>MDTG01404196.1_pt1 | contig 20560 bp, 22 predicted proteins | sample 811421 | NCBI WGS metagenome assembly MDTG01 (sample SAMN05326645, study PRJNA326480) | marine metagenome | isolation source: seawater | place: Pacific Ocean: South East | collected 2011
AAAAAAAAAAATTGAAAAAAGAATAGATCTTTTTGAAAGAGGACATGAATATGAAAAAGTTTCTTTAGATGAGAATCTTCCTAGGTATTTGATCGATAACCAGTTTAAGTATAAAGACTATATTTTAGATTAATCTTTTAAGAGAATTTCAAAATTTTTTTTTACACAAACAAGGTTTTCATTTATTGGAAATAATTGATAATTTTCTTCCTCTAAGTTATTAATTACTTTTTTTAAAATTTTGTTTTCAACATGAATAAATTCAAAAACAATTATTTTACAATTAATTGAGCAGTTTAAGAAACTTAAAATAATTTCTCCGTCATACCCTTCTGCATCGCAAAAAAATAGGTCAACTTTATCTAATTTGTGTTTTTCAATTAATCTTTTAATAGAGGTTGTATTAACTCTTACTTTTTCAATATGTTTTTTTTTTATTCCATGCTTAATAAGATGATTAAAGTCAAATGAGCTTATTGCTTTTGCATGAGAACCATAATTTTGTCTTACTTTTTTTTTAACTGAATAAAGGTATTTTTTTTTATCGTCGTCAGAAATTGCTACCTTTTCAAAGATAACATTTTTATACTTTGAATATACATTTTTAAGGTTTTGAAAGTGCTCATCTATGGGCTCAACAAGAATTGAGTTAATCTTGTAATTTTTAATAAATTTTGATAATTCATCAAAATCTTCTCCATCATTCGCTCCGATTTGAATCAGGTTATCAATATATTTATTTTCAAAAAAAAAGTTTAGCAAAGTTTTTATAGTTAATGATGAATTTCTGCTTATTAGTCTAGTATTTTCAATATAATTTTTATCAAAAAGTTTATAACCTAAAGCACCAACTATCTTCTTTAATAATTTTGATGTCATGTATAAATAGAATTATTATTAAAATTTAGTAATATCTACAACTAAAATTGCAATTATAATATTATATGAATAAACTAAAAATATACTGCGTAACCGATAAAAAGCTCCCATTTTTGGAAAAGTCTAGTTATGAATTATGTGCAGTTGGTAATGATTTCTCAAGCAAAAATTATTTAAATTCAAATACAAAAAAAAATATTTTTAATAAAGAAAAATATTATTCTGAATTGACATTTCATTACTGGTATTGGAAAAATTTATTAAATTGTAATGAAGATGACTGGGTTGGTTTTTGCCAAAAAAGAAGATTTTGGATAAAAAAAACATCAATTAATAAAAAAATTTCTAAGGAGAATCTTTTAGAGCATATTCTCACTGATGCTGATAAATCATGGAATAATTTTGAATCTTTAATATGTGAGCCAATTAAAGTTTCTGGTGCAAAAAAAATAAAGATAATAAAGAGAGGTTGGCGTAACGTCTTAAGGGATCCAAGTTTACTCTTTGATGAAAATAAACAATCAATTAAACTTCACTTTGATATGCACCATGGGTATGGCAAATTAGATAAAGCAATTGATCTTTTAGATAAAAAACAACGGTATAAATTTAAGCAATATGTAATTACTAACAACACTTACAACCCACACATAATGGTAATTTCAAAGCCAAAAATTTTGGATAAATGGTTTACAGATCTATTTAAGTGGCTGTCTGATTGTGAAAAAACTTTTGGTTTCAATGATTTAAGTGGTTATGACTCTCAAAGACTATACGCTTATTTAGCAGAAAGATATTTATCTTTTTGGTTTAAAGATAAAACTAGGTATTTGGAGTGGCCATGGAAATTTATCGATAACTAATTTTTTGTTATAAAAATTTAAATGTCTAAATATAAAAATTTCTGGTTAACAATTTTTAGCATAATATTTATCCTAATTATTCTGGAAGTAGTTTTAAGTTTTGTGTTACCAAAACCTTATGTATATAAATATCATTCCGTTCAGTATAGGCTTTGGGAGCAAGGTAAGATATTTGAAAATATAAATAATTTCTTTAAATATAGACCAAATTTATCAATAAGACATGAAGTTTTTTTTGATATTAAAGATGAATTCTTAAAGGAATACTCTTACGAGATAAAGACAAATAATTTTGGGCTAGTCCAAGATAATGACATTTTTCCTAATGAATCATCAGTTTTGTTATTAGGGGACTCATTTACAGAAGGTATGGGAGCACGAGCTTGGATAAACTTTTTTGGTGGTAAAATAAATAAATATCAATTAATAAACGGTGGAATTTTTGGAACAGGTCCTCAACAATTTGAATTATTGGAAAATCATATTGATAAAATTTATGATATAGAAAAAGTTGTAATTCTTTACATAGGAAGTGATATTATTAGAGATCCTTTTAATTTTTCTAAACAAAATTTAAAATGTTTTGAAAATTATGACTTATGTAAAGGACCAGAAAATTTCTATGGCTTTCCTTTGCTTGAAGAAGATCCAATACCTTTTCTTAGAAAATTGAAAAAGTACAGGGTTAATCAGCTAAATGAGTTCTCTTGGAAAAAGATTAGAAGAAAAATAAGAAGTTCTATAACTAATCTTAATATTGTAAGAATGCCTACCGAATTTTTAAAATATAAATTTTATAAATCAAAAAATGAAAAAATTTCAAAAAACTTTAACTCTATAAGAAATTTGGTTGAGAAATATAAAAGTGACATTATTTTTATTCAAATACAGACATTAGATGAAATTTATAATAATAGGAAAAATTATAATTCAGTTTATGCTGAAAAATTTATTACTAATTTAACTGATAAACACTTCTATTGTGGATTTGAAGATGATGCTAGCAATTTTTATACCTACGATGGACATCCAAATGAAGCAGGATATAAAAAACTATATAAATGTGTTTATAAAATATTAAATAAAAATCTATAGCTTAAAAATACTCAATTTATTTATTATTTTTAAAAAAAAAATTTATCTCTTTATAAATCTTATTAATCTCTTTTTCTTTAAGTTTTGCATGGAATGGTAAACTTAAAGTCTGCTCTCCCCATTTAATGCTATTTAGACAATTTTTTACTTTATATTTCTTTTTATAAAAACTTAAATTAGTGATTGATTTAAAATTCACTGTAACAAATATTTTTTTTGAAGTTAAATATTCAATTAGTTTATTTCTTATATTTTTATTTACCCCAACGGGAAATAGATAGTAATCTCTATCTTTATTTGTCACATTTTTTGGAAATTCTATTTGTTTTAAGTTAGATAATTTTTTTTTAAGTTTGAGATATATTTTTTTTTTTATGTTTGCTAATTTTTTATATCCTTTAATCTGATCTTTTAATAAAGAGGCGTTTATATCACTCAAATTAGCTTTAAAGCCAAAATTTTCAACATCCCAGGGTTTGTATTTGTTATTTTCGAATCTTTTAAACGCTGGTTTTGACATACCGTTATTTGCAATAGATCTTATTTTTTCCATTATTTTTTTGTTATTCGATAGTATTGCTCCTCCTTCACCACAAGTAATACTTTTAGTTGCATAAAAAGAAAAAATTAAAAAATCTGAGTAAAACCCAAGTGGCTTGTTGTTATACTCTCCTGAAAAAGCATGAGCACTATCTTCAATTATAAAAATATTTTTTCTAATTTTTTTTTTTAGTTTAAACGTAGGAAACAAATTTCCATAAAGATGAACTGGCATTATAGCCTTAGTTTTTTTCGTAATTTTATTCAAGCAATCATTTATATCCATCAACTTCGTATTTGGATCTATGTCTGCAAATACTACTTTTGCACCAACAATCTCAACAATATTTGCACAGGCCACAAATGTACATGCAGGTATAATTATTTCATCGTTTTTTTTTATTTTTAAAGCTAATAAAATTGAGATAGCTGCATTAGTCCAAGAATTTGTAAGAAAAGAGAATTTCTTATTAAATTTTTTTTTTAAAATGTTTTCCACTTCCTCACATTTTGGTCCGGATGTTAAATAAAAACTTTCAAGTGTTTTTTTTATATAATTTTTACTTTTTAGATTATGTTTGTAAAAAGGAATCATTTTTTATTCAGAAAATCTTTATAGATATTTAAAGTTACTTTCTTTTTATCAAAAGGAGCTTTATCCTTCTTTATTTTATCAAATGTTTCTAAAATTGACTTATTTACATAATTATTAAAAGAAACTTTTTTGAAAATTTTTTTTACAGAGATTAAAGAAACTTCATAGGATCTATTATCAATATTATGCTTTTCATGTATTAAATTTACTTTATTAAGTTTAATTATTTTTAAAATCTTTTTGGCTAAATCAATAATGTTTGTATTGAAAACTCCAATATTTAAAATCAAATTTTTAAATTTATTGTTATGAGAATTAAGTATTTTACTAATAACTTCACAAGCAAAAGTATTATAACAAAAAAACCTTAGTTGTTCTCCTCCTAAAATCTCGACTCTTTTAGTGAAAACCATATCTCTTATAATTTTGTTAATTGCTATGTCGTATCTCATTCTTGGTGACCAACCATACAAAGTTCCAAGCCTTAATATAGTAAAATTAATTTTTTTACGTTTTTTTAAGTATTTTTCATATTCTAAACATAATTTGGAATAAAGAGAAATAGGTCTGGGCATGGTTGTTTCATTTATTAATTTATTATTGTTTCCATAGACAGAACATGAGGACATATAAATATATCTTTTTATATTACTCAAATTCTCTAATTTTTTATAAAGCCTTACTTTGTTTTGAAAATTTACTTTTTTTGTAAAATTTTTATCTAATTCAGATGCAGGGTCATTTGAAATATTAATTAAGTCTATAATTATATCGAAATTTTTAAAAAAATTTTTTTTTAACTTTGCATAATCGGAAATAATAATTTTAACATTACTTGAATTTTTATTAAATTTTCCAAAAAAACATTTATCAACCCCAGTTATTTCATAATTCAATTTATCTAAATGTGGTATAAGAACTGATCCTAAATATCCCTCTGAACCTAATACTAGTATTTTATGCATATAAAAATTTAAATCTGGTATACTATTATTAGATGAAAAAAAACATTTTTTTTTGGGGGGCTAAATTTAAAGCAGGAATTATATATAATTACATAAAAAAAAAGGAACTTGTTGGTATTAACTCAAAATTGAAGGTTACATATCTATTTGATCCTTGGTTAAAAAAACCCCAATTTAAGTCTACTGCAATTTTCTCTAACAAACAAAATGATCTTAAAAAATTTATCAATAATTCAAAATATTTTTTAACATGTATAGGAAATGAATTTGGAATGGCAAGATATGAAATCTCAAAAAAACTGGAAAAAAAACTCATACCTTTAAAAATAATAAGTAATAAATCTTTCGTATATGACAAAAAAAAATTAGGCGAAGGTGTACAAGTATTTCCGGGATCAATTTTAAATGAAAATAGCTCAATCGGAGATTACTCAATTTTAAATACATCTTCTTTAGTAGAACATGATTGTGAAATTGGTTCAGGTGTTCATATAATGCCTGGAGCGGTAATAGGTGGAAATGTAAAATTAGAGGATTTTGTAACTGTAGGAATGAATGCAACAATATTGCCAAATATAGTAGTTGAAAAAGGGGCATATATCGGAGCAGGCGCAGTTGTTACTAAAAATATTAAAAAAAACCAACTTGTTTTTGGAAATCCAGCAAGGTTTATTAAAACAATAAAACATAAAGTAAATATTAAATTTCTTTAATTAAATGAAAATCTATCTGGCATCTTTTTATAGTCCGGACCTAAAAAAATCTGCTCAAAGATTTTTTAAGCAGGCATCTCAAATGGGTATATACGACAGCATTAAAGTTTTTAGCTATCAAGATTTGAATGATGATTTTAAGCTTTATGTAAAAGATTTATTAAAAAAAGGAAAAAAAAAAGGATACGGATACTGGGTTTGGCAAACGTATATTCATCAATTGGTTCTCTCGAATTTAAAAGAGGGAGATATATATCACTGGTGCGATATAGGTTGTCATTTTAATACAAAAGGAAAACAAAGACTAAAAGATTACATAAATATAGTTTCTAAAGATGAGATAGGATTTCTTGGATTTGATTATAAAAGTCTAGATAATGTTAATTTTTCAAAATATACATTTCCTGTGCTTCCTGAATTTTACTATACAAAAGAAGACTTATTCAAATATTTCAATGTTCAGACTAATTCAAAAATTACTCATACCCCACAAGTTTGGGGAGGCTCTTTTTTCGTAAAAAAAACCGGTAAATCGATGAAAATGATGGAAGAACATTTTGAAGTCACTAGAAACAGGTTTGACCTAATTGATGACGAGCCTTCAAAATTCATTGAGAAATCAAGAGAAGGCTTTATACAACATAGACATTCTCAAAGCGTATTATCTATAATTGTTAAATTAGCAAATTGTAAATTACTTTCTGTTTATGAGTCCGAGTGGGCCCTTGACGAAAATAAACATAGAACATTCTTACATCTAGAAAAATTCCCTATTATCGCAAAAAGAGATAAAAAAAAAAATTTAATTTTAAGATTTATAGATAGACAAATAAAAACATTTAATAGATATAAAAATAAATTTAAAATTTTTTAAATAGAATTTTTTTCTTATAGGAGAGGTGGCCGAGTGGTTGAAGGCGCACGCTTGGAAAGTGTGTAAATGGGAAACCGTTTCGTGGGTTCGAATCCCACTCTCTCCGCCATTTAAGGAGCTTTAATCTTTGTCTTCAGTATTTAACAGGATTATATTTTATAAAATATGTATGTAATTTTAAACTAAAGTTTTATAATAGGTTACTAAATGGCAATAGATATTTTAAAAAAAAGTAATAAATCAAAATTTTGGGAATTTTTATTTAGTCGAATAATAAGAATTAACTTAATTGATCTTATTTCACCGAAAATTTTTTTATTTAAAATTAATGATTTCAATTTCGAAATAAAAAATTTTTACCAATATGCAGAAAAAAATCCAATTACAAAATATATGTCGAATATAAATGATACTTATCAATCTAATCATGACATAGAAACTAAACCTGAATTTAAAAATATAAAAATTCAGATTGAGAATTTTCTTAACAAAAAATTAAAGAGTAGAGTATTTAAAAAAAAGACTATTGGAAAATTTAAATTAAAAAGTATGTGGTTTGTTATCATGAAAAAAATTCCACTCACAATATGCATAGCCATCCTAAATCTGTTTTTACAGGTGTTTTTTATTTAAGAGTGAATAAAGATGAAAACAGTAGCGCCCTAAAAGTATTAATTCCAAATTTGAATCGAGAAAAATATGAAATGAATGATTTTTTTAAAGAAATTTTGAATAAAGAGACTAAACTTATTAAGGAAAATGGATCTCAAACAAAATTATTTAATAAAAAATTGTTTAATTTTATACCAGATAACAAAGATATGATTGTTTTTAACTCATACATGATACATGGGATAGATAAGTATGAATCTAATGAAGATAGAATAGCATTAGCTTGGGATGCAATTTATACAATTTAAATTATGGGCTTAATAAAAGTAATAAATAGAACTTTAATAAAGATGAGACATAATCTTTCAAAAAAATCAAAAATTAAAAATAAAAAAATTGTTATAACTGGTTCTAACTCTGGAATAGGCCTAGAGCTTACTAAAGAACTAATAAATGATAATGTCGTAATTTCTATAACAAATGAAAATTCAAACGAGATAAATAAAATTAAAAACAATAATTTACAAATACTTGGTCAAAATTTAGAGATCGATGATTTTTCCGAGGACTTTATAAGTGAAATAAAAAAATTTAAACCAAATATTGTTATTAATTGTGCAGCAACCTTCGGACCAAAAGAGCAAAACTTTATAAAATTAGAGTCACAAAAGTTTAATAAGGTACTGAATGTAAATTTTTTTTCTCCATTAAAAATTTCTCAATATGCATTTTTAGGTGAGCATTTAAATCAGGTAGTAAACATCTCTAGTGAGATGGGAAGTATAAGTCGTAATAAAATAGGAGGTTTTTATTATTATAGATTATCAAAAACAATGCTAAATTCGCTTTCTAAAAATTTAGCATTGGAACTTAAGCAAAATAATATAAACGTTTTTTGTATTCATCCGGGAAGTGTAAAAACAAAAATGAATAGTAGTGGGCTTATGTCAGCAGAAGTATCAGCCCAAAAAATAATTAATATTATTAGCAAAAATGATGCTGCTTTGTCGGGTGAATTTTTAAATATTAATGGAGACACCATTAAATGGTAAATTATATTAGCTGTTTTGTTGAATATTTAGAAAATAGAAATTTAATAAAAAAATAGTAAGATTATCATTGTCAATCAACACTTTTAGAGCACTTCTTTTGGGACAGATTTTATTTAATTTAATAAAAATGGTATAATTAATTTTTCCAAAAAAATTAAAATGACAAAAAAAAACACAAATTCATCATATCAAGCTGACTCTATTAAAGTCCTCAAGGGTCTCGAGGCTGTAAGAAAAAGACCAGGCATGTATATTGGGGATACAGATGATGGTACTGGACTCCATCATATGGTTTATGAGGTTGTTGATAATTCAATTGATGAAGCGTTAGCCGGATATTGTAAAAATATTGAGGTAAAAATTAATTCAAATTCTAGCATCACTGTCAAAGATGATGGAAGAGGTATACCAGTAGATATTCATAAATCTGAGAAAAAATCAGCAGCAGAGGTAATAATGACTCAACTTCATGCTGGCGGTAAATTTGATCATGACTCTTATAAAGTATCAGGTGGATTACATGGAGTCGGTGTCTCAGTTGTGAATGCATTATCTGAAAATCTAAAACTTGAAATTTATAGAGATGGCAAAAAATATTTTATAGAGTTTAAAAATGGAAGCTCAATTGGGCCATTAAAAATTATCGGAAAAACGAAAGAAACCGGAACTCAGATTACATTCATACCATCAAAAGATATTTTTTCATCGACCAAATTTGTACCTAGCATCATTCATAAACGAATGAGAGAATTAGCTTTTTTAAATAAAGGCGTGAGGATCACCGTAGAAGACCTAACTTCAAAAAAAGCTAAGTCAACAAATTACAAATTTGACGGTGGAATAATTGAATATGCCGTCTATTTAGACGAGAAAAAAGATAAGTTAATGAATAAGAATGGAAATGCGTTGTTTAAAAAACCTATAAATGTTGAGGGAAAAAAAGGTAATATAGAAATTGAGTGTGCACTTCAATGGAATGCTACATATAGCGAAAATACATTTCCATATACAAATAATATATATCAAAAAGATGGAGGGACTCACTTATTAGGTTTTAGAAGTGCATTAACAAGAGTTATCAATAAATATGCTGGAGAGTTAAATTTACTTAAAAAACATAAATTATCAATTTCAGGTGATGATGTGAAAGAAGGTTTAACTTGTGTTTTATCTATCAAAATGCCTGATCCAAAATTTTCGTCTCAAACAAAAGATAAATTAGTATCTTCAGAAATAAGAAATATTGTAGAAACAATTATTAACGAAAAATTATCTTTATGGTTTGATCAAAATCCATCGATTTCAAAAATTATTCTTGCAAAAATTATTCAAGCTGCTCAAGCAAGAGATGTGGCTAGAAAAGCTAGAGAAACGGTAAGAAGAAAAGGAGCTTTTGAACTAACTGGACTACCTGGAAAATTAGCTGATTGTCAAAATTCAACTCAAGAGGAAACTGAGCTATTTATTGTAGAGGGAGACTCAGCGGGTGGTTCAGCTAAGCAAGGTAGAAATAGAGAATTTCAAGCAGTTCTCCCTTTAAGAGGGAAAATTTTAAATACTTATGTTGACTCAACAAATGGAAAAAAGAATGGGGAAAATGAAATAAGAACTAAAACATTATCAAAAATGATGTCTTCAAATGAAATAATGACTTTAATAAACGCTCTAGGCTTAGATCCAAAAGATGAAGAAATTAATATAAAAAACTTAAGATATGGAAAAATCATTATTATGACAGACGCCGATGTAGATGGATCACATATAAGAGCTTTATTATTAACATTCTTTAATAATAAACCATTTAATAAATTAATTGAAAATGGAAATATTTTTTTAGCTCAACCTCCATTATTTAAAATTAATAAGTCAGGAAAAGTAAACTATATAAAGGATGAGAGCGAACTTGAAAAATTTATTCAAAAAAACTCTAAAGATTTACAAAAACTTAAAAAAGGATCAAAAGATTACGAAAAAATTTATCATTTGGAAAAATCAAAATTTAACATTCAGAGATTTAAGGGTCTTGGTGAAATGAATCCAGATGAATTATGGAATACAACTTTAAATCCCGATACAAGAAATTTATTAAAAGTTGAATACTCTAAAGATGTTAAAAAAGACCTTGATATTATCCATAAACTTATGGGTAATGATGTTGCTTTAAGGAAAGACTTCATTGTTTCAAATGCCATTGATGTACAGAATCTTGATATATAATGAAACTGTCTCAAGCCTCAGAACTTTATTCGTTTAATAAAACAACCTATGTAAATTTAAGATGGATAGCATTTATTGGTCAGATTTCTGCAATTTTATTTGTACAATTTATTTTAAAATTTGACTTTAAATATATTTTTTGTCTGCAGATTATAGGCTTTGGCATAATTACTAATTTTTATTTAAAATTCAAAATAAATGAAAATCAAATAAATAATTTTATATCTTCCATTTATCTTTTTTATGATATTTTTCAATTAGGTATATTATTTTTTTTAACAGGTGGCATAACAAACCCTTTCATTTTTCTAATAATTATTCCAGCAGTATTCTCTTCTCAGTTTTTAACTATAAAAAGTTCAATATTTTTAGTTTCGGCAACTGTAATAATTCTGATATTTTTAACTTTCTATCATTATGAGTTACCTCATCCTGGAGAATTACATTTTCATGCTCCAAATTATTATTTTTATGCAATACCTTTATCTATAATTATTGGTTTATTTTTTTTAGTTTATTTTGCAGTTCAATTTGGAGAACAAAGCCGTAAAAGAAAAACTGCTTATGAGAAAATACAAGAGTTAATGGCTAAAGAAAACGAACTTGTTTCGTTAGGTGGACAGGCTGCAGCTGCAGCACATTCTTTAGGAACACCACTATCAACAATATTGCTAACTGCAAAAGAAATGCAGAAGGATTATAAAAATGATAGCAAAATAAATAAGGATCTAGAACTTTTAGTTTCTCAAAGTAATAGATGTAGCGAAATATTAAAAAAATTATCTCTCAACCCAAATGTTAATGACGAATTTCTAAATAAAGATCTTACATTTATTGATTATATAAATGAAATTGTTAGATCCTTTGAGGAAATAAGCAACAAAAGTTTTACAGTAAATTTTGATAAATATAATAATAAATTTAAAATCAAGAAGTCTTCTGAACTAATATATGGATTACGTAACTTTATTGGAAATGCTAATAAGTTTTCCAAAAATAAAATATTAATATTTATTTCTGACAATAATGAGAAAACAAGTATAAAAATAGTTGATGATGGCAATGGATTTCCAAAAGATTTGATAGATAAGCACAAATTAGGAGAACCCTATATTAGAACGTTTGATAGAGCAACTTCTTCAAAACAAGGTTTAGGATTAGGCACGTTTATAGGAAAAACATTATTAGAGAAAAATTATGCAACAGTTATATTTAGAAATTCTCAATTTACAGGTGGTGCTGAAGTTTTAATAGATTGGAAAAACAAAGATCTAAAATTAATTAATTAAATTTTTTTTTTTCTTATTAAATAATTCGCTTAATTGATTAATCATCACATCACCCAATTCCTGTACATCTGTAATTTTAATAGCTTTAGAGTAATACCTTGAAACATCATGTCCAATCCCTATGGCCAAAATTTCAATGTCACTTTTATTTTCAATATATTTTACTGTTTGTTTTAAGTGTTTTTCTAAGAAATCGCCAGAGTTTACAGATAAGGTAGAGTCATCAACCGGAGCTCCATCCGAAATTACCATTAGAATTTTTCTCTCTTCTTTTCTCTTTTTTAATCTATTGAATGCCCAATTTATAGCTTCACCATCTATATTTTCTTTTAATAATCCTTCCTTGAGCATCAAACCTAGATTATTTTTTGATATTCTCCATTGAGTGTCGGCACCTTTATAAATTATATGTCTTAGATCATTTAGTCTTCCTGGAGATTTTGGCTTATTATTTTTGTTCCAGTATTCTCTTGACTGTCCGCCCTTCCAATTTTTTGTAGTGAAACCTAAAATTTCAACTTTTACAGAGCATCTTTCTAATGTTCTTGAGAGAATATCAGCACATATTGCTGCAATTGTAATAGGCCTACCTCTCATCGAGCCAGAGTTATCTATTAAAAGTGTGACAACAGTATCCTTAAATTCTAAATCTTTCTCTTTTTTAAATGATAGCGAACTATAAGGGTCAATAATAACTCTTGTAAGTTTAGAAGTATCCAAAATACCTTCCTCCAAATCAAATTCCCACGCTCTTTTTTGACTTGCCAATAATTGTCTTTGTAGTTTATTGGCCAATTTTGTAATTAAATCTTGAAAACTTAAAAGTTGTTGGTCTAAACTTTTTCTTAGCTTAGTTATTTCTCCAATATTTTCGAGATTTTCTGCTTTAGCTATCTCATCAAACTCAGTTGTGAAAATACTATATTCTAACTCAGATAAACTATTATTAACTTTTTGAACGATATTTTCTCCCTCATCTTCTCCTTTTTCAGCATCAATAGTTTCATCATTCATTTTATGATCACTAAAATCATATTCTGTATCAATTTTTTCATTATCATCTTTTGTTTGTTGATTTTCTTGATCGCTATTTGAATTTTCATCCGAATTTTTGTCTTGGTTATTGTCCATTTTGTCTTGGTCATCTTTTTCATCTGTATTTTGAGTCCCATCCTCTGAGTCAAATAGGTCCATATCTTTAAGAATTTCTGAAATTTTATGATTATATAATTCTTGATTTTCTAAATTTTCCTTGAAAAAAGAAATATGTTTTTGAAAGGCTTTATCAAGCTCACTTGACCAATGATTTAAAATATCTTTTGAGGAATTATTTAACTTTATATTAAAAAGGCTTTTAATCATATAGATTTCAAAAGCCTCTAGAATACTTACATCTTCTTTAGTTTTAGGCAGTTTTTTATTTAATTCATCTAACTTATTTTTATAATTATCAACAAAGTTAATTTCGACTCCCTTTAAAATTTGAGAGCCAAGCAACTCGCAACGTATTTTTTCAGCAAACTCATATAAAGTTTTGCATGCACTATTTTTTGGCATATTATTGTTATATATATTTGTATTTGAAAACTTCTTTATCAAAGCTCTCGAATTACTCTCTGCCCGGTATTTTACAAAATCTTCTTTTGTACTTAGGTTTTCAACCTCTATTAAATTCAATTCTTTAAGTGATTTATTATCTTTATTTTTTTTTTTTAAATAATCATCCGAGATAACTTTTTCTGTAGATACTAAAGCTAATTTGAATTTTTCTTTAAAATTATTTTCTTTACTCATTTAAAGCTGAATATTTACCATCGATTCTGGTAATTCTTCCCCAAAACATCTTTGGTAATATTCTGCAATTATATTTTTTTCTATTTCGTCACATTTATTTAAAAAAGTCACTCTAAACGCATATCCAGTATCCTTAAAAATTTCAGTGTTTTCTACCCAGTGTAAAACAGTTCGGGGACTCATAACTGTTGAAATATCTCCAGCGATGAAACCTTTTCTGGTCAAGGCTGCAACTTTTATCATATTAGAAATTTTTTCTTTACCTTTGCTATTATTTAAATTTTTGTTTTTAGCTAAAATAATCTCCATTTCTTTTTCCATGCTTAGATAATTAAGTGTACTTACAATATTCCATCTATCCATTTGTCCTTGGTTTATTTGCTGAGTTCCATGGTACAAACCTGTAGTATCTCCAAGTCCTACGGTATTTGTTGTAGCGAATAGTCTAAAATATTTATTTTGCTTTAATACTTTATTTTTATCTAACAAAGTAAAACTCCCATCTGCTTCTAAAACTCTTTGAATAACAAACATTACATCTGGTCTTCCAGCATCGTATTCATCAAAAACTAGCGCAATAGAATTTTGAATAGCCCAAGGTAAGATACCTTCTTTAAATTCAGTAATTTGTTTATTATCTTTTAATGTTATGGCATCTTTTCCAATTAAATCAATTCTACTAACGTGGCTATCTAAATTAATTCTTACACAAGGCCAATTTAACCTTGATGCAATCTGTTCAATGTGTGTTGATTTTCCTGTTCCGTGGTAACCTTGAATTAGAACACGTTTATTGAAAGCAAAACCAGATAGTATTGCTAGTGTTGTCTCTCTGTCAAAAATATAATTTTTATCTATGTCAGGAACATATTCATTTTTTTTAGAAAATGCCTCCAACTCCATATCAGAGTCTATCCCAAAAGTTTGCTTGACTGAGATTTTTATATCAGGTTTAATATTTAAATTACTTATCAATTTTTAGCCTATATGTATTTTTTAATTGCGTGTAAGCTAAAGTTATTACCTTTAACTTTTCTTCAAACTTTTTATCACCGGCATTAATATCAGGGTGAAATTTTTTCACAAGTTTTTTAAACTTATGTTGAATTTTATCCCATTTTAAACCAACTTTCACACCTAATATGCTAAAGGCTTTAATGTCGCTCTGAGTAAACTTAATATTTCTACTATTATAAATATGGTCCTTTAAAGTCTTATCGTTAATTCCATCATTTAAAACATTGTTCCAAAGAACTTTAAAAAAATTATCCGAAGAATTAAAACTTTGAGTTTGTTTGTGCCAAGTCATATCAGATTTTAAAAAATCAACTACTTGTTGATCAGTCATTCCTGCAAAATAGTTCCAGTTTTGATTAAATTCCTTAACGTGTTTCAAACATAATAATCTATAATTTTTGCTGTTATCTTTTTCTATGGGTGCACGATATTCCCCTATTTCAAAGCAATTATTCCAGTCGCATATAGTTTTCATAAACTATAATATTACTTATTTTTTTATGAATATAAACGAATTAAGTAAAATCATTAAAAATAAAATTTCAGAGCAAATTTTATTAAAGGATATTACAATTGAGGATAAAACCTTTTTACATTTAAAACATAAGAACTTTCAAAAAAATAAACTTCATATAAAAATTACTATAAAATCAGATCAGTTATCAAAAATGAACAAAATAGAATCCACAAAGAAAATTTATAAAATTTTAGATTATGAATTGAAAAATTATATTCATTCAATTCAAATTGATTTCATATGATTTATAAAAAAATTTTCCAATTTGGATCTACTAAATCTGTAATTAAATTTTCCTTGTCCAATTTTTTTTAATAAAATTAAATTTATATTGTTATCCGTATTTTTTTTATCATTGATCATAAACCTAATTAAATTTTGAATTTTTTTACTTTTAAAGTAATTGTTTATTTTAAGATTTTTATTAATTTTAAGAATATGGTTTGATATCTTTTTATAATCTTTAAATATTAAAATTTTATTTTCGTGACTAAATTCAATAGCACTTTTCATTCCAAGAATTACAGCCTCTCCATGATTTAATTTTTTTGAATATCCAAAAGAGGCTTCATATGCATGTCCAAAAGTGTGACCAAAATTAAGAAGTTTCCTTAAACCTTTTTCTTTAAAATCTTTTTCTACAACGTGTTTTTTGATCAAACAACTTTTAAAAATAGCTTTTTCTATGTATGAATTTTTTAAATTAAGAACATAGTTAATATTTTTATCTAAAAAATTAAAAAAATTTTTATTTAGAATTAACGAGTGTTTCAAAATTTCGGCATATCCACAAATAATCTCCCTTTTTCCTAAAGATTTCAAAAAAGATATATCTGAAATTACTAATTTAGGTTGATAAAATGTGCCTATGAGATTTTTTCCAAAAGTGGAATTGATTGAAGTTTTTCCTCCAATAGAAGAGTCTACTTGGGCAAGTAAAGTTGTTGGAATATTGACGTAATTTATACCTCTTTTAAAAATACTAGCAACATAGCCAGTCAGATCTCCTGTGATACCACCGCCTATTGATATGATGCAATCACTTCTTGAAAAATTATTTTTTAATAAAACATTCAATATCTTATTAACGTAAAACTGAGATTTATTTTTTTCATTCGATGTAAAATAAAAAATAAAGTATTTACTGGTTAATGATTTTATAATTTTATGAATCATTCCTTTTGGTACTTTTTTATCAACTACCAAAAGAATTTTTGATGGGATAATAAAATTTTTTAAAAGAATATTTCCTAATTTCGAACTTAAATTTCTTCCTATCAAAATTGGGTAATTACCATCAGATGTTTTAATATTAATCTTATTTTTTTTCATAAATTTTTATAATTTTTTTTGCAATTTGAAACTTGTTCATTTCTTCACAATTAATTTTATAATCTGCTTTAGCATATGTTTTTGATCTTACGCTTATCATGGCAACAATTTCTTTTTCATTCAATTTATCAATTTTTGGTCTTTTTTTACTCCTTTTAATCCTATTTAATAAGGTATTTTCGTTCCAATTTAACCAAAAAGAAATTCCATTTTTTTTTATTTCTTTCCTTATTTTTGTATTTAGAAAGGAGCCACCTCCTAAAGCTATTATAGATCCCGATAATTGCATTGTTTTTAATATTATTTTTTCTTCAAGATCTCTAAAAAAAAGCTCCCCTTTTTCACGAAAAATATCTTTTATTTTCATATTAGAGTAGTTTTCAATCAAATTATCTGTATCTATTAATTTCATAGCGCATTGCTTAGAAAGAACTTTTGAAATTGTGGATTTTCCTGAACCCATCATTCCTATTAATACTAGGTTTTTCTTCATTATAAATTTTTCAGTATTGAAAAAACACAAATTTGTCTTAATTTGAAAATAATAAACGATATATGCATTTTTATAAAAAAACAAGTATTGGGAAGTCAAATAATTACATTAAACTAGTTATCAAACTTGTTTTAATGTTTTTTATAATTTTTATTATACTAATTATGGTAGATCAAATAAATTTTCCAGCACCTAATAAAAAGATTGAAAAAATCATACCTAATGAAAATTTCAAAGTTATTAAATAAAAAGTTTTTTTTTTTATTTTCATTTTTAATACTCATATCAAATAATTTAAATTCAAATGAGCCAGTTGATATTTGGGATTTAGATAATATAAAAAAAGAAAGCACCGTTGAAACTGGTACCGATATACAATCTACAAATATTGAAATGAACTCAATAACTAATTTAGATAATTCAAATCTTATTGGCATAGAGCAGGACGAAAAAATTGAATCTAATCAAATAAAATTAGTTGGTCTATACGATCCAGCTGAAAATGATCTAAACTTAAATATGTGGGAACTTTCTGATGGAGAAAAAATAATTAATCTTTCCCAAAAGATTCAAAAAATTAAACTTTCTGATGATGCAAAAAATATTTATAAAAAATTGATTTTGACAAATGCTTTTCCACCAGAGACTAATATAAGTATTGATGAGTTTATTGATCTTAAAATTAAATGGCTTATTAAAAATGATGATTTAAATCTTATCAAAGAATTTATTATCAAAAATGATCAACAAATACTTAATACAGAAATCATGAAACATTATTTAGATAAAAATTTATCTCTGGGGAAAATTGATAATGCTTGCGAATTATTTTCATTTACTAAAACGCTTCCTGTGGATAAATATGTACTAAAGTACAAAATCTATTGTTTAATTCATAAAGATAAAAAAGAAATTGCTCAACTCCAGTATGATTTGATTAAAGAAACTGGTTATCAAGATAAATTTTTTGATAAAGGCTTCAATTTTTTAATGGGATATATTAAAAATCCTGAAATAAAAATATCAGAAAAAAACTTATTAGAATTCCACTTATCTTATCTGTTAATAAAAAATTTTGATTATGAACCAAATGAAAATACTAAAAAAATTATTTGGCAGTACTTGTCATCTAATAAATTATTAACAAATGCGAACGATATTGATCTAAATGATAGAGAAAAAATTAAATCATTTGAAAAAGCTACTAATGATGGTAGTTATAAAGAAGCTGATTTACTAGATTTGTACACCAGATTTCAATTTAATATTTATCAAATAATATCGGTATTTGATGCCTATAAACTTTTACCAAATTATGAAGCAAGAGCGCTACTATATCAAGCTTTCTTAGTTTCTAAAGATTCAGATACACAACTAAAATTACTAGAACTTCTTAAAAAAGAATTTGACGATGATAATTTAAGTAAAGCTTTTGACAAAGAACTTGTTAAATTAATACTTACTATTGATAAAGATCAGATTTCTTCAGAATTCTCTGAATTTTATGAAATACAGTTATCAAAAAAACAAGATGAAAAACTTAAGATTAAATATAACAACAAAATCTTACATCAATCTAAATTAATAAATTACTTCAATGGAGAAGCTTCTAAAGAAAAAGTTGAAAGAGATTTAGATAAAATGTTTAAAAAAATTAAAAAAAACAAAAAATATTACTTTTCAACTAAAGATATTATATTAATAGAATCTTTAATTTCCGATGGAATTAAAATTTCAGAAAAATATGAAAGTATGCTTGAATTAGATAAATCAAATATACCCACTGATATTGAAGTAATGATTAATGATGGAGAAATTGCGATGATTTTGCTTAGATTAGTAGAAATTATAGGAGAAGATAATTTGAAGGATCTAGGTACAGAAACTCTATATTTTATTATTAGCACATTAAATAAGCTGAACATTGATAAGATCAGAAATGATATTATTCTTCAAGTTATTCCATTAAAAGTATAATAGTTTGAGATCATGACAGTTAAAAAATTAATTACCGTACCGGATGATGTTTTAAGAAAAAAATCTCAAAATGTTCAAAAGGTCGGAGATGATGAAAAAAAATTAATCAAAGATTTATTTGAAACTATGTATCACCATAAAGGAATTGGATTAGCTGCTATCCAAGTAGGTATACCAAAAAGAATAATTGTATTAGATGTTATGCAAAAAGAGGACCAAAAAAAACCATTATGCTTTATTAACCCTGTGATTAAAAAATTAAGTAATGAAAGATCTAAATATGAGGAAGGCTGTTTATCTATACCAGATACATTCATAGAGATCGAGCGACCAAAAACATGTTTAGTTGAATATGTAGATATCGAAGGTAAAAAAAAAAGTATGGAGTGCGACAACCTTCTGTCAACGTGTATTCAGCATGAAATAAATCATTTAGATGGAAAATTAATTATCGATTTTTTGTCGAAATTAAAAAAAGATATTATTATAAAAAAACTTTCAAGAATAAGGCAAAATACAGATAGAATAGTAGTTTAAAAATGCTTAAAAAAATTGTTTTTATGGGTACGTCTATTTTTGCTGTAAAAATATTAAAATCTTTATATCAGAATGGATATCCCATAGTTACTGTTTATACGCAGGCTCCAAAAAAATCTAATAGAGGTATGAGAGTAACTAAATCTCCTGTTCATTCAATTTCTGAGACATTGAGTTTAGAGGTTAGAACACCAGTCACTTTAAAAAATAATCAAGAAGAGTATGAGTATTTAAAAAGTATTGATGCTGATATGTGCCTAGTGATAGCATATGGTCAAATCATCCCTGAAAATTTTTTAAATTTAACAAAAAAAGGATTTATAAATATTCATGCGTCTATACTCCCGAAATATAGAGGAGCTGCCCCAATCCAAAGAGCCATAATGAATTTAGAAAAAAAAACTGGAATAAGTATTATGAAAATTAATTCTAAATTAGATGAAGGACCAGTATGTAATTCTTATGAAATTGATATTGATGAAAAGGATAGCTCAGATGATTTATCAGAAAAATTATCTGATTTAGCAGTACAAAAAATATTAGATGATATCGATGACATATTAGATGATAAAGCTAAATTTAAGGATCAAGATCACAATAAGGCTACTTATGCAAAAAAACTTGAAAAAAAAGAGAGAATTATTGATTGGAACACATCAGCAAAGAGTATTATTGCAAAAATAAATGGATTAAATGGTGCACATTTTATCTTCAAAGGAGCTAGATACAAAATTCTTAAAGCTGAATTAAATAATTTGAGTGGAAAGCCAGGAGAAATTATTGGAGATAGCTTAGAGATTGCTTGTAAAGAAAAATCTATTAAAGTCATGATGATACAGAGAGAGGGAAAAAACCCTCAAAAAACGCCAGAATTTTTATTAGGCTCTCAAATAAAAAAAGGTCTTTTTTTAAACAATGTATAGATACCAAATTTTGATAGAGTACGAAGGCACAAAATTTATTGGATGGCAAACACAAAAAAAAGGAAATTCTGTTCAAAAAACTATTGAAATAATACTATCCAGGCTACTTAAAACGCAAGTTAAATTAATAGGAGCTGGGCGAACCGATTCTGGAGTACATGCATTAGAGCAATCAGCACATTTTGAAACTACAAAAATTATTATTAATAAAAAAAAGTTATTAAATTCTCTAAATTACTTTTTAAAAAAAAAGTTAATTTCAATTATTTCAATAAT
>MDTG01098514.1_pt1 | contig 20558 bp, 19 predicted proteins | sample 811421 | NCBI WGS metagenome assembly MDTG01 (sample SAMN05326645, study PRJNA326480) | marine metagenome | isolation source: seawater | place: Pacific Ocean: South East | collected 2011
AATGTATGCAACACCGTTTACCGCAGCACTTATACTTGAGAAATTCAAAGAAAAAAAAATAGATATTTCAGAGTACTTAGAAGTTGTTCCTCTAAACAGTAAAATAAAACTTGGATATTTCGAGATTGATTTTGTGACACTAACTCACTCAATTCTAGAACCAAATGGTTTGAGTATTAAAACCCCTATTGGAACTGTTTTACATACTGGTGATTGGAAAATTGACCCTAACCCATTAATCGGAGGTCAGATTGATGAACAAAAATTGAAATCTATTGGTGATAGCGGAGTTTCAGCGATGATATGCGATTCTACTAATATTTTTAGCCCAGGAAGAGCTGGCTCTGAGTCAGATGTAAGAAATAGCTTATTAAGAATTATGGAAATAAAAACTAATAGAATCCTTGTAACTTCGTTCGCTTCAAACGTAGCTAGAATGGAGTCAGTATTCTATTGCGCAAAAAAAACTGACAGAAATATATGCTTAGTTGGTAGATCAATGCAAAGAATTTATAAAGCAGCGAGAAAATGTGGATATCTTCACGGACTTATAGAACCACTAGAACCTAAAGACGCAAAAAAAGTAGCAAAAAATAAAATCTTATACTTAGCTACTGGTAGTCAAGGAGAGCCTATGGGAGCGATGAATAGGATAATTAATGGCGTTCATCCAGATGTTCATTTGGAAAACGGAGACTGTGTAATCTTTTCATCTAAAATTATACCGGGAAATGAAAAAAAATTGTACCATTTACAAAACCTAATAGTAAGAAATAAAATGGAAATGATCAGCGAGGAAAATGCTTTTGTTCATGTCTCCGGTCATCCTAATAGAGATGATCTTAAAGATATGTATAAATGGGTGAAGCCGCAATGCGTAATACCTGTTCATGGAGAGCACCGTCATATGGCTGAGCACGTATTGTTCGCTAAAGAAATGCAAATTCCAAAAACTTTGCTAATTGAAAATGGTGATATAATAAAAATTCTTCCTGGAAACAAACCAGAAATTATTGATAAAGCACCTTCAGGTAAAATTTATCTTGACGGAAATATCAATGTTGAAACTGACTCTCAATCTATAAAAGATAGAAAAAATCTTTCTGCAAATGGATATTTGGAAATTACTTTAATTATATCAAGTAATGGGAATGTTAAAAAACCAGTAATTTCATACAAGGGGATACCTGAGAAAAATGAGGATAATACTTTTATTTTTGATATGGAAGATGAAATAATGAATATATGCAGAACTTTTTCAATGGACAACAAAAAACAGCAACAAAATTTAATTGAAACCCTAAAACAAAATTGTAGAAGAATAGTTAGAGAAAAAACTGGAAAAAAACCTTTTACAAATATCAATATTGCTAGAATTTAATGGGAATAACAGGATCTATCATTGTTTATGTAATGATTTGGTGGATAATTTTTTTTTCAGTTTTACCAATTGGAATTCGGTCAAATAAAGAAGTATTCAAGGAAAAGATTGGAGGAATAGATCCTGGAGCCCCGAAAAATCCTAAAATAAGAATAAAATTTTTAATTACTACATTAATTACTACTATAATATTTGTAGTCATATATTATCTTGTAGAGTTTGATTTATTAAATTTAAGAAAGTTTTTACAATAATGTATCTTTCAAAACTATTTATACCAATTATCAAAGACCTTCCTACAGAAGCTAAAATTAAATCACACCAGCTTATGCTCAGAACCGGGATGATAAAACAATCTTCTGCTGGAATATATTCATGGCTACCACTAGGTTTTAAAGTAATGAAAAAAATAGAACAGATCGTTAGGGAGGAACAAAATTTGATTGGTGCTCAAGAAATGTTAATGCCTACTATTCAATCATCAGAAATATGGAAAGAAAGTGGAAGATATGATGATTATGGGGAGGAGATGTTAAGAATTAAAGATCGCCAAGGTAGAGAGATGCTTTATGGACCAACTAACGAGGAGCTTATAACAGACGTATTTAGGTCAAGCGTGAAATCCTACAAATCTCTTCCTCAAATTTTGTATCACATTCAATGGAAGTTTAGAGATGAAATCAGACCAAGATTTGGAGTCATGAGATGTAAGGAATTTTATATGAAAGACGCATACTCTTTTGATTTGTCTGATGAGGACGCTAAAAAATCATATAATAAGATGTTTTACTCTTATTTAAAAACATTTAACAGATTAGATTTAAAAGCCATACCGATGGCTGCAGATACAGGTCCAATAGGAGGAGATCTTTCTCATGAATTTGTAATATTAGCAGAAACAGGTGAAAGCCAAATTTACGCTGATAAAAATATTTTTGAAATTGATCCTAATAAATATGAATTTGATGACACCTCGCTTCAAATAATGCGAGAAGATTTTACTAAAATTTACGCAGTTACAGATGAAAAATTTAAAAAGGAAGATTTTAACAAATTAGTTGATAAGAAAAATCAAATAATTACAAAAGGAATCGAGGTAGGCCATATTTTTTATTTCAGCGACAAATATTCTAAGCCGATGAATTGCTTAATAGATGATAAAAGTGGAAAAAAAACATCTGTTAAAATGGGCTCATATGGCATTGGAGTTTCAAGATTAGTTGGAGCTATTATTGAAGCGAAGTATAATAATGGAACTATGAAATGGCCTAAATCGGTAGCACCTTTTGACGTAGTTATTATACCAAGTATTAGCAAAAATAATAAAGAGAACTTAGAAAAAGCTGAAAAAGTTTATAATCAACTTAAAAAACAAAATATTGACGTATTGTTAGACGATGTTGATGAAAATATGTCGAATAAATTTAAAAAACATGACTTAATTGGAGTTCCTTATCAAATTATTATCGGCTCTAAATCTGAAATAGATAAATTTGAATTTAAGGAACTTAACTCTAATAGCGAGCTATTAAGTCTTGATAAAATAAAATCAAAATTAAAGACTTAAAATTGTTTACAAAAGCAGAAAGATTAATTTCTATAAGAAATTTAAGACCTAAAAAAAAAGAAGGTTTTCTAAAAATAATATCAATTTTCTCGTTTTTAGGAATAATGCTGGGAGTTGCAATTTTAATCATAGTTATGTCAGTCATGAATGGCTTCAAAACAGACTTAACAAAAAAAATTTTAGGTTTAAATCCCCATATAGTTATACAACCTAATAGCTTTGAGATTGATGACATTTACATCGCAAAATTAAAGAATGATTTTAAAAATATTAGCTTAAGCAGATCTTTTTCAGGTGAAGGAATTATAATTAGTAATGATAATGCCAAAGGAGTGATATTAAAAGGTATAAACAAAAATGAAAATAAGATTATCGAATTTTTTGAAAAGTTCACCTCAAAAGGAGATTTAAAAAATTTTAACTCAAATAACGCATTTGTCGGATCGGAACTTGCATTCAATCTGAGTCTTAAAGAAGGTGACAGTTTGAGCATTATGTCCTCAGCTTTTGTTGCTACACCCTTAGGAAGTTTACCAAAACAAGAAATTTTTAAAGTTGCTGGAATTTTTAATACAGGTTTTTTAGAATTTGATCAAAATGTAATTTTTTTAAATATACAAGACGTATTATCAATTTTTGATAAAGATCAGAAAGACCAGAATATTGAGATATATCTTGAGGACCCTCTTAAGGCTAATTCTATTAAAAACAAAATTCAAAATATTGACCAAAATTATTTTATATATACCTGGTCTGATTTAAATAAGTCTCTTTTTAGCGCTCTTAAAGTGGAAAGAAATGTAATGTTCATAATTTTATCACTTATAATAATTGTTGCAGCTTTCAATATCATATCTGGCCTTACAATTTTGATAAAAAATAAGACAAAGGAAATTGCAATTTTAAAAACTTTAGGGTTAAGTAATAAATCTATTAAAAAAACTTTTTTTTTGACAGGACTAACAATTGGTTTTCTAGCTACAATAAGTGGCATAATATTGGGAACTTTATTTTCATTAAATATTGAAAAACTACGCATATTTTTATCTACTGTCTTCAGTTTTGAAATTTTTCCATCAGATATTTATTTTTTAGATCAACTACCAAGTGAGATTAATTTTAGCTCAGTTTTTATAATTTTTTTTATTTCAATTTTTATTTCTGCATTAGCGTCGTATTTACCAGCTATGAGAATATCAAAAATGAGTACATTTAGAGCTTTAAGGTATGAATAAAATTTTTTTAGAAGTAGCCAATTTAAAAAAGAGTTATGATAATACAAAAAATTCAATTACACTTTTTGATAACGTAAACATAAAAATTAAGGAAGGCGAACTAGTCGCTTTAATAGGTCCGTCAGGCTCTGGGAAATCCTCATTATTACATCTTTTAGCACTACTAGATGAGCCAACAAATGGAAAAATTATTATTAATAATAAAGAAACTAAAAATTTAACAGATGTTCAAAAAGATAATTTAAGAAGAAGGGCAATATCAATAATATTTCAAGATAATAATTTATTAACCGATTTCACCGCTATAGAAAATGTAATGATGCCGCTTATTATAAGAGGTGAAAATAAAAAGATTATTTTAAAAAAAGCAAATAGGATACTCAAAGATGTAAAAATATTTGATAGATCTCATCATTTTCCAAATGAACTTTCTGGCGGTGAGCAACAAAGAGTAGCTATTGCAAGAGCACTTATAGCTGAAACAAATTTAATTTTAGCTGACGAACCTACTGGTAATTTAGATTTTAAAACTTCAAAAGAAATATTTTCTCTTTTTTTAAAATTAAAAAAACTAAAAAAAACAATTATTTTTGCAACTCATAATAGAGAACTTGCTAACAGGGCTGATTACAAGTTGTTTATTTCTGATGGTAATATAAAACGAGTAAATGCAAGTTAATTATAAAGTTTTCAATAACTTTAAAGTACATTCTCAATACTCTATTTGTGAAGGTGCAGCTAAAATTGATGATCTTGCTGAATATTGTAAAATAAACAAAATTAAATCTTTAGGTTTAGCTGACAGCTTTAATTTATGTGGAGCTTTAGAATTTTCTGAAAAACTATCAAAAGTTGGAACACAACCAATAATAGGAACTCAAATTAATGTTAAATTCCATAACACAATAGGAAAAGTCACATTATACGCTAAGACAGAGGAGGGTTATAAGAATTTAACCAAATTATCATCTTTGAGTTATCTGAATACTAAAGAGATTGAGGAGCCAAACTGTAAAATTGAAGATCTTATAACTAACAATAAAGACCTAATATTACTTTCAGGAAATTATAGAGATCTTTTTGGAAAATTATTTCACTCAAATAAAATTAAAAACTTTGAGGAGATAGCAACTTTATTTAAAAAAAATTTTGAAGACAGAATTTATTTTGAAATCCAAAGACACAATGAAACCGCAGAAAAAAATTTTGAGATATTTCTTTTAAATAATTCTAAAAAGCTAGGTATTCCTATTATCGCTTCTCAAGAAGTTTTTTATCTTAACAAAGAGATGTTCGAGGCTCATGATGCGTTAACATGCATAGGTCAAAAAGAATTTGTAGATAACAAAAATAGATTTAGGTTAAGCGATCAACATTTTTTGAAAAAAAACGAAGAATTGGCAAAACTCTTCTCTGATGTTCCTGAAGCGTTGGAGAATAATTATAATTTTCATTTGAGATTTAGTTTTAAACCAAAGAAATCTAATCCAATATTACCGTCTATTTCTTCTAGTAAAAGTCAATCACCTGAGGACGAACTTTTAAGACAAGCAGAATTGGGATTAGAAAAAAGAATTAAAAACTTCATTTTAAAAAAAAAACCCAAAGAAACCAAAATTAAAATAAGGGAAAAATATAAAGATCGTCTTAGTCATGAAATAAATATTATAAATTCTATGGATTACGCTAGCTATTTTTTAATAGTCTCCGATTATATAAAGTGGGCAAAGAAAAATTATATCCCAGTTGGACCTGGAAGAGGCTCAGGCGCTGGATCTTTAGTTGCTTATTGTTTGGATATTACTGATCTTGATCCGATTGAATATGATTTGATTTTTGAAAGATTTCTTAATCCTGATAGAATTTCTATGCCTGATTTTGATATTGATTTTTGCGAGGAAAAAAGAGATCGAGTTTTTGAATATTTGAAAACAAAATATAAAGATGGTGTAGCTCATATAATAACTTTTGGTAAACTTAAAGCGAGAATGGTTTTAAGAGATGTAGGGAGAGTTTTAGGATTATCCTATGGTCATGTTGATAGACTTTGTAAAATGGTACCTTTTGATCCCTCTAGACCATTAACTCTTCAGGAGTCAATTGATAGAGAGCCAAGATTTAAGGAAGAGGTTAAAAATAATCCAAAAGTCAAAAAGTTACTAGAATTATCTTTAAAGTTAGAGGGATTGAATAGAAATATGGCTACGCATGCTGCAGGTGTAGTAATTGCAGGGGAAAAATTAGCTGAACAATTCCCATTATATGTTGATCATACATCAAATCTTATTTTACCCTCTACACAGTATGATATGTATTCTTCAGAAAACGCTGGACTAGTAAAGTTTGACCTTCTTGGATTAAAGACACTAACTGTAATAGACAAAACATTAAAAAGATTAAAAGCAAAACAAATAGAATTAGACATTAGTAAAATAAACCAAAATGACAAAAAAGTTTTTTCTCTACTTTCAACTGGGGAAACAACAGGTCTGTTTCAATTAGAGAGTGCCGGTATGAGAGAAGCTATAAAGCAAATGAAACCAAATAGTTTTGATGATATAATCGCACTTGTCGCTTTATATCGTCCAGGCCCTATGAGCAATATTCCTATTTACAATGAATGTAAAAATGGAATTAGAGAACCTGATTATATTCACCCAACCTTAAAAAATATATTAAAGCCTACCTACGGAATAATTATCTATCAGGAGCAAGTGATGCAAATTGCTCAAACCTTAGCAGGTTTTACTGCAGGAGAAGCAGATATTTTAAGAAGAGCAATGGGTAAGAAAAAAAAAGCAGAGCTGGATAGACAAAAAGAAAGATTTATTAATGGTGCAATAAAAAATGGAATTACTAAGGAAGTAGCTAATTTTGTATTTACAAAAATCGAACCTTTTGCTCAATATGGGTTTAACAAAAGCCACGCCGCTGCTTATGCATTAATAGCTTATCAAACAGCATATTTAAAAACTTATTATAAGGAAGATTTTATATCTGCAACCATGTCAACAGAATTAACAAATACCTCTAAATTGAGAGAATTTGTTGAAGAATTAAAAAGACTCAAAGTAGAAATAATAAAACCATCGATAAATAAGTGTTACGCTGAATTCAAAGCTGAAGATAAAAAAATTTATTATGGTTTGGGCGCAATTAAGAATGTTGGTTTTGAAGCTATATCAAATATTATCAACGAAAGAGAAAAAAATGGCAAATTCCTAACATTTGAAAACTTTATCATGAGAGTGAACTCTAAAGATGTAAACAAACTACAGCTAGAGGGCTTAACAAAAGCAGGCGTTTTTGATGAATTTGATAAAGATAGAAATAAAATATTCAATTCCATACCAAAGATTATCCAACAGATTAAAAATATTAATGATGACAGATTTAATAAACAGACTAATCTTTTTGAAAATAATGAGAATATTTCTAATAATTTTGAATTCTTATCTTGCAAGCCTTGGAAGAAGAAGGAACTTCTTGCCGAAGAATTTAAATCTTTAGGTTTTTATATTTCAGATCACCCTTTAAATGAATATAATGAAGTTTTTAATCAATTAAATATTATTTCTTATGATAAATTTTATAACAATAATTTTAACGAGGGGGTCGTTGCTGGAACGATTATGTCGATTCAAGAAAAAAAAAGTTCAAAAGGAACTCCGTACGCAATTATTAAGTTTAGCGACCAAAAAGGAGAATTCGAGTTATTTTTATTTGCTGATACACTTATAAATAATAGGGATAAATTGAAAGAATCAGAGTCTTTTGTAATCACTTTACATAAAGAGAGAGCTTTGGTTGAAAATGGCAAAAAAAGAGTAAATATAAAAAAAATTGTGAGCTTAGATGAGTTAATTAATAAGCCCTACTCTGATGTTACAATAGAGTTAAATGATGAGTTAAAAGTAAATGAAATAAGTGAAATTCTATCAAAAAATGGCGAAACTAAAATAAATCTTATTATTAAAAATCAAAACAGGAAGGCAAAATATTCCCTGCAAAATAATAGAAAATTTGACCTAAAACATTTGAAGTCCCTAAAAGCTAAGGAATACGTGGCAAAAATAATTGTATAGAGTGTTGATTTTTTAAATTGTTTCTATATATCAGATAATAATTTCGCACACAGTTTCAAGGGTGTTGCCCTACCGGTCCATTAATTTGGAATGACTGTGGTGGATTAACCGGAAAAAAAATGAACGTACCAAAAGTAGATATTAAACAATTACTAGAAGCAGGCGTCCATCTGGGTCATAAAACATTAAGGTGGAATCCCAAAATGAAAAAATTCATATTTGGGGAAAAAAACTCAATACACATAATAGATTTAACACAGACCGTCGATTTTCTTAAAGCGGCTTTAGTAGAGGTACACAAAGTAATTTCAAGTGGAGGAAAATTATTAATTGTATCAACAAAAAAACAAGCTTCAGAACAAGTAAGTAATTTAGCAGTAGAAACAGGTCAGTACTTTGTAAATTATAGATGGTTAGGTGGCATGCTTACTAATTGGAATACAATTCAGAACTCAATCAAGAGACTTAAAAAATTAGAAGACCAACTTTCAAAAGAAAATTTAGGTTTTACAAAAAAAGAAATTTTAAAATTTGGCAAAGAAAGAGAAAAGCTTAAAAGATCTTTAGGTGGTATTGTTGAAATGAAAAAAACACCAGATTTAATTTTTATAATTGATACAAACATAGAGTCATTAGCAGTAGCTGAAGCAAAAAAATTAGGAATACCAATAATTGCAGTGCTTGACACAAATTCGGATCCTACTGGAATAGATTTTCCTATACCAGGAAATGATGACGCAAGAAGATCGATTAATCTCTATTGCGAGTTATTGAAAAATACAATTAAAGATGCAGAAAAACAAATTATAGGCGCAGAGGACAAAAAAGAAAAGAGCGCTACCCAAAAAAAAAAATAATTAAGTAAACTTTTATTCATGTCTGCCAAAAACTTATTAGATAATATTAAAAAACTTAGAGAAATTACAGGTGTCGGTTTTAAAGACTGTAAAGTTGCTCTAGAGGAAACTAAAGGAGATTTAGAGAAATCAGTAGAGTTTTTAAGAAAAAAAGGGATCGCAAAAGCCTCAAAAAAAATGAGCCGTACCGCTTCCGAGGGGTTAGTTTTAGTAAAATCTTTTGATGACAAAGCTTCTATTATTGAAATTAATAGTGAAACTGACTTTGTTGCTAAGAATAATGACTTTATAAGTTTTTGCAAGGAGTTGTCAGAGATAAATTTTTTATCAGAAGGGAACATCGAAAAATTAAATAATTCTAAAATGAAAAACAATCTTTTAGTGAAAGATAACCTTGTAAATTTAATTGCTAAAATTGGAGAAAAAATTACCATAAGGAGGACAAAGTTTTTCGATAATAATACTGGAACAAATTTTTTTTATGTACATTCAGCAATTGAAAAGAATATTGGAAAAATTATTTCTATGGTGAAAATAGATGGAATTATAAAAGGCAAAAACGAAGACATAGGATCCAAAATAGCTATGCATATAGCTGCATCAAATCCTCTATCTATTGAAAAAGATGGAATAGATAAAACAATTATTGAAAAAGAGTTAGAAATAATTAAAGCCGAAATTACTAATTCTGGCAAAGCTCAAGAATTGGTAGATAAAATTTCAAAAGGAAAAATAGAAAAGTTTTTAAACGACAACTCACTTTTAAATCAAATTTGGATAATGGACCCTAAGAAGAAAGTTTCTGATGTTTTGAAAGAAAATTCTTTGGAAAAAGAATTGAAAGTTTTAGATTTTGCTAAATTTAAAGTTGGAGAAGGAGTATAGTTATGAGCTCAGAATTTAATGAAAAAAACTATTCAATGAAAATGGAAAAAAGCATTGTCTCTTTTAAAAAAGATATATCAACTTTAAGAACAGGACGAGCTAACACTTCAATGTTAGATACTATAAAAGTTGATATATACGGACAACAAATGCCTATAGAGCAACTGGCAACTATAAGTGTGCCAGAGGCTAGGCTAATATCAATTCAAGTGTGGGATAAATCGAATACCAATGTGATAGAGTCAGCTATCCAAAAATCTGAATTAGGAATAAATCCTCAAATAGATGGACAAATAATAAGATTAAGAATTCCTGATTTAACCGAAGATAGAAGGAAAGAACTGATAAAGATTTTAAAAAATATGGGTGAAAAAGCGAAAATTTCTATAAGAAACATTAGACGAGAAGCAAATGAAGAGTTAAAAAAAAGTCTAAAATCTAAATCAATTTCTGAGGACCAAAATAAAAACTTCGAAAAAAATATTCAAAAATTGACAGATAACAATATTTTAAATATTGAAAAAATTGTAACTGAAAAAGAAAAAGAGATTATTCAAATATGAACCAACTCAACCATATTGCCTTTATCATGGATGGCAATGGAAGGTGGGGAAGAAAAAAAAATAAAGGTAGAAATTACGGGCACATAAAAGGCGTAGACACTGTAAAAAAAGTTGTGAGCAGCTCTATAAAATTAAAAGTACCAGCTATTACATTCTATGTTTTCTCATCTGAAAATTGGAAAAGACCAAAAAGTGAAATAAACTTCTTATTTAAGTTGATAAAAAATTATTTTTCAAAAGAAATACAAAGTGTAATCTCCCAAGGTATCAAAATTAATATCATTGGAGATGTAAATAAATTAACACCAGATTTAAAAAAAGTTTTAAAAAAAAACAATGTATTTAACTAAAAAAAATTCCAAAATCTTAGTAAACCTAGCAATTAATTATGGATCAAGAAATGAAATTGTTAATGCTGTGAAAAAGGCATCAAAGAAAATTACTATAAAAAGTTTCCAAAAAAATCTTTTTACAAATAATATACCTGATCCTGACATACTAATAAGAACTGGAGGACATAAAAGACTTAGTAATTTTATGCTTTGGCAACTAGCATATGCAGAACTATTTTTTTTGAAAAAATTATGGCCTGATTTTAATGAAAAAGATTTAAAATCTATTATTAAGAAATTTAAAAAAACAAAAAGAAATTTTGGTGCTTTATGATTTCAAATAATTTAAAACTTAGATCAATAACTTCATTTTTTTTAATAACTCTAATTATTTTAATATTTAAATATAAATTTATATTAATTTATAGTTTAATTGTGTTTGGTGTTATTTCCTTCTTAGAATTTTCTAATTTAATAAATAAAGTAAAACTAAGCACAATTAACCGCTTAATTTCTAATACTTTATTTCTATTTTATGTATTTTTGTTTTGTTTTTTATTTTTTTTATTTTGCTCTTTTATTCAATTAAAAATTTTACTTTTTATAATTTTATTAGGTTGTGTTGCTTCTGATATTGGAGGTTTCGTTTTTGGTAAAATTTTAAATGGTCCTAAACTGACAAAAATAAGTCCTAAAAAAACTTACGCCGGATCTTTAGGATCAATAATTTTGACTTGTCTAACATTATCTTTTCTTTTGTATTTAATATCCGATACATTTAGTTTTAAAATTCTATTAATATCAACTTTTACCTCTATTGCATGTCAGTTAGGTGATTTATTTTTTTCATTTATTAAAAGAAAAGCTAATACAAAAGACACAGGTAATTTACTTCCTGGACATGGTGGTCTACTCGATCGCCTAGACGGAATATTTTTTGGTATGCCGGTTGGATTCTTATCACTTATTATATTTTACTCATGAAAAAATCTTTTTCTATCATTGGTTCAACGGGGTCTATAGGCCTGACTACTTTAAAAGTAATAAATAGAAAGCGAAAAGATTTTTATATAAATATTTTAGTTGCTGATAAAAATTTCAATTTAATATGTAGTCAAATCAAAAAATATAAACCTAATATTTTTTTCATAAACAATTTTAAAATTTTTGAAAGGGTTAAAAAGAAATTTAAATCCTCTAAAACAAAAATTTTACATACAAGTGATTTGAAATTTAAATCCATTAAATCATCGGAATATACACTCACAGCAATACCAGGAATTATTGGATTAGTTTCAACTTTAGAAATGATTAAAAAAACAAAAAAAATTCTTATTGCTAATAAAGAGTCAATTATTTGTGGATGGAAACTTTTACACAAAACTGCAAGAAAATATAAAACAGAAATTATACCAATCGACTCAGAACATTTTGCTATAATGAAACTTTTAGAAAAGAATAATATTGCTGAAATTAAAAAAATTTATTTGACAGCCTCTGGCGGACCCTTTCTCAATCACAAGGTATCTGCTATTAAAAATGCTGGTCCCAAAGAGGCTTTAAGACACCCTAAGTGGAAAATGGGAAAAAAAATATCGATAGACTCAGCAACATTGATGAATAAAATTCTTGAACTAATCGAAGCTCAAAAACTTTTCAATATTCCTCAAAAAAAACTTGAAATTGTTATTCATCCTCAATCGCTAGTACATGCAATTATTGAATTAAAGAATGGTCTGTACAAGTTTATTTATCACCACAATTCTATGATTATACCTATAGCAAATGCTATATTTGGAGATAAATTGTTAATAGATGAAATATATCCTGAACATTATAAAAAAAATGTTTTTTTAAATAATTTCAGTTTTCAAAAAGTCGATAAGAAAAAGTTCCCAATCATAAAAATCAAAAATAGACTGAATGAACATAAATCTACTGCAATTATAATTAATGCAGTCAATGAAACACTAGTTGATCTATTTCTACAAAAAAAAGTAGCTTTTTTTGACATTTTTAGAACTATTTTGAGAGTACTGAACGATAGAAATTATAAAAAATATGCTGTAAAAGATCCAAAAAGTATAAACGAGATATTTTTAATCGACAAATGGGCTCGCGATATAAGTATTAAAAAAATATGAATTATTTTGTAAAAATTTTTACCACACTTATTTTTGTATTAATGTTAACGCCTTTAAGCGCTGAAACAGTTAATAAAATTATTATTAATGGTAATAAGAGAATAAGTGAAGAAACAATCAAGGTATATGGTGAGATCAACCTTAATGAAAAAATATATGAAATTAAAATCAACAAAATTTTAAATAATTTATACTCGACAAATTTTTTCGAGGATGTAAAAATTAAAGTTTCAAACAATGTTCTTGAAATTGATTTAAAAGAGTATCCAATTATAAATCAATTAATTATTATTGGGGAAAAAACGAATAAAATTAAAGACCAAATTAGAAAAACAATTAAATTGAAAGAGAAAAATTCATTTATCAGATCAGACCTTGCAAGCGATATTGAAAAAATAAAGAAACTTTACTCTTCAGCAGGATATAATTTTTCAAAAATAGATGCAAAACTTAAAAAAATTGATGAGAGTAATTTGGATTTAATTTTAGTGATCGATCGAGGTGAGATTACAAGGATATCCACTATATCATTTACTGGAGATAAAAAAATTAGAGATAAAAGATTAAGAAGTGTAATCGCAAGTGAAGAGGATAAATTCTGGAAAATTATTTCAAGGAATACAAAGTTTAGTGAAAGTTTAATAAATTTAGATCTAAGACTTTTGAGTAATTATTATAAATCACTAGGATATTATGATGTAAAAATCAATTCAAAAACAGCAGAAATTAACGCAGAGGGAAATATTGATCTTGTATATTCAATTGATGCGGGACAGAGATACTCAATCAACAAAATAACAACCAATGTTGATCCAGTTTTTGACAAAAAGATATTTTTTGAATTAAACGAAATTTATAAAGAATATATTGGTGAATATTATTCGCCTTTTAAAATTAAGGACCTTTTAGAAGAAATTGATTCTATTATAGAAAAAAATAATTTACAATTTGTTGAACACAATGTGGAGGAAATATTGAACAAAAATAATATTGAAATAAAATTCAATATTTTTGAAGGAGAAAGAACACTTGTAGAAAGAATAAATATTTTTGGGAACACAATTACTAATGAAAGCGTAATTAGAGGAGAACTTTTAATAGATGAGGGAGATCCTTTTACAAAATTAGGACTAGAAAAATCAATTTCAAATTTAAAATCAAGAAAATTATTTGGTAAAGTGAATTCAGAAGTTATAGATGGAACCAAAAAAAATTTGAAAAGTATTAATATTAATGTGGAAGAAATGGCGACTGGTGAGATAAGTGCAGGCGCAGGTATAGGTACAAATGGAGGAAGTTTTGCTTTCAATATTACTGAAAATAATTGGCTTGGTGAAGGAAAAAAAGTAAACTTTGAAGTAGAGGTAGACGAAGAGTCTTTAGCTGGAACCTTAAATTATTTAAATCCGAATTATGATTTTTTGGGAAATTCATTAAATTATTCTATTAGTAGTGTGTCTAATGATAAACCTGATCAAGGATACGAAAATAGAATAATTTCAGCAGGTGTAGGTACCTCTTTTGAGCAATACAAAAACCTCTACGCGTCACTTGGATTAAACGCTTCTTACGATGATTTAACTACTAACTCATCTGCATCGTCATCATTGAAAAAACAAGCAGGCGAATTTAGTGAAATATCTGGTAATTACGGTTTTAGCCTTGATAACAGAGATAGGACTTTCATGCCAACCAGCGGTAACATAATAACTTTTAGACAAACACTGCCGTTGTTTGCAGATAAAAAATTCATTGCAAACACTTTAAGTGCAAGTGCATATAAATCTATAACTGAAAATGTTATCGGTGCTTCGAAATTTTATTTTTCTGCAATAAATGGAGTAGACGATAACGTTAGACTAAGTAAAAGAACAGGCTTAAGCTCAAAAAGATTGAGAGGATTTGAAAAAAATAAAATTGGTCCAAGAGATGGCAATGATCATGTTGGCGGAAATTATTCTGCTGCCTTGAATTTTGAGGCCAACTTGCCAAATCTTTTGCCAGACTCCACTAATATGGACGTAGGCTTATTTCTTGATTTTGGTAATGTATGGGGCGTTGATTATGATAGTTCTTTACCAAACAGTAATAAGTTGAGATCTTCAACAGGAGTAGCAGCCAGCTGGATCTCTCCTGTAGGACCTATGACGTTTATTTTATCAACAAATTTATCAAAAGCGCCAACAGACGAAACTGAAAGTTTTAATTTTAGTTTAGGAACAACTTTTTAGTTTATGAAAAAGATTAAAATTATCTCAATATTGTTAAGTTTTTTAATCTTAACACCCAATAATCTTTTAGCTTCAACTACTTACTATTTGGATTTTAAATATATTTTAAATGAGAGTGATGCCGGAAAAAAAGCTCAAAATGAATTAAAAAAAAAATTAAACGATGGAATTAAATCCTCGAAGAAAAAAGAAAAATCACTGCAAGAGGAAGAAAAAAAAATAATTCAACAAAAAAAAATTATTTCTGCTGAAGAGTATAAAAAAAAACTTCAATCTCTCAGAACTAAAGTCTCTAGTTTGCAAAAGGAAAGAAATAGTTTGCTAGAGAATATCGGTAAACAGAGAGCTAAAGCAAGAAATGAATTATTAAAAAATTTAAACCCAATAATTAAAGAATATATGAAAACAAAAAATATTAAGATCGTGATGGACAAAAAAAGTTTGATACTTGCAGATGAGTCTTTAGATATTACCAAAGATATTATAAAGCTATTAAATGATAAAATTAAGTCAATAAAATTAAACTAAAAAGTTTAATGGAAAATAAATCAATTATTTTTTTTAAAAATAAAAAATATTCTATTAAAAAACTATTTCCTAAAAATACTTTTAAAAAAAATTCTATCATTAATTTCGTAAAATCTTTAAACAATGCAAAGCAAAATGATCTTACTTTTTACGACTCTAAAAATTATTTTAAATTAGCTAATTCAACTAAAGCCTCCTATTGTATAACTACTAGAAAGTTAGCAGACGATTTACCTCAAAATGTTGAAAAAATAATAGTAAAAAACGTTTTATTGGAATTAGCGAAAATACTTAAGAAAATTTTTCCAACCGCGGATATCGATTATCCTGATCTAACAGTAAAAAAACCTTTATCTAAAAATTTCAAGTCTGTTAAATTTGGTAATAATGTTTTAATTGGTAATAAAGTAAAAATTGGTAAAAACTCAATTATTGGATCAAATACTATAATTGAAAATAAAGTTATGATAGGAAATAATTGTATTATTGGCTCGGGGGTTATTATTAAAAACTCAATTATTGGAAACAATGTTATTATTCAAGATGGATGTAAAATTGGTCAAAAAGGATTCGGCTTTATACCTGTACCAGGAGAAAATATAAAATTTCCTCACATAGGAAGAGTGGTGATAGAAGATAAAGTTGAGATAGGATCTAATTGTACTATTGATCGTGGATCTGTAGATGATACTAAAATTGGATCAAACTCGTACTTGGACAATCAAGTGCATATTGCTCATAATGTTAAAATAGGATCTGATTGCATGATTGCAGGTCAAGTAGGATTTGCCGGGAGCTCAATCATTGGTAATAAAGTTTCTATTGGTGGTCAAGCCGGTATATCAGGACATTTAAAGATTGGAAACAATGTTAAGATTGGCGGCGGTAGTGGAGTGGTAAAAGATATCGAGGATAACCAAATAGTAATGGGATATCCTGCAGTTCCTTTTCGCCAATTTTTAAAAGATAAAAAAAAATGAGTGAAAGCGAAATAGATAAAAAAAAAATTGAGAGTTTGTTGCCTCATCGGGAACCTATGTTGCTTATAGATAAGCTTACTAAAATTGTTCCTTTAAAATCAGCTACTGCGATAATGAATGTTAAAAAGAATGGTTTTTATGTACAAGGACACTTTCCTGGCCAGCCGGTTATGCCTGGAGTTTTAATCGTCGAAGCATTTGGCCAAGCAGCTGCTGCATTGACCGCCCATGGTATAGATCCTAAAGAATACGAGAATAAATTAGTTTTTTTAATGAGTGTTGAAAAAGCAAGATTTAGAAATCCTGTTATACCTGACTGTGAATTACATTTAGAAATAGAAGCTATCAGATCTCATGGAAGAGTATGGAAATATAAAGGTATAGCTAAGGTTAATGGAAAGAAAATGGCAGATGCAGAGTGGTCAGCAACTATAGTGGACAAAAAACAATGATTCACAAATCTAGCGAAATTAATAAAAAAGCAAAAATAGGTAAAAATGTTAAAATTGGCCCTTTTTGTTATGTAGGACCCGATGTGATTTTATCTGATGATGTTGAATTAGTCTCAAATGTTCATATAGAAGGTAACACATTTATAGGAGCAGGAACAAAAATTTTTCCTTTTGCTAGTATAGGTACGCAACCACAAGACTTAAAATATAAAAATGAAAAAAATAGTTTGTCTATAGGTCAAAACAATATAATAAGAGAATATGTTACTATAAACCCTGGTACTCAAGGCGGTGGTTCTAAAACAGTAGTTGGCAATGATTGTCTTTTCATGATTTCATCTCACGTAGCTCATGATTGTAATATTGGAAATAATGTAATTGTTGCAAACAATGTTCCATTAGGTGGGCATGTAACCATAGAAGATTCGGTTGTCATAGGTGGTAACTCTGCAGTTCAACAATTCACTCGAATAGGTAGATTAGCTATGATTGGCGGAATGACAGGAGTATTAAAAGATGTAATTCCATTCGGATTATCTGTTGGTAATAGAAATTATTTACAAGGCCTTAATTTAATAGGATTAAGAAGAAAAAAATACGACAATAAAAAAATTATAGGACTTGATAAAGCGTATAAAGAAATTTTTTCTTCAAAAAACTTACATCAAAACCTAACTAAGATTAATGGCGCTTATAGAGACAACGAATTAGTAAATGAGGTGGTTAAATTTATTGAGAAAGATAAAAAACGACCAATTTGCTCACCACAAAGTTAAATAATTTATGATTGGGCTTATTTTTGGAGAGACAGAATTTCCAAAATATATTTTAAAAAAGATCAAAAAAAAATATAAATATATTATTATCGATTTAACAAAAAAAAAAAAATTTAAGAAAGATAAAAATTCTTATTCCGTATCTATTGGACAATTTGGAAAGATTTTATCTATTTTAAAATCAAATAGATGCAAAAAAGTTTTGTTCGCAGGAAAAGTTTCGAAGCCAAATTTAAAGTCAATAAAACTAGACTTAAAAGGAATTTTTTATATGCCTAAAATATTAAAAAGTTCAAAATTGGGAGACGCAGCAATACTAAAACAAATTATCAAAATATTTAAGACTGAGAAAATTCAAACTTTAAGCTCTAATAAATTTACACCCGAGATCAGTTTATCAAAAGGTAATTACACGATTTCTAAACCGAATATTTCTGATAAAAAAGATATTTATTGTGGAGAAAAAGCTTTGAAAAAATCTGGGAATTATAATTATACTCAAGGTGTAGTTTGTAGAAATAATAAAGTAGTGAGTTTGGAAGGTAGAGGGGGGACAAAAAAAATGATAAAAAAAGTCAAAAAGATTAACAAGTCTTTAAATGGTGTATTAATTAAGTTTCCTAAAAAAAAACAGGATCTAAGAGTAGATCTCCCAACTGTAGGATTGCAAACTCTAAAACAATGTAAATCAGCAGGTTTAAAAGGAATAGTTTTAAAACATAGGTTAAATATTTTTTTAGAGAAGAGACAAAGTATTCAATTCGCAAATAAAAACAAAATGTTTATCCTTATTAAATGAAAAAAATTATAATTATTTGTATAATTTCTTTTACAAATCTCTATGCTGATGATTTTAAATTAGAAAAAGTTATTAAAGGATTTGAAAGACCTTGGAGCTTAACTTTTATCGATGAGGAAAATTTAATTATTACCGAAAAGTCCGGATATATTAAATTAGTCAATATAGATAAAAATAAGATTCATAATATACAACATAATTTAAATGTTTTAGAGGACGGTCAAGGTGGTTTGCTTGATGTACTTTACCAAAATGGTGTTGTTTTTGTTTCTTACTCAGAAAATAGACAAAGCGGAATGTCAAGTACTTCAGTGGCAAAAGCAAACTTTAATAAAAAAAAACTCGATTTTAAAAATATTTTTCGTGCTGAACCACCAATAAATTCTGGTTATCATTTTGGTTCTAGATTAGCGATTAAAGATAATCACTTATATGTAACTGCTGGTGAAAGAGGTCAAGGCATGATTGCACAAGATTTTACAAAACATCCTGGGAGTATAATTAGAATAAAATTAGATGGTTCTATACCTAAGGATAACCCAAAATTCATAAACAGACAGGATTGGCTTCCAGAAATTTATCAAATCGGAGTAAGAAACCCTCAAGGAATGTCCCTCTCACCATATGATAATAAAATTTATTTGACGAATCATGGAGCTAGGGGAGGGGATTGGTTTGGCACAGCAAATTTTGGGGAAAATTATGGATGGAAAATTTTAGGATGGGGAGGAATTAATTATTCAGGGACTAAAATTGGACCTAAATGGAAACCGGGATTTACCAAAGCAATAAAATATTGGGTACCTTCTATAGCTGTTAGTGCAATGTTAATTTACGAAGGTGAAACTTTTAAAGAATGGAATGGTGATGCTCTGATTGCATCACTAAAAGACCAATCATTGAGAAAAATAAAATTTAGTAAAAAAAAATTTGTTAATGAAAAAATTATCTTTCAAGGAAATATTGGCAGGATTAGGGATATAAAAAAAAATAAAATAGGTGATCTTTACTTGTTATCAGATAAAGGTGAACTTTGGAGAATGTATAAATGAAAAAAATATTTATTCTTACAGGTGAACCCTCTGGAGATAAATTAGCATCAAAAGTAATTCAAGAATTAAAAAAAGATAATTCACAAATTGAATATTTAAGTGTAGGAGGTGAAAATTTAAAAACATTAGGAATAAAATCAATTTATGATTTAAATGACATAACCTATATAGGATTTACAAATGTGATTAAAAATATATTCAAAATTAATAGAAAAATTAATGAAACTGTAAAAGCTATAAAAGATTTTGATCCGAATATTTTATTTACAGTTGATAGCCCCGATTTTACTTTAAGAGTTGCTGAACGTGTAAAAAATCTAAATCCTAATATAAAAACAATCCATTATGTTGCGCCACAAGTATGGGTTTGGAGAGAGGGAAGGGTCAAAAAAATTAAAAAGTTTATTGACCACATATTATTATTATTTAATTTTGAAAAATCATATTTTGATAAAGAGAATATGAGCAATGAGTTTGTGGGACACCCTTTGTTAGATGAAACTTTAGAAAGTAAAATTGATATCAATCAACTATTTGAAAAAAATAAAGCATTAATATCAGTTTTTCCAGGAAGTAGAGTATCTGAAATTGATGTCCTAATGCCTGTCCTTTTAGATTTTGTAAAATTAATGAATAATAATTATCAAGATTTTATTTATATATTTCATTCAACAAAACAACATTATCAATT
>MDTG01216967.1_pt1 | contig 20556 bp, 21 predicted proteins | sample 811421 | NCBI WGS metagenome assembly MDTG01 (sample SAMN05326645, study PRJNA326480) | marine metagenome | isolation source: seawater | place: Pacific Ocean: South East | collected 2011
CACATATTGCCCATGATTGTAGAGTAGGAGATAATGTGATTTTCGCAAATCATTCAACACTGGCAGGACATGTTGTTATTGAAAATAATGTCGTGGTTGGTGCACTTAGTGCAATTCATCAGTTTTCAAGAATTGGAGAGGGCGCAATGATTGGAGGTATGTCCGGTGTAACAGCTGATGTTGTTCCATATTCTACAGTAATGGGCAACAGAGCAATTTTGTCAGGATTAAATATTATTGGTTTAAAAAGAAGAGAAATTAGTAAAAATGAGATTGCAGAGTTGAGAAAAGTTTTTAAGTATATTTTTTATGAAAAAAAACAAACTCTTAAATATAGAATCAATCAAACATTAAAAAAAGAAAAAAAATATAAGACAATTGAAAAATTATTAAAGTTTCTTTTAGATAATACAAAAAGATCATTTTGTTTACCAGAATAGTACATGAAAAAGATTATCATCTTGAGCGGATCTGGAGAATTACCCAACTTAATTACAGAAAAGTTAAAAAAAGATAAAATTGATTTTTTTGTAATTTCATTTTTAAATAACAAACCGCCAAAATTTATTGGTCAATATAATCATAAAACTATTAATTATGGCAAAGTAATCACTGAACTTAAAAAACTTAGATTGAATGGCTATAGTCAAATTATATTAGCTGGTTCTCTGAAAAGGCCAGTTCTATCAGAGATAAAACCTGATCTAAATTCAATTAAATTAATTCCTAAATTTTCTAAAACTTTATTTGCTGGTGGAGACAATAATCTATTGAAATTTGTACTTTCAGAATTAGAAAATATTGGTTTTAAGATTTTAAAACTCTATAATATTTTACCAGATTGTTTTTTTGGTAAAGGTAATCAAACTGGAGTAAAAATCTCAAAAAATATTTTTAAAGATATAGATAAGGGGAAAAAAATACTATCAGTCAACTCTAAATTCGATATTGGACAGTCAATTATTCTTCAAAATGGAACTGTAATCGGAATTGAAGCTTCCCAAGGTACAGATAATTTGATTAAAAATTCGTCTAACTTTATAAGAGCAAAAAAAGAAGCAGTTTTAGTTAAATTGCTTAAAGTAAAACAAGATCTGAGAGCAGATCTACCAGCAATAGGTTTGCAAACATTAAAAAACTGTAAAAAATCTGGTTTATCTGGAATTGCATATTCAGCTAATAGAACTATTTTTATCAATAAAGATGATGTAATTGATTTTTGTAGGAAAAATAGAATGTTTTTATACGGTATTTAAATGAAAATAATTATTATCGCAACTGAAGCTTCTGGTGATTATCTTGGTTTACATTTAATTAAAGAATTAAAAAGAAAGTATAAAAACATTTCAATAGAAGGGGTCGGTGGTCAGTTAATGGAAAGTACTGGTTTTGAGTCTTGGATTAAAATTACAGAATTTAGTACAATTGGAGTATTTGAGGTTTTGATTAGAATATTCAAATTTATAAAATTATTAAATTTTGTTGAAAAAAAAATTAGATCCAGAGATCCAAATATTATAATCACTATTGATTCTCCAAGTTTTAATTATCGTTTAATAAAGAAAATACAAGATTTGAGGAAAAAAAAAATTAAGTTTATTCATTATGTTGCACCTACTGTATGGGCTTGGAAAGAATATAGAGCTAAAATTTTTGCTAAATTTTACGACCAATTATTTACTCTTTTTAAATTTGAACCTAAATACTTTTTGAAATTTGGTTTATCATCACAATTTGTAGGGCATCAAATATTTTACGATAAAAAGAAGCTATTTAAAAAAAAAAAAATTATTTTGTTTCTTCCTGGTTCCAGAAAAGTAGAAATTGAGAAAAATTTAAAACTACTTAGGAATATAATTAAAGATACATCTTCAAAATATAAAGATTACAAATTCTTTGTATTAACTTTTGAACCCTATAAAAATCTTATTAGTAAGATTCTTAATGAATGTGATATTAAAATTGTTACTGATAATAAACAAAAAAAAAATCTAATAGAGCAATCCTTTCTTGCAGTAGCAGCTTCTGGAAGTGTTACACTTGAATTATGTAAATATAATACTCCTATGATTGTTGTTTATAACACACATCATATAACTAAATTTATTATCAAATTATTTGTTAAAGTTAAATTCGCTACAATTATTAATATTTTTTTTAAAAAAGAAATTGTACCTGAATATATATTTGAAAAATTTACATATTCAAATGTTATAAAATCATTTGATGATTTAATCAAAAACAAAAAACAAAGGAATAAGCAGATTAATTTCATGAAGAAATTCTCTACTTCAATGCTACATAAATCTCAAAATCCCTCAAAGATTATTTGTGATAAAATTTTGAATTAATTAATTTTTTAATTCACTCAAAAAGAACTGTTTTTTATTTTTTCTTTTATTAATTTCTACAAATTCTTTCCTTGTATTACCATTATATAGTTGCCTAGGTCGGTTAATTTTTGTTTCAGTCGATTCAGTCATCTCTTTCCATTGAGAAATCCATCCGACTGTTCTTGCAACTGCAAAAATAACAGTAAACATGGATTCAGGCAGTCCAAGTGCTTTTAGAATAATTCCTGAATAGAAATCTACATTAGGATACAATTTCTTTTTTATAAAATATGAATCATTTAAAGCTATTTCTTCAAGTTTATTTGCAAGTCTAAATAATGGAACATTGAAACTATCAATTTCTTTTAGCAGGTTATGGCAATATTTTCTTAAAACATTAGCTCTTGGATCATAATTTTTATAAACTCTATGACCAAATCCCATTAATCTGAATGGATCGTTCTTGTCCTTAGCTTTTAGTATATACTTTTTGATATTTTCTTCTTTTTCAATAAGGTTTAACATTCTTATTACAGATTCATTTGCCCCACCATGAGCTGGCCCCCATAAAGAGGCTACACCTGCTGCAACACAGGCAAAAGGATTTGCACCAGATGAACCTGCTATCTTTACTGTTGAAGTTGAAGCGTTTTGTTCATGATCAGCATGCAGTATTAAAAGCTTATCCATTGCATCAATGCTGGCCTTTGTAGGAATATATTCCTGCCCTGGTGTTGAAAAAAGCATGTGAAGAAAGTTTTCACTATAACTTAGTTCATTTTTTGGATAAATAAATGGTTGCCCAAGTGAATATTTATATGCCATAGCAGCCATTGTCGGCAATTTGGCTAAAAGCCTACTAATTGCTACCCACTTACCTTCTTTTGAAGAAAAATCATATGTTTTTTCAGAGTAAAATGATGAAAGTGCACCGACAATACCGACCATTACCGCCATCGGATGCGAGTCGCGTCTAAAACCACTATAAAATCTTAGTATTTGTTCGTGAAGCATCGTATGATGAGTCAGAATATTTATAAATTTTATTTTATTATCTCTACTTGGAAGTTCACCATTCAATAATAAATAACAAACCTCAGGATAGTCAGATTTTTCAGCTAGATCTTCAATTTTATATCCTCTATGTAGAAGTAGACCATTCTCTCCGTCAATAAAAGTAATTTCGGATGAACAACTCGCAGTTGAAGAAAAACCAGGGTCATAGAGGAACATTCCCGTTTTAGAATAGAAAGATGTTAGGTCAACAACATCGGGTCCTGATGAACCACTTTTTATATCAAACTCATATTGCTTACCATTTCTTTTATCAATAATTATGATTGACTTTTTTTTCATTTGGATATTTTACCAATTTTTTAAAATTTTATTCAGTACTTTGTCTTTGCCAAGTAAATCCATTATTTTTGTTATTGACGGTCCATTTATTTTTCCAGTTATCAATAACCTAAGCGGCTGACCAATTCGTTTAAAATTCAAATCAAACTTGTTAAGTAAACTTTCGATCTTTTCAGTTATAATATATTCATTCCAATCATCAATACTAGTAAATTCATTAATAATAGTGTCTTTTAAATATTCAGAATCTTTAAGTATTTCTTCTTGATCGCTTTCATAATTATTTTTTGAAGTAAAAATCAATAAAATCGGCTGAATTATTTCTAGTAAAGTGTTTGCTCTTTGTTTGTAAATTTCAATCAAGTTTAAAACTAGTTTTTCATCAATTAGGAACTTTTTATTCTGATTACCTTCATTAATTGATTTAATTGTATTTAAAATATCAGTATTACTTGATTCTTTGATGAAATGATTATTTAAAAAATGGAGTTTTTTTTCATCAAGCATTGAGGGTGATTTACCAATCTTTTCAATTCTAAAAAGCTTAATTGCTTCAGAAATTGAAAAAAACTCTTTATCACCATGTGACCATCCCATTCTTAAAAGGTAATTAATTAAACATTCTGGTAAAAAACCTAATTTTTTATATTCTAAAATCGATAGAGCATTATCCCTTTTTGACAATTTCTGATTATTTTGATTGTGTATTAATGGAATATGAGAAAAGTTAGGTTTATAATTTAGCGATTTAAAAATTAACATTTGTCTAAAAGAATTTGTAAGATGGTCATCACCTCTTATTATGTCAGTTATAGACATGAGATGGTCATCAACTGCTGATGAGAGAAGGAATGTGGGTGAACCATCACTCCTTATAATTATATAGTCATCAATTTCTTTGTTTTGAATTGAAACCTTACCTTGAACTTTATCATTAATTTCAGTATTACCAGATTCTGGTGATTTTATCCTAATACAATACTTTTTATTTTTTGGAAAATTGTTATTTTTATGTCTCCATTCACTTTGAAATTTTTTTTTTGTTTTTTTTATTTTTTCAATCTCTAATTCATCATGATAACATCTATATGCAATGCCTTTGGTAATCATATTATTTGCTGTATTCAGGTGTTCTTTTTGATTTTTGCTTTGAAATATTATTTTATCGTCATACTTAATATTAAGCCAATTCAGTCCATCTATTATAGAATTAATTGAATTTGATTGGTGCCTTGTTTTATCAGTATCCTCAATTCTTAATTTAAATAAGCCATTGTTTGATTTCGCGTAGATATAATTAAATAATGCAGTTCTAGCTCCACCAAGGTGCAAAGATCCTGTTGGTGAAGGTGCAAATCTTGTTATAGTTGACATAAAAAATCAGAACTAAAATTTTCTTATTAATCCAACAAGTTTTCCCTGAATTTTCACTCTATCCACACCAAAAATCCTAGTTTTAAAGTTTTTGTTAGCTGGTTCAAGTGCAATTGAATTTTTGTAGGATCTAAATTTCTTTAATGTTACTTCATTATCATCAATTAATGCAACAACAATATCTCCTGTTAATGCTGTATCAATCTTTTTAATTACAACAATGTCACCATCAAATATTCCTTCATTGATCATTGAGTCTCCAATTACTTCAAGAGTAAAATGGTCGTCTTGACTATTCAAAAGATAGTTTGGAACAGAAATTTGTTCAAAACTACCAGTTATTGCCTCAATGGGATTACCTGCAGCTATTCTACCAAGGAAAGGAATATCTGTTTCGTTAATTTTATTTTTGGATATTTCATTTTGCTTTAATTTTAAAGCCCTTGCTTTGTGAGGCAGTCTTTCAATAATACCTTTTTCTTCTAGACCCGATAGCAATTTATGTATACCAGATTTTGACTTTATTTTTAAATAATTCCTCATTTCGTCAAATGTTGGGTATACACCTCTCGAATTAAAATAACTGACTATATAGTCTAGTAGTAATTTTTGTTTAACCGTAAGCATACAAATGTTCTACATAAGTTCTACCTATTAGTCAAGGTTAAATTTCATTATCTAAAATATCTCTAAATAAAATTACATCTACAGAATCACCTTTTTTGACGGCTTCAGAGTTTGGTTTTCTGATTACTATTCCATCGGATTCATTAAGAGTTTTTTGAAGTGAACTATCTTGGTTTTCAAAGATATAAAAGCTATTGAGTTTATTGTTAGTTCTTATTCTTAAAAATGATGTTAATGAATTATTTTTTTTTATTTGATTTTTAGAAATTAATTTTCTTTGATGTAATTTTAAGAAATCAAAACCATAATAAGAGTTTATATAATTAGAAAAAAATAAAAACATAGAAATAAAACAAGACACAGGATTTCCAGGTAAACCTAAAAAATATCTCTCTTTTTTAAATTTTCCGAAAGTTGTTGGTTTCCCTGGCTTGATCGCAATTCTATCGAATAGAATGTCTAAATTATTTTTTACCAGGACTTTTTTTACTATATCGTATTTTCCCCTTGAAATACCTCCGGAGGTAATCAAAAGATCAAAATAATCGAGTGAGTCAAATATTTTTTGGAAATCATCAATATTGTCTCCGACAGTAAAAACTTTTTTTAATTTTCCTCCAAACTTACCAATTAAATGACTTATTAGTATCTCATTTGAGGATTCAATTAATCCACTTTTATTTTTCTGTGTTATTAATTCATCACCTGTAACAATTACATATATTTCTGGTTTCTTTTTAACATTTAATCTTTTCACTTTCATTGATTTTGCTAACGCCATTGATCGTAGATTCATAACTGCATTTTTAAAAAGACATTCTTGATTTTTTTTAAAATCAATACCTTTTTTACGAATAAAGTTTTGATTAATTTTTTTTTTTATTTTTATTTCTTTTTTATTTTCATCAACACTAAAATTTTCTTTTGGAATTATAATTTTTTTTGTTCCAGGCACTGGTGCTCCAGTGAATATTAATTTGGCTTCACCTGTTTGAAAGTCATTTGAAAATTTATCGCCAGCTTTAGACTCCCCAATTAATCTAAATTTTTCTCTGCAATAATCTCTTTCAAAAATCACCATTCCGTCCATTGCAGATAGATCTAATCGTGGTTGATCGATCTTTGACTTTATATTTTCTGAAAGAATTCTTTTGTTAGATTGGAAAAGATCGATAAACTCAGTTTTTTTAGATTTTTTAACATTAATTTGAATTAAACTTTTTGCTTTATTATACGAGATCATTGGAAAAAACACCTGACTTCCCACCAGACTTGAATATTAATTTTGTTTCAACAATTTTTATTTCTTTATCTATAGATTTACACATATCATAAATTGTTAGACTCGCAATTGAACAAGCTGTTAAAGCCTCCATTTCAACTCCAGTTTTAGAGTTTGATTTTACTTTTGATATGACCTCGATTGTTAACTTTTTTTCATTAACTTTAAAATCAATCTCTATAAGAGTTAAATTAATATTATGACAGAGAGGAATCAATTCACTAGTTTTTTTTCCAGCAAGAATTCCTGCCGATCTAGCAACATTATATATTTCTCCTTTATCAGAACCTTTTTTCATTAAAAAGTTAAAACTTGCTTTATTAAATTGAACTATTGATTTTGCTTTGGCAACTCTTTGATTGATTCTCTTTGTTGAAACATCAACCATATTAATTTTTTTATTTTTTAAATGTGTAATTTTCATTTTTTTATCAAAGATTTGGTGGATTCAAAAATATTATTTGATTTCATTAGAGATTCACCAATCAAAAATGCATTTGCACCTTGTTTAGAAAATTCCTCTAATTGATTATTACAATCAATACCACTTTCACAAATCTTTATAACATGCTCAGGAATTTTTTGAGATAACCTATTAAATGTTTTTAAATCAATTTTTAAATTCTTTAAGTTTCTATTGTTAATCCCAATACATTTTAATTTATGTTTAAGTGCTCTTGATAATTCACTTTCATCATGCACCTCAAAAATAACATCCATTCTTAAATCTTTAGCAATCTCATAAAATCTTAATAATTTTGAGTCATCAAGAATTGCGAGAATCAAAAGTATACAGTCCGCTCCATAAAAATTACTTTCATAAATCTGCCATTCATCCAAAATAAAATCTTTTCTCAAGATGGGTATTTCAATTTTTTCCTTAACTTTTTTTATAAAAGAAATATCACCTCCAAAAAAATTCTTTTCTGTTAAAATCGAAAGACATTTAGCACCTGCCTTTTTGTAGTTTTGGGCAATATTAATCAAATCGAAATTCTCACGAATTATTCCTCGACTTGGGGATTTTCTTTTTATTTCTGCAATAATATTATATTTTTCCTTATCGTCTGAAATTAGAGTTTTGAGAAAATCTCTTTGCTTTTTATTTTTTAATTCTAATTTAAAATTTCTTTCTTTTTTTAGTACTTCAACTTCCTGAATCTTTTTTTTACAAATTTCATCTAAAATATTCATTTTTTTAATTTTCAATTATTGAAATTAATTTTTTATTAGCTAGTCCTGAATCTATTTGTTTTTTTACTAATTCTATTCCATGTTTAAGATTATCAGTTTTTTTACTTATTAGAAGTCCAGCAGCTGTATTAAGTATCAGATTATCTCTTATTGCTCCAGTCTCTCCCTCAAATACTCTTCTTAATATAAAAGCATTTTCCTCAGGTGAACCACCTTTTAGTTCATTTTCATTTCTTATTTTAAATCCTAAGCTCTTCGGCTTTATTACTATCTTTTTTGAAATTTTTCTATTCTCAACCTCAATAACCAAATTATCAGATGTGGTAGTTAATTCGTCATATCCACTTTTATTATAAACCACCCAAGCTTTACTTAAATTATATTCTCTTAGACACTTTGCATGAGTTTCTAAATTATCTTCATTACTTACTCCTAAAAGCTGATACTTCAGATTGGTTGGATTTAATAGAGGTCCAAGAAGATTAAAAATTGTTTTGAAAGGAAGAGAAGTTCTAACTTCTGAAACATTTTTAAGTAGATTATGAAAATTTGGGGCAAATAAAAAGCATATTCCATGCTTTTTAAAGAATTTAGGTTGTTCTGAATTTTGGATATTAGTTTTTATACCTAATGATTCAAGTACATCAAAACTTCCAGATTTAGATGTCACTGATCTGTTGCCGTGTTTAACGATTTTTACATCAAATGAAGATAATAGTATTGAGGTTGCTGTAGAAAAATTAAAACTATTTTTATTATCTCCGCCAGTTCCACAGGTATCCATAAGATCACCTGAAATTTTGATCTTTTTTGCTTTATCTTTAAGATATTTGACAAAAGATAATATTTCAATATACGATTCTTTTTTTTGATTTAATAAAGTAAGAAGACTTGATAATTGAATATTTTTTATTTCTTCTTTTTCAAAGATTGTTATAACTAATCTTTCGCAATCAATTGGACTGAGATCTTCCTTATTTAGCAATTTTATAAAAATATTTTTTAGGAATTTATTCATCTTGAACTTTATTGTTTTTTTCCTTATTAGATTATGAATCTTTTTGAAACACAAATATTATTTTTTATTGATTTCTATAAAATTCTTTAGTAATTGGTGTCCAAAATCTGTTGCAATACTCTCCGGATGAAATTGAACTCCGTATATAGGAAGTTTTTTATGTTCAATTGCCATGATAATTCCAGAATCAATTTTTGCTGTAATTTTCAAACAATTTGGCAAACTATCTTTTTTTACAATTAAAGAGTGATATCTTGTAGCATTAAATGGGTTGGTTATTTTTTTAAAGAGTTTTGAATTAGTGTGAATTATCTTGCTGATTTTTCCATGAATAGGTTTGCCACTTTGAACCACATCACCACCAAAAGACTCTGCGATTGCTTGATGACCTAAACAAACACCTAAAAGAGGAATTGTTTTAATGCGTTTTGAATTTATTTTTATTAAATCCAGGCAAATACCTGAGTTGCTAGGTGAGCTTGGGCCTGGAGATATCACTAAGAAATCTGGTTTCAAATCTAGTATATCTTCAGCTCCTTTTTCATCATTCCTAAACACAGTGACCTTTTGACCAATTTCTTCAAAATAATGAACAAGGTTATATGTAAAACTGTCGTAATTATCAATTAATATTAACATAAATTCTTATTTAAAGTTTTTTGCACTAGCACACGCAGTCAATAGGGCTAGAGCTTTATTTTCTGTTTCCTTGAATTCATTTTTAGCAATACTATCTGCAACAATTCCTGCTCCAGCTTGAACATAAATATAATTTTCTTTAATTAAAGCCGTTCTTAAAGCTATACAAGTATTAATATCTCCATTATTAGAAATAAATCCAACCGAACCTGCATAAATATTTCTTTTACTTTTTTCTAACTCCTCAATTATTTGTATTGCTCTTAATTTTGGAGCCCCTGTAACTGTTCCAGCAGGGAAGCCACTAAAAAGAACATCTGTACTATCATTTTTCTTATCTAATTTAGCTTCAATGTTAGATACTATGTGCATTACATGAGAGAAATATTCTATGTACATTTTGTCAGTTACATCAACTGACCCAGGAATTGAAACCCTGCTAATATCATTCCTCCCAAGATCAAGTAACATCAGATGTTCTGAAATTTCCTTGGGATCATTTATCAAGTCTTTTTCAAGTCTTTTATCTTCATTTTTATCTTTACCTCTTTTTCTAGTCCCAGCAATTGGTCTTATTGTAACTTTATCTTGCTGAAGTTTAATTAATATTTCTGGACTCGATCCAACAATAACAAAATTTTTAAAGTTCATAAAAAAGAGATAAGGGGAGGGGTTTAAATATCTGAGAGATCTATATATAGAAATTGGAAGCACATCAATTTTTTTCTTAAATATTCTTGAAATTACAACTTGAAAAATTTCTCCTTCAAAGATGTATTTTTTTGCTTTATCAATCATTTTACTAAATTCAGCAAAATTAGTATTTGATTCAACATTTTTGAAAACATCTTTTTTTTTTTCTAAAGCTTGAATCTTAAGAGAATCTTCTTTTAGAGGTTTATTTAATTTTTTGAGGATATTAAAGATCTCTTCTTTAGCATTCTCAAATGAATTTTTATAACTTCTATTATTTGGTGAAACTAATTTTGTAATTATGAGATTGTCACTTACATTGTCAAATACAAGAGTAATAGATGGTCTTATAAAAACAGATTCGGGAAGATCCAAATCATCAACTTTTGATAAATCGACATTTTCAAAGTGTCTTATCATTTCATAACCTAAAAAACCAAAAAAACCAGATGATATAGATGGTAAATTATCTGGCATTTGGAACTTATGTTTTTTAAAAAAATTTCGTAAACTGGATAGAGGAGAAGCGGTTTTATCTGATTCCTTTTTTTTATGAACTTCATTGATTTTGCATATATTACCTTTACATTCCCATATCAAATCGGGTTTTAAACCTATAACCGAATACCTTCCTTTTTGGCTTCCTTTTTCAACAGATTCAAATAGGAATAAATATTTTTCTTTTTGAAGTTTTAACAGCGAAGATACAGGCGTGTGAACATCTGAGGCAAACGAAGCATACAAAACTTGCTTCTTACCAGCCATATAATTTTTTTTAAATAAATCAATATCTGGCTGTAAAATATCCATGAAATTAATTAAGCTGATTTATAACATCATCATTAATTGTTATTTTATATTTTTTTCTAAGAGCTTCAGAAAATTGGGCGAGAAGGTCTACAGTTAAATCATCTTTAACTCTTTTAACAAATTGTTTTAACTCATCGTTATTCTTTACCAAATCATCAATAATCTCAACAGTCTTGGCAACTATTACTTCATCACCTCTTTCAGATATATTTACATCACCAATATCAGATTCAAAAATTTTACTAATCAATGGTATGGGTATTTCACTACTATCAGGCAAAATCCTTGTAAAAGGTTTAACGCCCCTAATTTCAAGCGAATTAATTTTTACTACATCTTTGAAATCGGCACCTTGGTCAACCATTTCTTTTATTCTTTGTGCTTTTTTTTTGGCACTATCAAATTTAAGTTTTTTGGATAATTGTAATTTTATATCTTTTTCTGCTTGATTAAATTCTAATTGTTTTGGTTCTATAATTTCGTCAACAATACTTATCGCCAATCCTTCATCCTTATCAATATTAATTATATTACCTTCGATGTTTAATTCTTGATTAAAAACAGACCTTAAGATTCTTTCATCCTGAAAATCTTCATTCTTCGAACCATCAGTTAGTGTTCCATTCCTACTAATTTCTTTTGCTCTTATTAATTTTATATCTAATGTTTCGGAAATTTCTTCAAAAGTATTTCCTGAAGAAAGAAGATCTTCGAGTTCATCTTGTAAATCAAAAACAGCTTCTTTCCCTTTGTCAAGTAGGATCTCATTTCTAAATTTTTCTTTAATATCGTTAAATGAAACTTCCTTTCTTTCTTTCTTTTCTAAAAGTTTTACTATGTGCCATCCAAAGGTACTTTTTAAAGGTGATGATACCTCACCAACATTAAGTTTAAAAATTGAATCAACAATTCCTTCTGGCAGTTCACTTCTAGTGTTCCAACCAAGATTAATGTCGTCAGTTGTCAATCCAGCTTCCTCTTTGGCAACTGATTCAAAACGTTGTTTATTTTTAATCTTTTGAGATATTGACTCTGCTTTATTAAGATCATCTACAAGTATTTGTTGCAAAAATCGTTGTTCAGGTTCAATGAGACTTTCTTTTCTTTCTTCATACAAAAGTTCAACCTCTTCGTCTGTAACAGTTAGTTTTTTTGCATATTTTTTTGCATCCAATAAAAGTGTTTTTACACTTCTAAATTCTTCGGAATAAAATTTATCTTTATGTTCGTTATAAAACTTTTTTAGTTGATCGATACTTATGTTTTTAATTTTTTCATTTTCTGATTTTATTATTACATAATCGACAGATCTTTCTTGAAGATTATATTCTCCAAGATTCCGCTGTATTACTTCTGGAACAATCAAACTAGATCTAATTGTTTCAACCATTTGCTCCCTTGCTAAATCTTGTCTTGTTCCTTCGACATAGGAATCCTCGGTATAACCAGACTCAGAAATTAATTGTCGAAACATAAGTTCACTAAATTGGCCAAGATCGTCTTTAAATGCATCGTCTTTAAGTATTTTATCTCTAACATTATTATCACTTACTGATAGACCAAGTGATAATGCTTCATTGTTAAATAATGCACGATTAACAAGAGAACTTAAGGCTCTATCAACATAACCAAACTCTCTAGATTTTTTAATATCTAGTGAACTACCTAATAATTTTCTAATTTCCTCTGTTTGCCTAGAGTAAAGAGAATAAAACTCTTTTGCTGAAATATCTAACTTTCCCACTGAAGCAACTGTACTTTGTTTTTTAGAAACTCCAATTAGATCCTCGGTACCCCACATAGCAAAACTGACAATTAATATTGTCAATAAAACACCCAAAGTGAATTTTAATATTGTATTTTTTGAACTGTTTCTTAATGTTGTAAGCATAATTTATTTATAATTTAAAAAGTTTTATATCATAACTATGTCAGAAAATATATTAATTGTTTCAAATTGGAAAATGAATTTGAATTTAGATAATGCTACAAAATTGTTAGACAATTTAAAAAAAATAAAGTTAGGAAGTAAACCAAAAGTTCTAAATATTGTATGCCCACAATTCCTCTTGATTCCATATATTTCGAATTTACTATCTTCCACTGATATAATTCTTGGCGGACAAGATTGTCATTTTGAAGAATTTGGCTCATTTACAGGCGATTCAAGTATTCAATTATTAAAATATTATAATTGTGAATATTTAATTCTGGGGCATTCTGAGAGAAGGTCTCAGTATGGTGAAACAAATCTCATGATAAAAAAGAAATGTGAGATTGCTAGAAAAAATAAAATCAACCCAATCGTCTGCGTTGGAGAATCAATCAAATTGAGGAAAAAAGGTAAACATATTGATTTTATTATAAATCAATTAGATGAGTGTATTGAAAAAAATCTTGAAAATATCATTGTTGCATATGAACCAATTTGGTCAATAGGATCTGGTTTGATTCCTTCATATGACGAAATACTTGAAGTGAAGACGAAATCTATGAATTTTTTAAAAGAAAGAAAAGGAATAAAAAATGTTAAAATTCTTTACGGAGGATCGGTAAACTCAGAGAATTTCAATGATATAATCCAAATGTCAGGAGTCGATGGTGCCTTGATTGGAAATGCTAGTATAAACATTAAGGAAATAACTAAAATTATTTTAAATGTTGATTTTAATTGATTTTTTTTAATTTTTTTATATTGTTTACAAAATGTTTGCTGTAATTCTTTCAATTCATATTATAATTTGTGTTTTCTTAATCGTTTTAGTTCTTTTACAAAGATCCGAAGGTGGTGGGCTAGGAATTGGTCAGTCTGGCAGTTCAGGTGGACTAGGGGATTTTCTATCAACCAGGAGTACATCAAATATTTTAACTAAAACAACATCCTTTCTTGCATTTTGTTTCTTTTTAACAAGTTTTTCATTAGTTTTGATCTCTAACAGTACCTATAAAAAAGAATCAATAATAGATTCCTCTGAGGATTCCATTATTGACAGACTTGACCTTATACCTGAAGAGTTTGATGTCGAAAATGAAGAAAACGATGAGGAGTTAAGTGTTCCCTCTGAATAAGTCTAAATTTCTTCTAAATTTCTACTTTTTCCGAAATGACTAAATTTATCTTCATAACTGGTGGTGTTGTTTCATCACTCGGAAAAGGGATTATATCATCTTCACTTGCCTCATTACTTAAGTTATCGAAATATAAGGTTAGGATAAGAAAGTTAGATCCATACTTAAATATAGATCCAGGAACAATGAATCCATCTCAGCATGGTGAGGTTTTTGTTACTAATGATGGAGCAGAGACAGATATGGACCTTGGTCATTATGAGAGATTCACGGGTGTTATTTCAAAAAAAAGTGATAATATTACTACAGGAAAAGTTTATTCCGAGGTTTTAAGAAAAGAAAGAAAAGGTGATTATCTAGGTTCAACTGTTCAAGTGATACCACATGTTACTAATGAAATTAAAAACTTTATAAAAAGAGACCTGAATAAAGAGGATTTTGTAATTTGTGAAATAGGTGGGACCGTTGGTGATATCGAAAGTCTACCTTTTTTAGAGGCTCTAAGACAACTTAGAAATGATTTAGGTAAAAGTCAGACTTTATTCATACATTTAACGCTAGTTCCCTTTATTTCGTCAGCCAATGAATTTAAAACAAAGCCAACTCAACATTCAGTTAAAGAATTGTTAGGATTGGGTATTCAGCCAGATATTCTTCTTTGCAGAACAGAAAAACAATTTAGTAGAGATTCAAAAAAGAAAATAGCCTTATTTTGCAACCTATCATTTGATTCGGTAATTATGGTTGAAAATGCAAAAACAATATATGAAATCCCCTTAAAATTAAATAAAGAGGGTCTTGTAAATCAAGTTTTTTCTCATTTTTCTATTACAAATAAAAGAACTTTAGATTTAGATTTATGGAAAAACTTTATATCTAAATTTTCAAATTTAAAAAAAGAAGTTAATGTTGCTATTGTTGGAAAATATACAAATTTATCTGAATCATATAAATCTTTGAATGAAGCCTTGTTTCATAGTGGAATTTATAACAACACTAAAGTTAAAATTTCATGGATTGATTCTAGGACTTTGATAGATGATAATAAATCATTAAAGATACTTGAAAAATATGATGGTATTCTTGTTCCCGGTGGATTTGGTAAAGATGGGTCTGAAGGTAAGATAAATTCTATAAAATTTGCAAAGAATTCAAAAACTCCATTTTTAGGAATTTGTTTTGGTATGCAGTTAGCTATAATTGAATCTGTAAGAAATATTAAAGGTTTTGAAAAGTCATCCTCGACTGAATTTGGAATTACAAAATTACCTGTTATTTCTATGATGCACGAATGGGTTAAAAATAAAAAAATACTCAAACAAGACTTAGAAAATCTGGGAGGGAGCATGCGCCTTGGAGCTTATGAGTCAATTCTAAAAAAAGGTACTTTAATTTATTCAATATATAAAAAAAACAAAATCTTTGAGAGACATCGTCACCGTTATGAAGTAAATTATAATTACCAAAAAGTCATAAAAAAAAGTGGAATAATTTTGTCAGGAATTTCTCCAAATGGTAAACTTGTAGAAGTGATGGAAAGAAATGACCATCCTTGGTTTGTAGGAGTCCAGTTTCATCCTGAATTAAAGTCAACTCCCTTTAAACCCCATCCTATATTTAATTCATTTATAGCTGCGCTGATAAAATTTAATATTGAGAAAAACAAATGAAAAAAATAAAAATTTTCGATAATCATTTTTTTTCTAATAATTTAGAATTAAAATTTGTTTTAGGGCCATGTCAAATTCAAAGTAAAAGTCATGCTTTTGATATTTGCTCTGAAATTGATATTTTATCGAAAAAATTAGATTTTCAATATGTTTATAAAAGTTCTTTTGATAAAGCTAATAGAACTAGTCATTCAAGTAAAAGGGGTATTGGGATTGACAAAGGTCTAGATATTTTAGGTCAAATTAAAGAAAAATTTAAATGCCCAGTAACATCAGATATCCACGAATCGTCTCATTGCAAAATAGCAAAAAAATACCTAGATGTCATTCAAATCCCTGCTTTTCTCTGTAGACAAACAGATTTGTTATTAGAAGCTGGAAAGACAAATTTGGTGGTTAATATAAAAAAAGGTCAATTTTTAGCTCCTTGGGATATGCAAAATGTAGTAAATAAAGTTTATTCTACTGGTAATAAAAAAGTTTTACTTACTGAAAGAGGAACTTGTTTTGGTTATAATAATTTAGTCTCAGATTTAAGATCAATCTCAATCATGAAGAAAACATCTTTACCTATAATTTTTGATGCAACCCATTCAGTCCAAATACCAGGAGGTAAAGGAAAATCCTCAGGAGGGCAGTTAGAATTTGTAAATTTATTAGCAAAAGCAGCTGTAACCTCATCTATTGCTGCAGTTTTTTTGGAAACCCATGAAAATCCAAAAAATGCTCCATCAGATGGACCTTGTATGATTCCTCTAAAAAAATTAGGAAAATTAATTCAATCTCTCAAACTTTATGATAATTTATCCAAAAACAGTAAATTAGTGTAATTATGTCCCAAATTAAAAATATTTTTGCCAGAGAGATTATTGACAGTAGAGGCAACCCCACAGTCGAAGTTGAGGTTGAGTTGGCAAACAATATAATATCGAGAGCATCAGTTCCATCTGGAGCATCAACTGGTTCATTTGAGGCATATGAGCTCAGAGATAAAGATAAAAAAAGATTCCTTTCTAACGGAGTTTTAAAATCAGTTTTTAATGTAAATACAGAAATTAAAGAAACTTTAAGCGGTTTCGATGTAACTAATCAAAGGGTTATAGATCAACTTATGATTGATCTTGATGGAACAAAAAATAAATCTAGACTAGGGGCAAATTCTATTTTAGCTGTTTCTCTTGCATGTACAAAAGCAGCGGCTAAATTTCTAAAATTACCTCTTTATACATATATTGGTGGATTGAGTAATTCTCTACCAACACCTATGATGAATGTTGTAAATGGGGGATGTCATTCTAATAATAATCTGGATTTTCAAGAATTTATGATTGTCCCAATGGGTTTTAATAAATTTTCTGAATCATTAAGGGCAGGTTGTGAAATATTTCATTATTTAAAAGAACTTTTGATTAAAAATAATTATTCAATTTCAGTTGGTGATGAAGGTGGTTTTGCTCCCGACCTTAGCTCTAATAAAGAGTGTCTAGATCTTATAATTAATTCAATAATAAAAGCTGGATACAAACCCGGAGAAGATATCAGTCTTGCTCTTGATGTCGCATCATCTGAGTTTTTCAAGAATAAAAAATATAACCTAAAAAGTGAGTCTTTGAACATGGACTCTGATTCATTAATTAATTATTACTCTAAACTTTTAGATAATTATCCAATAATTTCAATAGAAGATGGTTTGCATGAGGATGATTGGGAAGGTTGGAGAAATATGACAAAAGAAATTGGTAAAAAGTGTCAGTTAGTTGGAGATGATTTATTTGTTACCTCTGTTAAAAGATTGAAAAAAGGAATTAATGAGAAATGTGGTAATTCTATATTAATAAAATTGAATCAAATTGGCACATTAACTGAAACTGTGGAAACTATATCAGAGGCTAAGAAAAATAACTATAATACAATTATTTCTCATAGATCTGGGGAGACCGAGGACACATTTATTGCTGATTTTTCTGTTGGAATGTCATCTGGTCAGATAAAAACTGGGTCTCTGTCAAGATCAGAGAGAATTGCAAAATATAATCAACTTTTAAGAATCGAAGAAGAAAATAGTGCAATAAGATTTTCTGGCAAAGAGCCTTTTGAAAAGTTTTTTTCGTGATTCTTAAAAGTAAATTGAAAATATTTATAATTTTTTTCTCCACAATATTTTTAACTTATTATTTTATTTTTAATGAAACAAATATTTTAGTTTTAATAAAAAATTTAGATTTAATTAATGAAAAAAAAATTAAAATTTTAAATCTTAATCATGAGAAAGTAGATTTAGAAAAAAAATTTAATGAATTTAAAAATAATTCAGACTATAGAGAATTAATTGTAAAGGAAAAACTGTATATGAAAAATAAATCAGATGGTGTTATTTTTTATGAATTAGATAATTGAGTTTGCTTCAACTATTATTTCTCTTATTGTTGCATTTATAATCTGGGTTCTTGTTCTATTTCCAAAATATTTTTTTTTTGTTTTTATTTTTTTTTTGTAAAAAATGCTAAAAAAAACCGTTCCAACCTTTTGAGATTGATTTTTATTTGATTTACTTGCGAGGCCAGTACACGATAGGGAAAGAACCTTTCTAGATTTAGAGAATTTTGAGATATTTTTTGCCATTAATTCGGATACCTCCTTACTTATAGCATCATAAGTATCAATTCTTTTTCCAATTTCTAGTATTGAATCTTTTGCTTCATTTGTGTAACAAACAATAGAATATTCCAAAAAATCAGAAGCTCCTTTTTTTTTTACAAATTCATAAGCAAGTTTCCCCCCAGTTATTGATTCAGCAATACACAACTTTATATTTTTTTTGACTAATTTTGATATTAGTTGTTTTTTTGTATCATTAAAAGTCATCAAAAAATTATAAAAAATAAACAAACAATCAATCCAGCTACAATATCATCAAGTATAACACCAGAAGCGTTCTTAATATTATTAAAATATTTTATTGGATATGGTTTTAAAATATCAAAAAATCTAAAGAGCAAAAAGGAAATTAAATATTCTGAAATTTCTTCATTACAGAAAATTAATGCTATGGATTGTCCAATATACTCATCAACAATAATGAATTTAGGGTCTTTTTCAGTTTTATTTTGTATTAATATTTTTATAAAGTAGTACGAGAGAATTGAAAAAAAAAATATTAACAATAAAAACAAACCTAGTCCAAATTCATTTTTTATAAACCAGATTAATGGTAAAATAATAAAAGATGCAATTGTCCCTGGAAAAACAGGCGTATAACCAATTCCAAGACTAGTACAAAATAATTCAGAAATTCTCTCAAGTTTCATAGATTTTAGAAATTGTTACATTGGTTTGACAAGCTATTCCTTCTTTTCTTCCTAAAAAACCAAGTTTTTCTGTGGTCGTTCCTTTAATATTTACAAGTTCTTTATTAATTTTTAACATTTCAGACACATTTTTAATCATTTTTGATTTAAAATCTATAATTTTTGGCTCTTCGCATATTAATGTGATATCTAGATTATTTATTTTATATTGTCGTTTTTCTAGTACATCTTTCGCAAAAGTCATAAAGAAACTTGAGTCTTTCCCTTTCCATTTTTTTTCTGAAGGTGGGAAGTGCTCTCCAATATCCCCCATCGATAGGGCTCCTAAAATTGCATCTACAATTGTATGGTAACCAACATCAGCATCTGAATGTCCTTCAAGGCTTTTATCAAAAGGTATCTTGAGACCTAATAGAATTAATTCATTACCTTTTTTAAATTTATGCACATCAAAACCACTTCCAACTCTGATATCAGATAATTTAATATTTTTTGTGATCATTTTTGCTAGTTCTAAATCTTCTTTAGTTGTAATTTTAAAATTTACTACTTCTCCACTAATAATAGCAATATTATTTCCATTTTTACTAAAAATTATTGAATCATCTGATGAGTCTGAATCTATAAAATTTTTATGAGCCTCAAATATTTTATTAAAATTGAATCCTTGAGGAGTTTGAATAAGGTTCATATTTTCCCTACTAACATCCTGATATAAATCTTTTTTTATTAATCTAATTGAATCTTTTGTATTTATTGCAGGGACTGCAGAGTCATTTTTCTTAAGTGATAAAAATATATTTTCTAGAAGCTTTTTTGAAAAAAAAGGGCGAACCACGTCATGGATAATTACATTAGAGGGATTGGATTTTGAGCACTCTTTTAATCCATTAAATACTGACTTTTGTCTAGTTTCTCCTCCTTCTATAATAATAATGTTTGTGTCTTTTAATATTTTTTTTGTTTTTTCGATATATTTCTTATTGCATACTATTATTATTTTAGAAAAAAAGTTTGAAATCAAAAATTTTTCTAATGTTAACTCAAGTATTGTAAGGCCATTAATATTAAAAAACTGTTTTGGAAGTTTTTTATCAAATCTTTTTCCTTCACCACCACAAAGTATTATTGCTATATTACTGTTTTTCATTTAATAGACTATAATAGGAATCATGAAGATAAA
>MDTG01209472.1_pt1 | contig 20555 bp, 18 predicted proteins | sample 811421 | NCBI WGS metagenome assembly MDTG01 (sample SAMN05326645, study PRJNA326480) | marine metagenome | isolation source: seawater | place: Pacific Ocean: South East | collected 2011
TCTTCCTCGTTGTAATCGTGGTGGTCGGCGGTGGAGGCAGCCGCTTGAATGGCTTCCGCCACGGCCTGCTTGAGTTTTTCATTCTCTGCCCGCAGTTCTGCGCTTTCCTTCAGGCGTTTTTCTTCTGCCTCGCGGGCGGCCTTATCCTGCTCGGCCACTTGCTCCTTCAGTGCTTTGATTTGGGCAGCGGTACTCATGGCCAAGCGGGCATCAATGGCCACGGTTTGTGGCACCAAGGACTCATCAAAAACAAAGGGGCCAAAGGTGCTGCGATCCAGGTTTGGGGTATAGGTGCGGGCAAACCAATAGAGAATGTGGTGCAGCTCCTTTACCGCCTGCAAGGCATCGCGCTGGGCAGGCGCGGTGGCATGCACCGCCTGGTTGCCGGTTTGGATAATGCCTTTCAGTTTGGGGAACAGGCTGTATTTCAGGTTTTGCTTAAAGCCCGGATCGTGAATCAGGCTCATCAGACCTTTGTCGTGCCGAGGCCGCATCAACCGCTCATCAATATCGAAGACCTTTTCGACAAATAACTCCACGCAGTTGCGGGCGTAAAAGCAACTGACCCGCGCATCACTGTAAACATTGGCTTCGGCTTTTTTGGCGCGATCCTGGATGTCGGCACATTCTTGCCAGATAGATAAAAAGTCGAAGTTGGATGCGGTGGTGGTTGTCATTGAATCATCCTTTTATGCGGCCTTGCTTTTGATATTTAGCTCGCCATTAAAGGCTTTTTGCATCATTGCGTTGAAACTCGTGTCATACTCTTCCTTGAGTAAAGTAATTTGGTTCTTTTGTTCCCTTATATTTTGTTCCAGCGACTCAAATCTCTCTTGTAGAGACAAATCAGGCACCAGAACTGTAACGTTTCCCAAGTTTTTCTGATTTATCCCTTTAATTGTAGCGCCAGTCACAAACTTAAATATGTAGTTCGACTTTACTAAAGGGTTGCTTAGGTAATAAAAGAGATACTTAACACCAACCAAATCGGGGTTAGGTGTTATGCGAATCATTGACGATTCGAAAATCAGATCTTCTTCAGACTCAGCAATTAGACTTGGTTTTGCTGCACCTTCTAGCATAAGAGAACGCCGCGAAATTAGTATATCCTTGGAAGTTAGCCGATATTTTTTGATATCACTCCCTGAAGCATTTACACGCTTTAGCTTACCTCGTCGGACGAAGTCGTAGAAAACATCACTCATATGAACCATTTCTACACCTTCTTCCGAGTACTCTTCCTTTGGAAAATAGGCTCCATTCTGCATACCACCATTTATTACTGATCCCAATGGCATCGTTTTCCACCCCTTCGGATTAGTCACCGGATCACCAAACATATCCATAAACACCGACTGAGCCAGGTTATTCAGCTCTTGTTCCATTTGCTGGCAGTCTTTGCGGAGCTGGTCGGCTTTTTCCAGAATGGCGGCGATTTGTTTTTGGGTTTCTAGTGGGGGAAGTGGGATTTCAAGTCGAGCCACGTCCTTTGGGTATAAATGAATGCCTTTAACAAGCCCGCTCATTTCAAATCGTGTCGCAGCAGAGCGAAGCCAGAAGTTAAGATATTTCGGATCGAGGACCTTTTTGTGTGCCCTACAAACTAGCCATTCACCTGTCGCGATAGAATCGACAACAAATCCTTCAGCGCAGTACTGCTTTGATCCTACATAACTAGAATTATGTGCAGCATTTAGAATCAGGCTGTCATGAAGTTGAATTTTTTTGGCCTCATGTTTTGCATAAAAGTCTTGGTCGACAAACGACTGAAACTTTCCTCTAAACTTGAAATCTTCATCAACGTCTTTGATTTTGAGAACAGGAAATCCCTCATCCCTTTGCTCTGATTTAGACGGGGTTTTACCGTTAAAAACATCTGCAACAGTGCTCAACCCAACATGACACAGGCTCACAACAACCCCTCCAATTCCTTAACCCCATCCGCCATTTTCTTTTGCAACGCTTTAATCCGTTGCAAAATCACCTTGGGCTCGTCGTATTCCACTTGCTCATACACCCTTTCTTGATAGCGGTTCAGGCTGAGGTCGTAGTCGTTGGCTTCGATCTCTTTCACCGGCACCATGAAACTCTGCTGGGTACGCTTGCGACGGGCTTCGGTGGATTTGCCATCTTCGATGGAGGCATAGCGGGTCAGGATATCAGCAATGTTGCTTTGTTCGTGGGTGGGGTCTTCACCTTCTTTAAACAACGGAGTGCGCTTGTCATCCAGGGAGTAGCCATCGGCCTCCATATCGTAAAACCATACTTTGTCGGTACCACCGGAGTTGGTTTTGGTGAAGATCAGGATGGCGGTGCTGACCCCCGCATAGGGTTTGAATACCCCGGATGGTAGGGAGATCACGGCTTGCAGCTTTTGCTCTTTGACCAGTTTCTGGCGAATGCTTTTGTGGCTTTTGGTGGAACCGAACAAGACGCCGTCGGGTACGATCACGGCGGCGCGGCCACCGGTTTTGAGCATGCGCAGAATCAGGGCTAAAAACAGCAGCTCGGACTTTTCGGTGGGGCCTTTCTTTTTCTTCTTGCCGTCTTCGGTTTCCTCTTCTTTGACCTTGGCTTTTTTGGCGGCCGGGTTTTTACCCAGGGCTCGCAACAAGTCAGAGGCAATAATGTCGAAATCCACACTGCCCTTAAAGGGTGGATTGGCCAGCATCAGGGTATAGGCTTCGCTGATGTTGCCGTCACCCTGATCCTGCAAGCTGTCGCGGTAATGTACGGCAGGGTTTTCGATACCGTGCAGCAGCATGTTCATGGCGCCGATGCGCAGCATGTGGCGGTCGAAGTCATAGGCAGTGAACAGGCCGTTGTTAAAATGTTTGCGGTGTTTGGCTTTGGTGAGTTCGGCCTGGTAGTGCTGCTGGATGTATTCCACCGAGCTCATGAGGAAGCCACAGGTGCCCGCTGCCGGATCGCAGATGGTGTCGTCGATGCGGGGCTGCATCAGCTGCACCATCATTTTGATGATGTGGCGCGGGGTGCGGAATTGTCCATTGACCCCGGCCGAGGAGAGCTTGCTGAGCAGGTACTCGTAGAGGTCCCCTTTGGTGTCTTTGTCGTTCATATCGATGTTGTCGAGCATTTGAACGACCTGATCCAGCAGCTTGGGGGACGGGATCATAAAGATCGCGTCTTTCATGTGGTCGGCAAAGCTGCCCTGGCTTTGCAGGGATTTGATTTTGGGGAAGACCTTGTTCTGAACGATGTCGAACATTTCGTTCGGGTCTTTATCTTTGAAGCTGTTCCAACGCAGAGCGTTTTCTTTTTTGTTGAAGATGGGGTTTTCCATGGGCTGGCCGGTGGCCTGGGCCTTACGCTCGGCGGTGCGTTGGATTTCATCGAGGCGACGGATAAACAGCAGGTAGGAGATTTGCTCGATGACCGAGATGGGGTTGGACACGCCGCCGGTCCAGAACATAGTCCATACCTGGTCGATTTGGTTTTTGATTTTGCCTGTTAACATCTGTGGGTAAACTCGTAATGCTCGTTCAATAGTGGATGTTTGCTCGATCACGGCTTTCTCCTGGATAAGTTTTATTATGTTTGATCCAGGGATAGCGATTAGCGTGCCAGTGCCGCTAATTTATGTCTGCGTTATGTTCAGTTTCTTCATTTTATTTTCGAGCGTTTGGTAATTATTCATACCCAGCAACTCGGCTGCCTTGGTCTTTTTGCCTTGGGCGGCCTCCAGTGCCAGGGGGATATAGTGACGCATCACGTCATCACATAATTCTTGTATATCAATACCTTGTGAAACATCCTGATCCAGAAGGCCGGTGTGCTTTTCGGGCATCTGAAACAGGGATTGGCGAATATCATCGGCACTGATGCTATCCCCCTGACACCATAATGCCGCCCTCAGTAAGGAGGATTGCAGTTCCCGTACGTTGCCTCGCCAAGGATGTTTCAGAATAATATTCTTAGCCTCTACAGAAAGTTTTTTATCCTTAAGGCCTGCATCCTGCACCCCTAATGATGTTAGCAGAGTTTCGGCCAACAGGGACAGGTCCCCTTCGCGCTGCCTGAGGGGTGGCAAGTGCAATACCCCCACGGCAATCCGGTAGAACAGGTCTTCCCGAAAGGTGCCATTGGCCACAGCTTCCATCAGGTTACGGTGGGTGGCGGTGATCAGGCGGATATGTACTTTCTGCTCTTTGGTTCCCCCCACGGGAACATAGGTGCCTTCTTGAAGCACTCTTAACAGACGCACCTGCACGGCAGGCTCCAGTTCACCAAATTCATCCAGAAACAGGGTGCCACCATCGGCCTGTTGGAATACACCGGGCTTGTCGGCTACCGCGCCGGTAAAGGCGCCTTTTTTGTGGCCAAACAGAACGGAATCCACCAGCTCCGAGGGGATGGCGCCGCAGTTTAAGGCCACAAAGGGGTGGCTGGCTCTGCCGCTGGCGTTGTGGATGGCGCGGGCAAACAGTTCCTTGCCGGTACCAGTTTCGCCATAGATCAGTACGGGCACCTCCCGCTGGGCCAGGATCTGGGCCTGGGCCTTGAGGGTTTGCATGCGGGGGTTGCGGGTGATGATGTTGTCGAAGGCGGCGTCGATGGGGGCATCTGTATCGGCCAATTGGGAGAGCTTGGCGCTGGAGAGCCCTCCGGCGGTGGGGATGTATTCGGCGGCGACCTCGAAAGGGATGTCCACCTGCTGCACGCCCGCTTCACGGGAGGACTGATAATAGCTGCAAGGGAAACGGGTTTTGCCCAGCAGTATCCACACGGCCTGCATGGCGGGTGTGCCGGGGCTGAGCAGGATAGCCAGATTTTGGCCTTCTGCCTTCATGCGGCTCAGGTGCTGGTTGGCCTGCTGGTAAATTTCGCCAAAGTTCACCGGCGAGGTGAGTGGTGCCGGGTGCGCGTGTATTGGGGTGTCCACCTGTTGGGCTAGCCAATCGAGGTAGGGCTTTACCTGATCTTCAGGGTAGTTGTAGAGCAGCTCTACCTTTTGAAAGGGTACGGCTTTTAAGGTGGCGCAGATGGGGCCTTGTTCTTCGCCCGCCAGGGCTTTTAGATCGTTGCCGCCGATCCAGCTGATGAGGATGGGGGGGTTATCTATCTTCATTTGCTTAGTAACCCCATTATTATCGCTCCCAGGGCGGCCCCTGCCACCAGGCTGCCCATATCGGTGGCACCCTCAGCATTTTTAGCGTTAGCACGCTTATTGGGTACGACAGTTATACCATCAGCTTGTAGGTGTCTGATGTAGCGATTGACCCGTTTGATGATTTCCTCGGTGCTGATGTTCAACACATCGCAAGCCATGAACATCTGGTCTAAGGAGAAGACCGATTTTCCGCTCTCCAGACGGCTATAACTGGGCTGTGACAGCCCCATCTTAGCCGCCATTTCTTCCTGTTCTATGCCCAGTTCCTGGCGTCGATTGGAGAGCACCACTCCCAGAACAGCGGAATATGTTGTTAGTGACCGAATCTGATTCACCCGCGCCTCTTTAAAGATAAGACAAATTTGCTTGACAGTGAATCTGTATGCGTTTAACGTATACAGATAGCGTTTTGCGTGCTGGAGTTATAAAAAGTGAATATGAATACTAATCTGAAGCCGGGTGATTTGCTATATCGAAGCAAAGGTATCTTCCAGCATGCGGGTATTTACCTGGGGAATTCACAGGTATTCCACCACTCTCCCGATAGGGGGAGCGAGATCGTCAGCCTAGCCGTGTTCTCAGCGGGTGAACCTGTTCGCGCTATAGCAATAACACCGCAAAACTGGCCAGAATCCTGTGAGACGATCCGTCGGGTACTGAAGGCTGGCGAAGGTTACGATCCAATATTCAGCAATTGCGAACACGTTGTGAACCTTGTTCTGATGGGTAAATGGAACAGCCCTCAACTACAAGCTACGGTGATTGCAGCTTTAGCTACGTTTTGGGTGTGCCGGAGCAGAGGTATCAGAAACTCATTACTGATGTCTTTGCTCACAGGCTTGATTGGGTGTGCTTTTTTCAATGTTTTATCGAACCGGTATGCCCTGATTCCTACCACATGAGGATGGCTAGGACGTCATAAAAGGGTAAGGGCCAATTGGGATGGCTAGAAGAGCTTATACTAAATGCGCGATATTAGACCGTGTTTGCATAACACGGTTGCATATTTTGCATTTTAGAAATATGAGGTTATTTTTTATGTAAATTATTTAGACTATTTGAAGTTTGAAATCAGAACGTTATGCTGGTTTGGCCATCTCTATGTGTATAATTATTCACATATATATCAAAGGCTTATGCTAGATCTTGTGTTTTGAGTTCGCGAATTTCTGTGTTTTGATACTTGTGATCACTAAATAAACACAGGATGAGCACTTTGAAATATTCACGATATCACCAGAATAACACTGGGGCCCAAGCCAATAATGCTCAGGATAGTATTGAGCTTGTGCTCAACACCTCAGCCCAAACCACACCTACGCCCAGCATCCAACTGGAGTTACGTGGAAACCCATCCGGCTGCCGCCTCAAAACAAAGCTGAATAACCCATCCACTATCAGAGCCAGGGGGTACAGCGAGCATTCACCTCTAATTTGCACTAAAACAGTTGAATCGCATTTATGTCTTAGCCTATCCAAAGGTGTGAGGTATCCATGCAGCAAGCCTTAATCACAGAGAAGGTGCGCAAAGAGCTTGATAAGTGGTTAAAAAAGACCAACCGACGACTGACGTACACTCCTTTTGTAGGAATTCGAGACACTTGGCGAGTGGGACGACGCCATTTCCACCTGGAACCTGGAACCCAAATATCCCACGTGTCTGCAAGCGATCTCGAGCTTAGAGCGATGACGTACCTGCGCTTCTATTACAAGCGAGTGTCTTTCAAAACTCAATTTCCCCTCGTCCCACTTGAAAAGACTATCGAAATTGCAAACTCACTTGGGGTAGTTCATCCAAGAGACTGGACAGACAATGCCGCCCAGATCATGTCCACAGACATCATCATGGAGGGGGTCGATCGCAAAACGAATCAACGCCGCACAATAGCAGTCTTCGTGCGCTATATGAGCGGCTTATACAAAATGAATGATAATGAGCTTAAGCCCATTACCCGCGAGTGGCAAAAGATCGCCATTGCCAGTGCGTTCCATACGCAGTATCTACAACAAGAATTCGTAATACTCACCGACCAAGAGCTCTCCAAAGAAACTGAGTACAGTATCAACTGGCTAAGCTATGAAGACAGTTTTACGACCAGTGAAGACGAAATAATTGAGTTTGTAAAAACGTTCTTAACGATTTACGACAGGAATCCGCTAGAAATACTGAACGATTTACTCGAGATGGCGGCCAGTACGTTGCACATCTCATTCTCCTTATGCTTGAGCCTGTTTCGATTCTGCGGGCAGAAACACTACCTCCCGCTAGACGTCACCCAACGTATCACCCTCTCATCCACCATAGGTATTAATTATGTTGGGACTGTGTGAGCGCGACCTAATCCAATCGTCCGACGGCGACAAAACCTATTTTGTTGCCAGAATATGCTACGAGCGAAATAAGCTGGCGCTAGTTGATCGGGATAGTTGGTTCAAAAAGGATAGTCAATATAAAAAGCCCAAGGTAATCACCTTCTCTAACCTTGAGGACTGGCTGACGTCAGGGAAATATAAGCGAGAAGGAATTCTATCACTTCCTAGCATGATGTTGAAGTCCGATAAATGGCTTGAGAATGCAGACAAATACAAGTGGTTGGTTAAGCGTGACAAGGGCATCAAGCTTATCAGTAAAATAATCGAGACCGATGAGCTACTGAATGCGTACATATTCGATGACGGACCTGCTGATGAGATCAAGGAGATCCAGAAGTCAACAAATAAAAAATCGCCAACGTCCGTATACCGACTACTAAATAGGTATATCGCCTTTGGCTCAGTTAAGAACGCGCTATTGCCAATATCCTATGCACGCTGTGGCAATAGGACCGTTCACGATGATTCTGAAAAGCGGCCTACAAAAAGAGGCCGAAAAACCAGAGTTGACCGGCATGGCCGTAAAGTGCCGTGCCGATCAAAAACGAGGGGGATTACCGCTCAAGATAAACTCAACATTCTTAGACTCCTAAAGGAAAGAGAAATATCTAATAGAGAGTCGTACAAACGCTACAGTCCCAAGAAGCTCTGGGAAGACTATCTGTCGAAATATTCAAGCTATGTCATTATTCGAGAATCAGGCACCGGGGACGACTATTACGCATGGGCTTTTGATGAGGAAGATAGAATATCTGAAAATCAATTCTACTATCATCTTAGAGAACTGCTGTCTGACGAAGAACTGCTTCTTCATAAACTCGGACAAGTGAACTTTGAAAAAGATGAAAAGGTCAAAACAGGATTGGCTCGTGATGGAATCATCGGTCCTGGATACTGCTACGCAATTGATGCCACTACGCTTGATGTCTATGTTAGATACTCATACAGCCGCAAAATAAGAAGCTGCGGGAGGCCCGTTCTTTATTTGGTTGTTGATGTTTGGAGCACATGCATTGTTGGGTATTACATTGGATTTCATGGTCCTGATTGGGTGGGAGCCGGAGAAGCACTCTATCATGCCTGCATAAACAAAAGCAGTTGGGCAAAGTCTATTGGATGGAACCTTGAAGATGACGCCTGGCTTTGCCATCACGTCCCCCATAGAGTACTTGGTGATAATGGAAGCGAATACTCGGAGTATAACATTCGGTCCATGCTAGAAGCTGAAATTGGCATCAAGATGATGGACTATGCACCAATATACAGAGGCGATGCGAAAGGCGTAGTAGAAAGAATGTTCAAAGTACTAAATGACAATTTTCTACATTTTCAACCAGGCTATGTTCCAAAGTTCGCTCTGAGAGAAATGCCTCATGCAGCAAACAATTCAATATGGACATACCGTGATTTGGTGATAGCCATAGGTAAAGAAATAGTATTTCACAACAACAACGTTAGTCGCCTAAAGAAGCATAATTTCATTATGGCACGTGACTATGCGGGCATCACCCCTCAAGCCATATACAATTATGGCATTGAGAAAGAGATGAATGGCGGACGAATCGTCACGGATAAATCAAAATTACGATTTGCATTTTTGAGAGAGGAAGAGGCAACCGTTTATGGAAACTGTGTCGTTCACAACGGACTCGAATATGAATATCCGAGAGGACGAGAGCTTGGCATATATGGAAAAGCCAAGTACAAGGGTAGCTATCGAATTCCAGTGCGATTAACGAACTCTACGACAAATCATCTATGGCACAGAGATGATAATGGAAAAATTGTTGAGCTGACCCTAAACGATCCAGATCACTGGGCCAGAAATCAACTCAGAGAAATGGCTTACGAAAGACTGAATGAGTATGAAGCTGAAGCCCATAACCTTGCACAGCAAGCAATACAAAATAGAATGCAGCTCAATTTTGAGCATAGCCAATCGAAAGCGATTAGTGGGTATCAGGTCCTAGCATCCCCGAAACGAAAAGGTATGCCCGCAGGCATGGGTGAAGCAAAAATGGTAATGATTGAAGAGAACCATATGGACATCGCCAGATCTATTAAACAAGATCTTAAAACACAAGACCTGGAAGTTTTTCCGACCTCTGTTCACGATATTGATAATGAACTTTATGACGCATAACAATAACTACACAAGGAGATCATAAGCATGAGATTAAAGCCGACATACATTCAACATCCAGACCCTGAACTCAACGGCAACCCGTTGACAGAGGCAATTCAACCGATACTCTATCGAGATGAAATTGAACGCCTCATAAATTTCACCCCTCAATTCTCCAAGAATGTCCACGAACTGCACAGGATATACAAAAACACGAATGTTCGACGCATTTCGGAGATATATGTCGCGCCTCCCATTTGTACCACGCTGTATGAAAAATTAATTGAGCTAATTCTTGACGGGTATCGATATCGAAACCCACTGGAAAAACGCATGACGCGCTTTCTATTTGAGCTTGCAGATAGAGGTAGGATCGTTGCCGAAGAGAATAAAAACCTGCGTCCTGGTGAGAAAAAAAAGCAAGTTCACAAGATTATTCCACCCGGATTAACAACTGCCCCAGGCAGCGTGCTTTCCGGCCCATCAGGAACTGGAAAAACGAGTGCAACCAGAGCAGTACTTGGAATCATTCCTCAAGTATTCAGCCATGCAGGCTATCTTGAGCACGGATCGTTTCAGCAGGATCAGATTGTATGGATCTCGTTCGATGCCCCTGTAACAGCGAGCCCAAAAGCACTTTGTTTGAATTTCATGCTGGCGGTGGACACAGCACTTGGGGAAAAGCGTTACTACCCAGAGTTCAAAGACCGGATCAGAGGTACATCAATGGATATCTTCATAGCAAAAGTTCAGGAGATTGCCGCGAACCACTATATTGGATTAGTGCATTTTGATGAAATGCAGTTTTTTCTGAAATATTCTACGGTAGAGAACGCCCCAAATTTACAAATGGTTGAGGCCATGTTTAACAAAATTGGAGTGCCCGTACTGTTCACTACTACGGAGGCAGGCCTTCTACTTATTGATGAGAATGAACAAACAGCAAGACGCATCGTCAGTGAGCAAAAGTTCTATTTGGAGCCTTTAAAGTATGACTCGAAAAGCTTCACCAAGTTTGTTGACGCGGTGTTTTTGCCTGAAGTATGGGGTGAAGATAACATTCTTGAAAACAGGAAGGAATTCATCAAGAGGTTCCACTATCTTTCTGCTGGCCTACAGGCTGTGATGATCAGGTTAGCCAGACTACATTTATCCTATTGCGTCACTTTGGAAAAGGATCCGTTTGATATTGTTCAACTAGATAAGGTATTTAATAGCCAATTTGAATACATGATTAAATCACTGGATTACCTGAGGACAAAAAATAAGAATGATTATGAAAAAAACATAAAGCGAACCCGGTCAGGTAGAGTGTCCTGGTGCAGCGATGACATTGTATCTTCAGATACAAACCCTGAGAACAGAGAGATTGTGGAGATATCTCCACCTAGCAATCCGATGACGAGTGAGCCAAGACAAAATTTCCATAATCCAGATTTGATCGGAGGCCTCTAACATATGCTGTCTGCTCAACGCCGGTGCACATTTATGCCGCTCTTGCTACCGGAAGAGCATCTAATGAGCGCACTTTGTCGGGGTCTAAAACTGGGTATTGCAAACGATTGGCGAGAATTGGTACCAGAAGCTGAGATTGAGAGAAGTGATCTATGCCCTGGACATGTACTGCGCCCTCTATATGCTGCGGCCACCTCACAGTATCATGGTATACCTTTTGATAATATTATTCTAAAACATACACTGTGGCGGTACTTCAGGTCATTTCTCCCAACGTATGATGGGTGCGTTCCTCCTAAACATCATTGGGACAGGCACTACAATCATAGACAGGTTCTTCATCCAATTAAGCAAGTGCGATACCGCCAAGCAAAACAATGGCGTTGGTGTGCCGCATGTGCACGTGATGAATGTCAAGAGTATGGCATCACATTTTGGCACGTAGAACACCAAGTTCCTGGATTATTTTACTGTCACAAACACACTGAACAGCGACTTTATGGCACTTGTTCACATTGTGGTTACCAAATTAATGACCTATCCAAAGTGCCTATTTCATTCCTACTTGAATCATCTTGCCATATTTGTAAGCAGGAGTTCGTACCTCAACAAGCCCTTCCAGAGCATCCTCTATTGAATTGGATTGCGAAGGTCTCGCATCAACTCTTATCCGGAGCAACGTTTAATATCGAATTAGCTCGATTACTGATTTTTGATAAGCTTGAAATCGATCCATATGTCAAAAAAACAGTTGCTGGAGCAAAAGCTGTAACGAGAGCAAGACGAAACATTGATGGGAGTCTGCCGTTGGAGGTCATCAACTGTCTGTTTCAAGCAATGGATAACCAAGATTTCAAACCATCTGACAGAGTTATACCACTTGACATAGGTTTGCTCTATAAGCGAGATAGCTTCGTGCACCCACTTAGTTGGTTGGTGCTGGCTTGGGTTACGCTCTCAGATGAAGAGGTGCTTCACAAGCTTATTGACAACTCGTAATGGAAATACAATAGCTCCTATACAAACGCGGAGCTAACCTGAAATGAACCCTTTGGGTTCACTGAGAATGCAATGTTTATTGATCGCTAGCTGGGGGGCTACGGCATGAAAACAAGAGCATACCAGGTACCTCGACTAAGTTTTTTTCCAGAGCCGCTACCCGACGAGACTATCTATAGTCTCGTCAATCGTTTTCATCTGAGATCTGGGTTGTTATCTTCTCGATCGAGCCTGCGGCTTCTGTTCGGGACGTATGAAATAGCAGTTGGCGCTGAGTTTCCTTCGATTCTACCTCAGATCAGCCAAGCCACTAAGATGACAGTAAACCAGCTTATATGTGAGCACACAACCATTCCTTATTACCAACGCTTTATTGGGAATCAACAATATGAGCACTTTCTGTCGAGCATAGCACGTGGTGATAACGTTCAGGCGGTAGCCCAGCTTTCTATGGTGGCTAACCGCATCCAACCGGAAATCATGCTTAAAAGCTGTCCGTCATGCGTAGCAGAAGATCAAGTAGCATTTGGAGTTGCATATTGGCACCGTCAGCATCAACTTCCTGGTGTCAATTACTGTACTCGACATGCTTTAGTACTGAATGCAACACAGCAATTAAAGAGCACATTGTCATCACCGATTATTGACGGAAGTATGAAGAAGGCAGATCAGGGCTCCAAGGCATTTCAATACTCAGTGTTAGCGGATCGATGTTTAGAATATGCAGGGCCCGCTTTCGATAAAAAGCGGTTGTACGCCGTCTACTACGCCCGCCTGCACGAATTGAAGTTGCTTACACCCCGGGACCAGATCCGAATGAAGCACTTTAAGCAAGGAATTCTGAATTACTGGGGTCAAACCTTCTCATTCAAGCCATTCAAGCAGATTAATCCCGTACTCACCCAATACCGATACCCTGAAACACTGTTTCACAAACCGGGCGCCAATCATCATCCAGTGAAACACCTTGTGCTTATTGGATTTCTATTCGAAAGATGGGAAACATTCCTTTCGTACTACGAAAGTGGCAGTAAAAACCTAATCAAACAAGTTCCCATCAATACGCAGGAAAACCAGCTAGAAGAGAGAAAGCAGTTGGCCATTAAGTTGCTCCGATCTGGGGAAAAGTTTAGAAATATTGCGTCAAAGTGCGGACTTTCACTCAGCACCGTAAGCTGCCTTGCAGCTAAAGAGCAAATAGCGGTTCGCCCCAGCAATAGGCAGATTTCACCAGAAAAGCGCCGAATAATTTGGTTGAAGCTTATGATCGGGGTACACGCAAAAGATATTGCTGTTAACCATGGCGTTTCGAGGAGCCTAGTCGGTTCAATTCTCACGGCACAACCACAATTGAAAACGCTAAGAAAGCGAATTACTGATTACCAAACACGGAACACAAATCGTTCCACAATCGAGAACATCGTTAAAAGCCAGCCCAGCGCTAGACGGGTGGACATTCAACGAGCAGCCAATAGCGCGTATGTCTGGTTATACCGCCACGACCGCACGTGGTTATTTGATACCCTGCCAACTGAAGTGCCGCGTTCTTTGCGCTATCAGCGGTAGCTGCTACCGAATCATAGCAGGGAACAGTTTGGGGCTAGTTCATTTAGCTTCTAACGATCCATTCGACATTTCATGGCGAGGTAGCTTTATAGAAATGAGAGCCGTTACGCCAATAAAGGCAGCAGACACCCACAAGCATGTCGCAAGCCCGTAGGCTTGAAAGAGCCACCCAGATAACACGGTACCCGTAAGGCGCCCCATCGCATTGGCCATATAGTAGAATCCGACATCGAGCGATACCCCATCCTCGCTTGCATAGCTGACAATCAAGTAGCTATGCAGTGACGAATTGATCGCAAACACCGCTCCAAAAAACAGTAGGCCACCCAATAATACAAATTGTTCATGCCATTCATAACTCAACGCCAAGGCGATCAGGCATGGAATTCCACCCAGTAGCATCGCCCAGTGCATTGCATTTCTACCATCCGGAACCCGCCCTTTGGACTTTCCCGTAAACCTGGGAGCAAAGGCTTGCACAAAGCCATAGCCAATCACCCACAAGGCGAGGAACCCGCCGACGTACCAATGGTCCCACCCAAATGAACTGGCCAAGTAAACTGGCAAGGCGACAACAAACCAGATATCTCGCGAAGCAAAGAGGAAAAGTCGTGCCCCCGACAAATAGTTAACCGACTTGCTCTTGGAGAAAATCTCGCTAAATTTTGGCTTGTTCTTGGCTTTGCCAAGATCCTTTTTTAAGGACACTATGCTGGAGAGCCAAACCAATGCCAGCGCTACCGCCATACTCAGCACAGCCCCTTTGAATCCAATTAGGCTCAATAAAGCGCCTCCCAGGAAAAAGCCTGCACCTTTGAGTGCATTTTTGGAGCCCGTCAGGATGGCAACCCACTTGTAGAGTTGACCTTGGGCATCGCCTGGCACCAGTAATTTGATTGAGCTCTTGGCGCTCATCTTGTTGAGGTCTTTGGCAATACCGGACAGTGCCTGAGCCGCCATCACCCAGGGCACCGTCAGCAGAGCCGTAGGTACCAATAACATGGCCAGCGCAACGATCTGCATAAACAAGCCCACATTCATGGTCCTGTTCAATCCCAATCGGGCACCGAGCCAGCCCCCTACCAAGTTGGTGATCACGCCGAATATTTCATAGAAAATAAACAGCATGGCTATTTCTAGTGGACTGTAGCCCAAGCCGTAAAAATGAAGCACCACCAACATGCGCAGGGCGCCATCCGTCAGTGTAAAGGCCCAATAGTTGCCTGTTACAACCAGGTATTGTTTTATTTCAGGCGATAGATCCTTGCGTTCGGCCATTTATATTCAACTGCAAATAGATTGGGGATATAGGGGCGATTAACGATCAGTCATTATACAGCAACGCCCATTTACCGAGCACCCAGAAAGCGAGTTATATTAATTTATTAATGAACTAGATCCCGTCAACTTGGTGAGAGGGCTAGGCTGCGCGAAACCTGAATAGCACTTTAGCGTTTCAATATCATGACAATTAGCACCAGAACTCAGAGCTGAAAAAACACTAAATGTGGCGGAGGCCCAATTATGTAAGCATTGTGCAACTCACCGGCCTATCAGGAATACAAGATACCTTTAAACAGATGGTTTTAACTCTCATTGCCCATTGACTGCGCGACAACAGGCAGCTCGATCAGCTGCTCAAAACCCAGATTTCAGGATGCATAAACTAACAAACAACCCAACATTCGAAAAAATAGTGAATATTTTTCTCAGGCATTTTTGAGTTCATTTGCTCAAAAACAGACTCAAAAATTTCGTTATTCACCAATCAGTTGCACACCAATTTTAATGTCCGAACAAAACACATCATTTTGATGTTTGTTCCGATAAATCAATAGGTTACGAGACACGCATCATTCTGATGAGTTGAGAGTGTAGTTGGCGTCATGTAATTTAATCACTCCTTTTATTGCTGGACGGGCATATGAAAATTCGCTTTATCTCAGACATCCATGCCGAGTTTTACTCAGATCCGAGTTGGCTTCCTCCGCTCCCATCAGCGGACGATTGCGATGTTCTGGTTCTCGGTGGGGATATCAGTTCAGGTGGCGGTACTATCGACACAGTGCGCCGGATCGGAGCAGCCCTACCCAAAACACAGATTCTCTTCATCGCGGGTAATCATGATTTCTATGGTGTGGAAATCGGTGATCAGATTGAGAAATTTCGAACAGCCTTTGAAAATGATGATCGCATTCATTTTCTGGAAAACGATTCACTGACGATGGATGGCGTGCGCTTTTTGGGTGCCAGCCTATGGTCAGGTTTTGATTTACTCGGTCGAGACCAGCTTAAAACAGCTATGAAAGTCGCAGGAGAGCGGATTAATGATTTTCGACTGATCAAGGATGCATCCTCTAAAAGCACCGGCCGCTTTAAACCATACGCCGCGGTGCAGCGATACAAAGCGAGCCGGATGTGGCTTGCGGATGAGTTGAAAAAGGGTAACCCTGAAAAAACCATTGTTATAACGCATTTCCCACCTTGCCGAGAGGCTCGACATCCTGGGTTTCCAGAGGACGAATTAACCTGCTACTTCACTGCAAATTGTGGCGCTTTGATAACGCAGCATCAGCCCGCCGCTTGGATATACGGGCACAACCATTGGTCCGCAGATTTTCATATCGGGAAGACCCGACTCGTGAGCAACCAGATGGGCTATCCCCAGGAGACCAAATATATACCTGGGTACGATGAAAATAAGGTAATCATTCTTTAGGTCGAACAATAAGCTGATGTTTCAAGATGAAATTGATGTTGCTCTGCAACATATTCGAGAAGGACAATTCCACTGTGATTTCGGGATAGATCCACTCCGTCTTCGTGAGTGTATAGACCTCATTCACACCACGTATCCAGAAACACATTATTGTGTTATTGCTGATTGGGTTTGGAACGATATTATTTTGAACCGAGACCAGGTTGTGAAATTCAATCAAGCAGAGAATGTTCCAGCATTTTTGTACTCACGAAGTATAATCATCGATTCGGAGCAAAGAGGTTTCACATCAGTACTGACGTCGTTTCAGAAGCGATTCACGCGTAATTCGCTATTTGAAACCCAGAACCGGATTTATCTTTTGTGTGGGCCCGGTCGCCGAAGTCAGTTGAGTTACGAGGCTTATCAATTCATATCTAGCCGTAGCTTAATCAGCTTCCTTAATGATTCAACTTATGACCATTGAGCTGATCTAAAAGGTGTTGAAACTTGATTATAATTGACGTTGAAGCCTCCGGTTTAGGTCCAGAAAGCTATCCCATTGAAGTGGCATGGCAGCATCGATACAACCATAAACTGTCCGATAACTTTCTCATCAAGCCTGCTGCCGAATGGTCACACTGGAATGAGTACGCAGAAAGGCATGTCCATCATATTCCTCAAGCTCTTTTAGTGGCAGATGGCATTGAGATTGAAGTGGCTACTAATAGACTAAACACCGCTCTGAAAAAGCAGTCGGTTTATTCGGATGCGGTGGAATACGATCGACGGTGGCTGCGAAAATTGTTTGCATCGGTGGGAACTGAGATGGATTTCCAGGTTAAATCCATTTTTGGCCTTATGCATCCGGCAAAAGTAGAAGCATATCATCGTTACCACAGTAGTAGGGCCAAAGTGCACAGGGCAGCTGATGATGTGTCCGCCATTGTTGCGAGCCTTAATTATATCGCACCGTAGAAACTCCCATATAGGTTTACTCGTAACACCTGACACTACCGACAACATTCTTGGATACAGAGATAGGAGATTTAGGTGACAAAAATACTCTACATTGATCTTGACGATACTCTCGTTGATTTTCGTGGCGCTTATCTAGAGTCTCTGAGACTAGATCCTAGCGTGCCATTCCCTCAGTCAAAACGGGGCTTTTTTGCCGATTTGAAGCCAATCGACGGTGCGATCGAAGCAGTACAAATTCTCATTAAAGCTCCAGAATATGAACCCTATATTTTATCAGCGCCATCGACGCGAAACGTGCATTCATACTCTGAAAAAAGGCTGTGGGTCGAATCGTATTTCGGGTTTGATTTTTGCGACAGGCTTATACTGAGTGAGCATAAGAATCTTCTACGAGGGGACATTCTTATCGATGATCATGCTAGTGGGAAGGGGCAAGATGAATTTCAAGGTGAGCTAGTTGTTTTCGGATCAGTTGAGTATCCAGATTGGGAAACTGTACTTTCTCATTTGGGAATTAGTTAATGGCCATGCGTGTGTAATCGATTGAGATCGGACCTTTTGAAAGAAAAAAGGCCAGCTTACAAGCTGGCCTTTTCCACCCCACTGAGTGGGAAATATTTTGTGATTTGCCTAGATGTAGTACAAGGCCACCCCCACTAGGTGGGAAAACATCACAGACCTATTAAGCAATTATTCGCTCAGCGTGTCAAATGTTTCCGCCAGTTTTTCTAAAGTAGAAACAGGCGGTTTGGACTTGATAATCATGCGCTACGGCTCTACACGACGTTTTGGGTTGCTATATCCCATCGGTAAAGGAGGTTCGTGAAATGCCTGCTGGAGATTTGGCAGCGGTGCTTGATTTTCATCGCTGGGAATCACCGACGTTGTTGATTCCCAGCGATGAAAATAATCTAGAAGTTATTGAGGCGATTGAACAAAGGCCTGATTTTAAAAGAGTGCGAGAAAGCTATAGCTCTGTGTAATCGACACGTGAAGTCATAAAATAATTTTTATACATAATCAACGTTTTATCTGTAGTGTCCTCATTTTAAGCAGCAGATGTTCAGAGAATAATTGCATCGCATATTTCGGATCCATGCTAGAACCAGAAACTACAAGGTATGGGTCGATTTCAGGTTCGTTATGACTATCTAAATAAAAAACGTGGAGATATTGGTCAATATAGTTAAAAAAATTAGTTGAAATAGCGCAGATCGCACAAGGAAACCTATCCAAAATCAAAGCTTAATTTTGCTCTGGATAGAAACAAGTTAGACGCGCTAAGTGCCAGTTCTTAAGCAAACCGTCAACTTAGCTTGGATTGAGTTGCAATATAATCATTAATGATATACGCCACATCATCAGCTGGTACACCAAAATGGTAAAAACAGGGGATCGATATTGGCATCGCACCAGGAGCGGCGTATAGCTTTTCTCTAAGTTGATTCAGAGCGTCAATCAGAGGTCTTGGGTCTTCACCTTCTTTCACCATCAGAACAGAACAACCAATCAAAACAGATTTGCCAAACTTTCCATTAATAGATTTTAATGAAATCCAATTCAATACCTTTCCAATTCTACTCATGGCCTTATATGAATCACTGCACGCCAATATGAAGCAAACATTTTTGCTATTTTTATCACCAACCTCATTGATCCATGCAGGACTAACATGCCGCCAATGGAAGGTGGTTCCGTAGTGCGCAATGTGAATCCCATCTCTAGAAATGGTAAGCAACCCTCTTTTCCACGATCTGAAAATTGCTATAACTGTCAGAATAAAGGAAAATCCAAAAACAAATAAACCGATTATCCCCATCGCCCTTTCATAATAATCAAGTTCTTGAGCTGATGGATTGAAGGCTGCTACATAGCTACCAAATAACAAAAAGCCAAATCCGGCAAAAGTCATGCAGTAGAATTTTCTGTTCGGCTTTATGATAATGGGAAATTCTAGCTTTGAATTAATATATTGCTCGATAGGTCGTTCATTTGGGCAAGACCTCATCACTCCAAACCTTTTCTAATTTGGGAAACACCCTTTATTCCTCTCCCGGAAACCGACTTTGCATTGAAAAATACTCCGGTTTTATTCTCAACCAATGAAGCAATTATTGGTGTGAATACCATCAGAAAAAATCCAGCCATAGCGCGTGAGCTTTTTCTCCCATCCCTACTGCTTCCAGAAGGTGACAGAAGCTGCCAGATAGCAAGGACATAAAAAAAACCAAGAAACAATTTAGCTACTAACATAATTGGAAGGCTAAACCGAACACCAGAAATCCAAGTCTTATATAGCACCCCTGAAAACACGAGAACTGTCGGAACACCTACTACAACTGCATTGCCGATTGGTGATGACAATGCAAGGTAGTACACTACAAACCACATCGCGACTGGTGTCGCAAAAACACCGAAACATAGTGCCATATCGTCGTAGTCATAAAAAACGACTGATTTCTTAGACCAGCCCAATACTATCCCAATAAATACAACACCTAGAATGGTGTACATAACCGTTTCATAATTTTCAATGAGTAGAACGATGTTGGGGTAATCAGCAAGGAAAGCTAACGGGGATAGGGCAACATCCTGTGGATCAGTTAAATAATCAGACATTCCATTTGACAAAATCTATAGCCTTCATATTACAGAATATTAGTATGAAGATTAGATTCGATTAGCTAGTACAGCAAAACGAGGAACTGTTATATAGCTAAATATTATTAAAAATACTTGGTTGTGACAGCGAGCAGACCATTCTTTGCCGACTGGCGACGTCCGGTGCGGGTAATGGCCGGGATGATTGTCGACGCTGTTGATTTGCATGCCCAATTGACCCGCAAGTTGCATTTCCGGTTGACCCATCTCGATAAATTTAAGCCACTAACAGATCTGCTGAATCTCCTAACTTGTATGGGTCATACATTGTATGCAAAAAGATGCGATAAAAGGGTCAACCCAGGATGCAAATCAACAACAATCATTCTATTCACAATCTTTATTAAATTGAAACCAGTTGCTTCCGCGAGCCCTAACCATAGGTTCACAATCTTTATTCAAACTTTCCTCGCCAATTACTGCGGCCTACAGACAGCTGTTTTCACAATCTTTATTCAATATTGACAGATCACTGGCAGGTGGGTGGTTTTCTTGCCCTGTGGATTATCGGCTATGGCGTGGTGCAGACTCAGGCACCGCGCCTGACCGCGCCGACCGGCCGCACA
>MDTG01249588.1_pt1 | contig 20555 bp, 5 predicted proteins | sample 811421 | NCBI WGS metagenome assembly MDTG01 (sample SAMN05326645, study PRJNA326480) | marine metagenome | isolation source: seawater | place: Pacific Ocean: South East | collected 2011
AAATGCTCGGACCAAACGGGGTTCCGTTAAGCGCAGCGCAAGTTGCACAGTTTAGCCAAGGAACTACAACTAGTAATAAACCGATGACTGCGGCAGAGAAGAAAGCGCAAGTGGCGAGAGCGAAAGCGATTGCCGCGGCGAGCAAACAGCAACAAGCGGCGGCTGGCGGAAAGAAGAAGAAAGAAACAAAAGCACAAGCTGCAGCTCGAATGGCGGCAGAGCAACAAGCGCAACAGCAAGCGCAACAGCAGAATAACGTTCGTCCGGGAGCATCCGCGCCACCCGGTTCTACAGATGAGCAAATTAAGAAAGCGTACATTGTCAAGCAACAAAGATGGTTGCTCTTCCTTCGTCACGCATCAAAATGTCAAGCGGCTGAAGGCAAATGTCCGTATACGCCGCACTGCCACGTGGCGAAGCATTTGTGGGAACACGTGCTAAAGTGCACGTTGCCAACGTGCACGTATCCGAGATGTTTAGCGTCCAGAGAGTTGTTAAAGCACCACCAAAATTGCAAAGATCCGCGCTGTCCGGTGTGCGGCCCGGTTCGATCGGCGATGCTAAAACAACGTCAACAGCAACAAGCGATGCTCGCGCAACAACAGGCAGCGGCGGCGGCGCAAGGCGGTGGGAAGAAGCGAAAGCTGACAAAAGCAGAACAGGCAGCGGCTGCCAAGGCGGCGCAAGCGCAGTTTGATTTGATGCCTCCGCCTTTGATGGTGAAAGGGACCGGGAATGCCGATAGGAAACCGGGAGGCGAAGGCACGTCATTGATGGAGTGTTTCTCGCCCGAGGAGATTCGAACGCACCTTGCGTCGTTACGATTGACGGAAGGGAAAGAAAAGATTCCTGGGATTGTGGCGCCAATGTCCGCGCGAAGACGCGACGCAGAAGCGGACAAAGTCATTGCCAACGCCACGGAGTCTTCTTGTCGCGCATGCGGCGTCGAACGGCTAACGTTTGAGCCACCGCCGATGTATTGCTACTCGTGCGTCGGAAGAATTAAGAGAGGTCAGGTATACTACACGGTGCCGAATATTCCCGGAGGCGAGATGCGTAAAGACACGTGGTGTAATCCGTGTTACAACGCCATCCAAGGCCACATCGATATTGAAGGCCAACGCTTTCCGAAGAACTCTTTGATTAAGAAGAAGAATGACGATGATTTAGAAGAGCCATGGGTTCAATGCGATTTCTGCAACAACTGGTATCACCAAATTTGCGTCATGTTCAACGGGCGAAAGAACACGGACGGTGAAGCGCATTTCACGTGCCCGACGTGTATTTTATCACAAATCGAAAAGCAAGAGCGAAAGATAACGACCGAACGTCCCAACTCCATGCAACCAGCTAAGACATTGACGAAGACGGTTTTAAGTGACTTTTTGGAGAAGCGCGTCATGGATAAGTTGGCGGAAGAACGCGTCGCGAGAGCGAAACATCTCGGGATCCCAGTAGAAACGGTGCCAACCGCGGAAGACTTAACAATCCGAGTCGTTTCGCAAACCGACAAAAAATGCGATACGAAAACGCGATTCTTGGAGGCATTCAAGAAGGACGGTTTCCCGGAAGAATTTTTGTACAAGAACAGAGTAATTTTACTCTTTCAAAAAATAGAAGGCGTGGACGTGTGTTTGATGGCAATTTACGTCCAAGAGTACGGTGAGGATTGTCCAAACCCGAACAAACGACGCATTTACTTGTCTTATTTGGACTCGGTGAAATATTTCCGCCCTGAAGGTATCGTCGCGAGTATAGGCGAACCGATGGCGCTGAGAACGTTCGTGTACCACCAAATTTTGATTGGCTATCTCGATTATGCCAAGCAAAGGGGTTTCACTTCTTGTTTTATTTGGGCGTGTCCACCGTTCCAAGGCGACGATTACATCTTGTATTGCCACCCGAAAGTTCAAAAAGTCCCGAAGAGCGACAAGTTGCGTGAATGGTACATGAAGATGCTTCGTGGGGCTGCCAAGGAAGACATCATACACTCCGTGACGAACATTTACGATGAATACAACTTAGGTGGCTCTTTGCAAGAAGTTCGATCGGCGAAAGATTACCCGTACTTTGACGGCGATTACTTCCCGGGCGTCGCCGAAGAGTGGATCCCAGGCATTATTGCCGAACAAGAGGAGCAAAAGAAGCAAATGAAGACGCTCGCGACGGGCACGAAAGTTAACGCGCGCAAAGCGGCGAAATCGCAAAGCAAAAAAGTCTACTCGGCATCTATAGACGGTGATTTAGATTCCGAGTTGATGAAGAAACTTGGAGTGACGATTTCCGCCATGCGTAACGACTTCATCTTGGCACATTTGGCGCCAAAATGTACGAGCTGCCGCAAAACCGTCGCGGACGAAAACTTGTACGTTCCGAAGGAGGAAAACCCGAAGGCCGCTCCATTGCGTTTGTGCGAGGAGTGCCAGTCGATCGACTCCGCCTTGCCAAAAGAGGAGAAGAAATTCTTGAACAGAGGCGAATTGGTATGCCAGAAATGCCCGCCCTTACCGGCAGTGAAGGACGAGAAAGTCAAAGAGGAGGAAGACAAAGCCATGCAATCAGAGTTTTTCGACACGCGACAAGCGTTCCTTTCGTTGTGTCAAGGGAACCACTTCCAATTCGATTCGTTGCGTCGGGCAAAGCACACGACGATGATGGTTTTATACCACCTGAACAACCCGTCCGAACCAGCTTTCGTGGCCAGCTGTAACGTTTGCTCGCGCGAACTCGAAGCCGGTGCCGGCTATAGATGCACCGTGTGCGCCGACTTTGACATTTGCGAAGAGTGCCGCGTCCGCGTCGGTCATAAACACCCGCTCCAACGCCAAGGCCGAGGCCGAGGCGAAAGGCAACAAATGACCGACTCTGAACGTCAAGCCAGACAACAACAAATCGAAAGAACTATGGCCTTACTGGTCCACGCTTCTTCGTGCAGAAACGCCAAGTGCGATAACCCGAACTGCGCCAAAGTGAAACAACTCTTCCAACACGCCATGAAGTGTCAAACCAAAGCCGCCGGCGGGTGCCACTTGTGTCGAAAGATCTGGACTTTGTTACAAGTCCATTCGAAAGGCTGCGTCGCGCACGATTGTCCGGTACCTCGATGCGCGGACTTGAAAGCGTACAGAAGACGCGCGCAAGAGCAAGTGGAAGAGAGACGAAGAAAACAGTACAGAAAGTATTTGGCTGGGAACTGACGTTTCTCGGGGAAACCGCGAAGAACTTGCAAAGAGCAAGAAACAACCACTTAAAACAAAAACAACAATCGAAAAAGTATTAACCGTAGCAGAGAAAGTGAGTTTAGAATCAAAACATTTAGCCCACGTTGAAACATAATTGTAAAAGAATACCCTCATTCGATCCACGCGACGTTCGTCGCGCCTTTGGTGCGATGTGCCTCTTTTTGCCTTTTCGCTCGAATTTTTTGTCCTATGTCTTCACTTTTTTTAACGACTTTCTGCCCCAAAATGATTCGTTTAACGCCCGGATGGAAACCGGGTGACGACGACGTGTACGAAGAAGAAGAAGAAACGGAAGATGAGGAGGAGGAGGAGGAGGAGGAGGAGACGAACGACGATGCGAGCAAACCGTCGTCGTACGAAGAAATCGCGGAAAAAAAGCGTCAACTTTTCGTTCGAAGAAATGAAGAAATTCAACGCAAAACCGCGTTACAAAACGCGTCGTCGATGTCGTACTCTGCGCACGATCTGTTGAAAAGCATGGACGAGGATAAGGCTGGGATGACGGACGAGGCGAAGGCGTTTTTGAGCATGAAACCGTTGACGACGGTGGACAGACAGAAGAATAAAGTGTTCGTTCCAGGAATGAAGAAGACGAGAGTCTCGAGGAAGATGCGAGTGAGCGCCGAGGCGGAGAAAATTTTAGGATTAGCAAACATGTTGTACGTGCAGAATTTCGTGGAAGAAGCTATTGAGAAATGTCACGAGTGCATTACAGTGGCGCCGCACGATGCAAGTCCATATCATACGCTAGGTTTGATTTATGAAGAGAAAGGCGACATGGCGAAGGCGATGGATTTTTACTCGATTGCGGCGCACGTGAGCAAGACAGATGTAGCTTTATGGTTGAGGATTGCGGATATGGCGTTGACTTTAGAGAATAGAAGGCACGCCATATATTGCTTAAGCAGAGCGGAAAAAGGGTCCGATGGGATTTTAGACGACGGGGAAAGGAATTTGTTGAGGTTAAACTGCGCGGATTTATTTGAGGAGTTTGGAGAGAAGAAAAAGGCGATTATGCAGTACGAACAGATTATAGAAACGTTGGGGTCAAAAGATGTCATGATAGATCCATACGAGGTGCACATTAAGTGCATGGATTTGTGCATGGAGTGTAACTTAAAGCCGCTCGCAGCAAAACTTTTTGGCGGATACGCGAGGAAGAACACGGCGAGAGTGGACATGAATGCGATGTTATTCTTGATCAATTTAGTGAGCGAGTTAGATTGGTGGGAGAAAGTTGTCGAGTACGTGGAATTATGTCGACGAGTTTGGGAAGAAAAAGGACATCCGTCGTACGAGGCGATGAAAACTTTCCCGCTGAATTGCGAGGCGATGAAAGCAAGAGCATTAGTCATGCTTTCGGGCATCTACAAGCAACACAAAACGGACGAAGACGCGATTAGATATGAAAAGAACTGCGAGGGGAAGTTGAGGGTAGGGATGATGTGTACGGATGTAATCATGGAAGCCGTTAAAAATGCAGCGCTTCGAATAGAGAAAGGGGAGAAGAACATGTTTCCTTTTCCGGATTTGAGTTCAGGAAATTTGATTCGATTGGCGCACGCTTATCGAGAACATGCCAACAAGCAACACAAAGCCATGGAGCTGTACAAAACTCTCATTATATACGACAAAACGCATGATACTGCGGATATATGGGAAAATATGGCCGAGTGCGCGCGAAGATTGCGAGGTGTGGAAGGTGCGAAACAAGTCTACGAAGAGATTTGCAACACGAGGAAACACAGCTCGGCGGCGAGAGTGCAATTGACAGAGATTCTCTTGTACGAGTTAAAAGACGACGAGAAGGCGCGAGAAATATTGCCATCTTTGGAAGAACTGGTAAACGATCGCGCGCCTGATGATATCGTGTCTCGAGCTGCGGAGTCACGACGGACGTTACAGGATGAGAATGACTTTGTAAAAGATTCGTTACCGACTGTCCAACAAATCTTGGACGAAGCATTGGACGCGAAGATGCAAATGCAAAAGTTACGAGCGGACGCGAAGCACTTGCAAAACACAGAAGACGCGAGAAAGGAAGCATATTTGAAGAAAATGGGAAGAAAAGATGAACAGAAAAAGAAGCAGAAGATTGGGTACCGCGGTCGGAAAGGTGGCGGTAGGAAGGAAGAGATCGTCCCATTGTCAAACAGCGCATTCAGAGGATTTGAAAACAGACGTCTCGAAAGAAATCGCGCGGCGGATAAAAAAAACTTGTCGAAGGAAGAGGTTGAGGAAATTGAAAGAGAAATACGAGGTGAAGAGGCGAATGCTGTCGAAGAAGATGCAGCGAAACACGAACAACATAAACGACAAAACGAGGAGACAGATAATAATGACGAAGGAGAAGAGAGCGAAAAAGATAAAGCCGAGCGATTGCAACGCGAGGGAGAATCGAAAGAATGTGAGGCAGAAATTAAGAAAATAACGGACCAAATTGAAGCCTTAAACAAGCACAGAGATTCTTCATCCAGTTTCAGCCACCCGACTCAATTCGCGATGATTTCGCAAGTCTTACACGCGCTTCTCTTGGACGGTGGTTTGAAGGAAGCGCGTTCGATATTGGACAAAATCGTTAGTTTGTCTTTTCCTCGAGGTTTGTCCAAAGAACAAACCATGGCGGTTCGTTATTTACGAACGAAACTCTCGCAGTTAGAAGGTAACGCTGTTGCCATGGCTGAACAAGCTAACAAAGCAGTCACCGCGTATCCGGACATTCTCGAAATGTGGACTGTTGTCTTGCGCGACGGGTGTCAGAACACGACCAATGCGAAGAAAGTTTTAGCTACCGCGAAAAGAGCGGTGAAAGCGTTCACGTTTCCCGGAAACGAATTCGACACGACCAATTCTGGAACTACTGTGAATGAGAAAGTTCCAGCCTTGTTGGCGTCCGGATACATTCACGGCTGGAACGACCAGTGGGCGGTTGCAAACATGCACTCGAGAGAGGCCTTGCGTTTGGCGCCGAACGAACCGAACGTACGTTTAGCCATCACGTGCTCACAAATTCATGGTGCGGTACAAACACACTTAGGCGTTGCTGATTCTGAAAAGAATGCGAGAGTTTTACGTGCGATTTGCCAATTGAACACGATGGCCAAACAAAGAAATGACGTGTCGCCTATGGAGGCAACCTACAACGCCGCGAGAGCTTTGCACCAAGTCAATTTGATGTTTTTGGCGCAGCCTTTGTACGAGAAGTGTTTGGAAATTAAGGACGAGTGGGCGAAAGCGAACAAAGAATTTGCCAAAAACGCAGATTTAAGTGGCGAAGCGGCGTACAACTTGAGTTTGATATATAGAGCGTCCGGATGCGACGACTTGGCGCGAGCCGTGTTGAAGAAATACAGTTCGTTTAGATAATAAAATAAATACGACTGCGTATATAACAACAAAACAATTACATTGGTAAAGTAATCTTCATTAGAACTTAAACAACCCTTTCATGCGCTTCATCAAGCGTTGACTGACGTTCGCGTCCGCCATGATCTTCTCGTCCTCGTAGTCTCTCAGTTTCATCTTCAATCGGATGATTTCGTTTTGTAACTCGCCTATTCTTTTCGCTTGCGACTCGATCAACGCGTTCTGCGCGTCGTATAAGCTCGATTCCGCTTGCGATTTGCTACCCCTTCGACTACCATTGCCACCACTCTTCTTCGCCGCCGCCACCAACGGTTTCTCATTGAAAATGTCCCCGATTAACTCATCCAAATCCTCTCCAACATCCTCCTCCTCTTCACCCTTCAACGCTTGAGGCATCATGCTCCCAAACATGTTCAAGTTACTCTTCGGCGGTACGCCCGGACTGGCCAACCGTTCCGCTCTCGGTGACGTTAAATTCTTGATTGGCCGTTCTGGTCTCGATTTTCGCCTTCTTTCCGCCATGATATATTGCGTTGAGTTCTGTGGCGCTTTCGGCACGGCCATTTTCTTTGTCGCCATTTTTCTCGCCGGTGTGCTCCTCCCTCTCTTCGCCGGAGTCTTCTTCTTTGCAGACGGCGCTGCCGGTTTCTTCGTCGTCGCAGTCTTTTTCACTTTCAACGGCTTCTTCGTCTTGCTTTCCTTCGCGCCTCTTGACGAAGCTCTCGATTTTGACCTCTCGTTCTTCTTCCCATAGGATACCGCTCCTCCTCCTCCTGGACTCAATAAATCCGCCCCGACGCTCGTTTTCGGGTCAAAAAAAGCCGCCACCGCGGGGTCGAGCGGTTGCCTTCTCCGAGACGTTCTCTCTGAAGGCTTGTCTGCTGGTTTCTTTGCCGCCATTGTCTTCGCGTTTGTCGCTTTGGTCGCGGTGCTACTCGTCGCGCTCTTCTTCTTCGCGCGACCGTTTGTGTTTCTGTTTGGACTGCTGCCTCTTAATTGCGACGGTGCGTACGAAGCCAACAAATGGTCTAAAGAGTGCCTTTTGCTGCTGTTACGACTCTGATTCCGCGTGGCCCCCACTTTTTTCGCGACGGGCATGCGCAAAAGCGAAATACGTGCTCGCGCAAAGTAGCTTCAGTTTCCAAAAGTGCTCGCCGAATGAGGGGAGAATGCGAGATAATTTGGAGCCAATTCAAATTTTCGTGTCGAAGGGACAAAAAGCACATTTGCTAAAAGGGGAGAAAAGGGAAGGCGTTTTCCTTCCTTTCGAAGGATGCGAATAAAAATGTAAGTGTCATCGTCATCGTTACTAAAATTAAATGCACGCGCGCGCACGCGCGCACGCATTCTATGCGTTTCAAGTCCACACGCACAACTTTCCGTCCTCTAAACCGGCGAAGACGCAGCTGCCGACATCGCACACGGAAGTGACTTTTAAACTCGAAAATGCTCTCAAAGAGTGCAAGACGTAGAGTTCAGTATTTTTGGCGTCTATGGCTCTGATGAAACCGTTGGAGGTGCCAAGAAAAATGCATTTATCGTCGGAGGATAAAGAGAAGGAGGATATGGCATCTTTTCTGGAGACGTCGAGGGAGGAGATGAGGATGCCGTTGGTGGAATAGGAGCGGAGGATGCCACCGTTGGGATGATTGGCGTTAGTATTCGCGTGATGCTCAATCGACCAAAAAACAAATATTTTAGCAGTGGAAAACGCAATCGAGCACCAAACTGGGGCACATACTTTATCTTTATGCTGACCGCCGATATCGTCCGAAGGCGACGGTAACGGTACTGCATCACTCAAAAGTTCTTCCTCGAAGAAATCGTTCAACTTAGCATTGCCTTTGTTCGTGTTTGCGTTTGAGGAACCACCAAAGCCGACGCCGTTCAAGTCGTGCAAAAGACACGTTCCATCAAGTGACCCACTCACGACAATATCGAGCGAAGCGTTGACGGCTACGGAGACGATGGCATCCGAGTGACCAAACTTTTGCAGCTTGGGCAGAACCGGTAATCCGAACCCATTCGGCGTGCTGACAATTTCCCAGACGCCAACCGAGGCGTCCGCGCCACCGGAAACTAAATAACCACATCTTACGTTCGATTTATTCGCGTTTGGTGTAAACACGCGATGTTGAACCGCCGATATGCTCCCTCCAGAAAATGTGTGTCCTCCATCCGTGGCAAAATCTAACCTCCACGGCTTCGATGGGTGAGGCAGTAAATCCATCGCTATACAGTCGACAATGTCCCGGTGGCCTTTCGAAGCGGCGATTTCTCCACACGGTTCATCGCCAGCGTACGCACGTATGGTACCATCCCAAAAACCGGAAACGATGGCGACTCGACCGCCGTCGAATGTCGTTACTGCGTTTGCGTTGAGTGGTATTTCACCTTCAAACGATTGGTCGTCTTTCGTACGCATTCGGGCGCCACCGATAATCTGGTCGCGAACTTTCGCATCTCTCGCAATAGATCTGCATGGCTGGTCTTTCGTGCTACTGTTCGCCGAATTAATAGGCTCTAACGAGATTCTCGCGTTTTGGTCTTGGAAATCGAAATCGAGTTTGTGACCTTCGCGAACGACTCTCGCGGTCCAAATTTTACGACTCGAGGAAACCGCCACGAGTTTATCTCGATCGTAGGATAATTGAACGACTGCGGCGCCGTTGAATTGCGCGTCCTGGAAGATGCCTTGTAATTTTAACGGTTCGGAGGATCCATCGTCGTTTTCGTCGTCGGTATCATCTTCGCTGTTGAATATTCTCAAGCAGGCTCCATATACGGAAGTATACGCCTCACGTTTCCTTCTCAATCTGGGGATTCGTCTCGGATGTGGTCGTTTAAACACCTGCGCGGGCGTTTGGCCAAAATTCAGGATCTGAGTTTCAATCGCCAGGCGTTCCTGTGGATCTTCAATCGCGTCTAAATCCACCGCTCCTTCGTACGTTAAATAATAAAAGACATTCTTTTTTGATTTCGCACGAGCGCCGAGTTGTGACGCACCAAAGACTAAATCGATCCAATCGTGAATGGTATGCGAAACGTGATCAGACTCTAAAGCATCTCGCATGGTTTCGATGAACGTTCGAGTACTTCCGTTCGCCCACTTTGGGAGCACGACGGCATCGACTACAGAGCCGTCCTGTCGCTTACCAAACACGTTCGAGTTGCTATTTTCCAGAAACTCAGGAAGGTAGAAGAATTCGGGGATCAACTCTTTCACGTCCGCGGTAGATTCCAGGACTGCGTTCCAGGTTTGCGCGATATTAGAGAACAACCTATCGGGATGGTCAAACTTACCACCTTGTAATTGCCTTGATAAGTTCGTAAATGGTTCTAATCGAATCAAAAAGTACAAAACAACCGCCGCGGAGGAATAGTGTGAACCATAATGAAAGGCAGGCATAGACGCATCCGGATCGCTCTCAAGTTGTTTAAATCGTTCGATAAACTGTTTTAAACGCACTGGATTCAAAGCACCGACCGGTAGCGATAAATCTCGATACACTTTCGGGTCCTCCAGATTAATCGTCGCTGACTCGTAATCGCTCAAGATCCATGGAAACACCGGGTATTGCGACAAATCGTGATACGTTCTTCCAGCAAGCTTATTCAGAGCGATTAAGTAGTCAAACGTGGATATCTCCCGCTCTTTCCATCTCTTTTGCATCAAATGTGCCGTTCGCGTTTTTTGTTTACGGTCTAGAATGACGATGGCGGCATTGAGTGAAGCAATTTTCACCGACGCTTCAACTCTCAATTTCTTGTTCGCAAAGGCGAAAAAGACCGATCGACCATCTTTAGTGTACATTTCAACAGCAACATTACGCAAACGCCATCGCATGTGAACTAATTCGACTATGGTGTTTACGGGCCATTTCCAAAATCGAGATAGTATATTCTCTTTAACGTCGTCGATGGAATCCAACGCCGCGTCGCAGTTGGCTGTAAAGAAAACGACGTCCTTCGCAACATCGAGAGTACCTTCGATAACTAAATCTGAAGATGACACCATGCTCACGTTCGGGACTGTGAAAAAGATATCTTTATCGCGCTTGGCTTCGTCAGCCTTAGAGTGCAACCACTCAGCAGTTTTCTGTTTGTCGAGAAGCTTAGATTTCTGGTTCGCTTCTTCTTCGCGAAGTCTCTCGAGCTCTTTTTGCATTGTTTCTTCATCTTCGTCGGACTCCGTGAGGTCACCATCGAGCTCTTCCGGATTTTCGTTACTAATATTATTCTCCGATACTGATGATTTCACTTCCAAGGCGCTCGCAACGATTTTGTCTTTCCATTGCTTCGCAGCAGATTGCAAAATCGGTAAATTCTCTTCTTGTGCATCACCACTGCCATTTTTCGCGGCTACTGCGGCGTTCGATAACGTGTTTCTCTTCGAAATTTGTCGCGTTAACGCATTCATTTCATCTCTTCGTACACGTAGACGACGCCCAATGCAGTCTTCCTTTTCACAATCGAGAACATAAAATCCATCGCCAAGATTATCATTCGCCGTCAACGACGCGCTATTCTCAAACACCTGGCTTTGTGCCTTTTGCCATCTTGATTTCAAACCAAATAATAGACGTCGTATCGACCTTTCATTCTCTTCCACAGCAAACTGTTCGTCTGCTATTCGCTTGTCACATTTGGCAATGTTCGCTTCGACTTGCGTCATTTGAAACGCAAACGTTGGAGGTGCGGAGACGTCTTCCCAATCGTCGTCGATCTGTTCGTCGTTTTCTTTCGTCGACAGATCCTTCTTCTTTTTACCTCTCGTTGATACGGCATCCGGAATGAGATTTAATATGCGCTCATCTTCCGGGTCATTTTCGGCCTCTAAACATTTTGAAATATGCATCTTACACTGCGAAAGCGCTTTCGCGTTGTTCTCGTGACTTTCTAACAAACTCGACAAGAGCAGCTTGGCGTGCGCGTATTTTTCGCTGTTATTGCTTTTCGTCACGCGAAGAAAATATGCGAACGCTTTCGGATGTTTAATTTTCACGTTGGCATCGTCACCATCGATAGCTAATTCGACGAGCGCCTCACGAATTTGACTCGAAACATCTTTGACTATTCTTTCGTTATTCTTCCCGAACAAGGCTTCTCCAAGCGCATCGATGGCACCATTCGCGGCGGCGGAATCCATTCTGCGTTCGGATTCACTCGTGCCAAAATCCTTCTCTGCAGGCGAGGAAGCACTTTTATTCGATAATGTTGCTTTCAACGCGAGGCTTTTTAAAGCGTTCTTAATGTTTTCCAACGCATTCGTGTGGCTACAAAGAGGAGGTCTTTTTTCCTCACCGTCGCGTGTGTCCGCATCATTCTCGTCGCAATTAAGCGCAGACTCAATCAACGATGCCGTCTCAGGAAGCGAAAACGCCAAATGGATTATCCGTGCCGCCATAGCTGAATCAGATTTTTGCTTGCTCGTAAACGATGGTGTTGTATTCGTCAATAACATCGGTGCAAGCGCTATGGCAAATCCTCCACAGTTTGAAACGAGCTCGAAACAAAATCGGTGCGTCTTGGATACGCGTCGAAGAAAGGCAAGACAATCGACTAAGAAACTGTCGTGCGCATCTGGTCTCGAGGCTGCCGCACACAAAGACTCAATCGCATCGATGCAATAGACACCATTGATATCGATCGTTTCGTCCATCAGGATGCCCTCGAGGATTTCAAACATACCTTTGCGAAATCCATCCTCCTCCTCCGGACAAAATTTTTCCAACGCTCGAACGATTCGTCGAACAGGTAAAACGTGTAAAAGCTCCGCGTTTGAGCAATTACTTTTCAAAAAACCAACGTACTCCTCGCGTGCATACTTGCACGTCGAGTTGGCCCATTTCACAGGATTGAATATTTCAGATCGAGCATCCCCTAACGCTGCCAACCATTCGGGTGTTTGTACTGCGCCGTGTTTCACTCGAGGTTGTTGGCCCGCGCAACTTTTCGCCAACCAATCAAACGCTAGAATGAGCTCTTTAGAGAGCCGATTTGGTGTTATTGAATGAGCGACTAAAGCGATTATCTTTTCTCTCGCGCGGAGCGGGTATCCGCCATCTGATAGTAACGCCGCGATGAGCGAAACAGCCGCAGGCAGCACTTTCAAATCATCGGTATCATTTTTTTCTTGCTCGAGAAGCTCGGGGATAAGTTGCTCGGCTCCGCCGAGCGATCGGCAGACATCTGCAGCAGATGTTGTGCTGCAAACTCTCGCGCACAGTTCGTCATCGTCATCATTTTCCGACGTGCCTTTACCTATGTTCAGTTTTCTACGAGTGCGCATGTTCCCAGTCGCAGCAGTTGCATCAATTGTCAATTTTAGGTTCGTTCGTAGACTCTTTTCGAAAATGTCTCTAGCAGATGTCATTGGAATACCCTTGCGAAGGAGTAAAATAGACGGTTCGGCTTCGGTAGACATGAATGCCCCAACGTATTCTGCTCCTAAAGCATATAAAATGAGTGCTGCGCTGAAATCGACCGCCTCAGAGAAGACTCGAAACGTTGCAAACTGACCAGTGAATGGTTTTGCAAAGTTCGCTATACCAGCAGCAGCACCGATGTGCAACGAAACCGTGCCCTTATTACCATCGTACGAAGAGTTTGGTAGAATTGGATCACCCACGGCTGTATTCGCGATACTCTGCGCAACACTCGTCGCTACGTTGGCTCGGTTCCAAGGATACTTCAACTTTTGTGGGTACGATTCCTTACCATCTACGCAGATTCGTGCATTAGCATTCGACGCGCTTGCGTTTCTACCACCAAGAATGAGACCACCACCTTTAATTGATACGAACACGTGCGTCCATTTCCCTGGTATAATCGGGCACGACGTATCGTAAAAGGAGCAATCGTGTCTTTCACCGTTGGGTAAAAGAGAAGAGAGTTTCAGAGATCCGTCTGGACGTAACGAGCAACACAGACCAACGCCAGCTTCCGTGAGTAGACTAAAAATCCCCTGATCGGCCAACGCGCTACCTTCATTGTTTTCGTCTTCGATTTCTGCACGTATCCACATTGAAATCGTGATGCCATTCGAACACTCCGCAATTTTTTTCTTCACGCGAACCCCTCCAGAAGCACCACCAGCGAAATCGAAGAAAGTTCGAGGTGCTCCATTAATTGCGGCACGTTTCAACGCATCAATGAGTAACCGCTTATATTCGGATGAGTGAAATTGCTTCAAAGTTTTCATTGCATGTCGGAGTTGTAACGCGGTGAGACAGTGTGACGCACACGACTCAATACACTTGGCAATATTTCCAACGCATTCGACATCGTGAATGCAAGTATCGCATTCATCACCATCACCTTTATCGTTAAAATTACACCACCATTCGAAAAGGTGCGTGAGTGCATCTGCTTTTGTAGCACACTCTCGCGAGGCGACGGATCTTTCGAGTAAATCGACAAGAAAGCGCAACAGAAAAAGCTGGGAGGATTTTGAACACCGTTCGCTGTTCCGAGCGATTGAAAACGCGATTCGCAACGCGCCGGGGTTTACCAAAATCGTCTTCTTCGTGCACGAAGAGATCTTCTCATCAATACTATCGTCATCACATGCGAATCGAAGAGCGGTCAAGAGCGTCACTTCACCCGCAAACGAACCTTTGCCTCGTTCGTTGATTCGCATGGCTTCAATTAAGGCATCGTACCCAACGCACTGTTCAAACGACAATTCGGCGTCAGCACTCGTTTTTATCGCGTAATGAATTGTTTCAAGCGCGGTAGAGGCGACCAATTCACCGGATTCCCCGTCGCAGAGTGATGCTAGCGTGAGAAATAAAGCACCGTTTTCAATAGTTGCCCAATTTTGACACTTGCGCACGCTCGCGCGAGGTGTTTTCTTGGCAATATTCCGAATAGATTTCAAAAGAGGGATCAAAACACCACCGCTTTTATTAGTATCGCCCTCTCTGTCAAAGATGCGCGCTTTTGGTAACGCTTGAAAAAACGCTTTGATCCAAAGGAAAAAGGCATCGATGTCAAAGAAAAGCTCCGAATCCGCCGTACGCGTTTGTTCCACAGCAATATGCGTCGCTAAACTTGTAGCAAACTCCAAAGACTCATCGTTTACCCACAAGAAATCATCAAATAATACGCTCAAGAGCGACGGAGAACGCGTCGAGGCGAGACGGAGTGAAGGGTCTTCGGTTTCTTTTGCCAAGGCCTGAAGTAGCTCCGCGCATGCTCGCGCACACTTCGTCTTTGCGTCGCTTTCCTCTGTTTCCCCGGTATCTCCAAAGACAAACATTCTTCGTGGACACATCCACACTCTAACTTGACTGTGCACTGCCGCAGCTATCCTATTCGGAGCTTCGAGTTCAATCAAAGCTTTGCAATCGCGCGGGTTGTTTCTATACACTATACGCAGTAAAACGCCGGCTAAGGCTTCACACGCAGAGGGATGGAAGACGCGCTGACAGAATGCCGATAGAATGTGCTGTAATGCGTTTTCATCTCCCGGTCTTTTGTTCTCGAGTGCTAGTCCTACTAATGATATCGCTTCCTCGCGCGCGAGATGCGTTTCTTCGTCTTCGTCCTTGTTATTATCATTGTCATCGATTGTAGGAACTTCACCGAATGTCTCGGAGTTTAACAACGTTTCCCACACTTTAGCGTCGATGATGGAATCTTTAATAATTTCGCGGCGGTTTGAATCCGTCGTGTTATCATTTTTCTGTTTAGGTGCTTCTTCATCGTTATGACGATTAAATGCGTGGATAACAAACCTCGCCAAACCCGAGCGCAACTTCAAAGCGCTCTTCTTTGAAATGGATGATAATTGCGACGACAAACCTACGTTTACAATCTGTGATGCGACTTCATCCGATTCACTCTTTATTATGAAACTAGCGGCAGTAATAAAAGCAGAATCCATGATGGTGTTGGCATCGTCGTCGTCAATTGAGCTACACGTAACCGCTACCGAGAGAGCCCCGGCGACTGCTCGATCTTTTGTTTCTGAAGTGCGAGCAGACTTTCTCGAGATTTCTCTCGAAACAGATGACGAAGCGAGTGAAAGCGAACCAAACATATTTAGCAACGACGGTGTTGCTTTCAACAGATTTTTCTCAGAACAGGTTGCTTCTAATAAGTTTGTTGGCATGCGCCCAGTACCTTCGAGAACTACATCTAACACGCCGTTTGTATTTGCAGACGAAATCATGTTCTCGTCACCCATCACCGCGCATCCAATCCCACGCAGTGCTGTAAATTCGCACTCTAAACTTGTCGCGATGATGTTCATTTGACTTTGAGAAACCCTTAGCGCTGATGGTGTTGCTGAACGTTCGCTGCTGCTCTGAACTCCTGAAAACCTAGCACGCGCTATACGCGCAGCCTTTATGATTTCCACCAACGCATTCATCGCGTTCGATTCGAACAAAAGCTTCGCGTGCCGTGTTGATATTGTAGTGTACGTATTATTCGGCGCGTGCTTCTCTTCCTCCCATCGGTTTCCATCTGGATCTGCAAACCACAAAATTGCCTCACAGGTCGCCATGCACACCCCAAACAACTCGTTCACGATTCGTTTCGCGTGATTGCCGTCCAACTCATTCACGGATATTCCTCGCAACTTACTCGCCGCAAACTTTCCGATCGCGCTCATTTCCTGAAGTATGCTTTTACTGTTATCCCTTGAGGTCATCTCCAAAAATATCCTTCGGTTCCGTTCGCTCGCACACATCCTTGCCGCTGCCTGAATTGCTGCATGTCCAGAACTCACGACATTGTTTGCGTCGCATTCTTCTTCTTCTTCTTCTTCTTCTTCTTCTTCTATTTCTTCGTTGCCGCTACTAAATAATTCTAATCTTCTCGATACCTTCTCTTTTGCCCGCATCAACTCTTCGTACACAAACTCTAAAACTTTCCTCGGGTGTCCACACCGACCTACGCCGACGGCGATTTTCCCGTTCGGCGTTTCCACTTTGTCCACTTCTTTCTTCGCGTTCCACCGCGCGCGCGCGTCCCTCGCGAGGTTTCGCACGAACTCCTCTCTCGTCTTCATCTCCTCGCTTCTCGTTTCGACCGTTTTCAACTGTTTCGCCAACCCGAGCTCATTCTCTGCGGTTTCGTCGAACATCACGTCTTTCACGTCGTCGTCGTCGTCGTCGTCGTCGTCTCGGTTCGACGACTCGCTTTTCTTTCTCTCGCGGACGCTTCCTTTCCGTTGGTGGAAGCTCCTCGAGGAAAAGCGCGACGACATCGTCTTGGGACTCGCAGCATCTCTCTCGGCAGACGCAAAAGACGTCGTTGCGGTACGACCGGTCGTCGTTCGCGTCGTTCGTCTCGACTCGACACCCGCCCCCCCCGCGTCCAGCACAAAACCACGATCGTCGTCATCGTTGTTGTTGTTGTTGTTGTTGTTGTTGTTGTTGTTGTCGGCCTCCTCGTCGCGCGGAGAGACCATTCGCGACACCTTGTTCGTCGCCGCGCGGAGCAGATGCATGACTGAAAAGATACAAAACACCTAACGAATCGCGCTCGTTTCTTCTTCTTCTTCTTTGTCTTCTTCTTTGTCTTCTTCTCGACGCGCCCCTCTCCGAAAAAAGAGACCCCTTTCTCGCGCGAGACGCGCTCCACAACTCCCCGTCGTCGGCGTGGTCGAACTCTGTTCTCCCCTCCGCGGCGGCGACAAAGCGCAAAGCGTTCGTAAAGCGAACAACACACAAGTGGTGGGATGTGTTTTTGTTTTGAAGGAAAAATCCCTCTTTTTCCAAAACGTCATTTTCACACGCGTTGCGAATGTAACGCACCGAAACGCTTGACGTCGCGGCGACCGAATGGACGAGGACGAGGACGAGAAGAACGACGCGTGCGACGACGCGTTCGAGAATTTTTTCGCCGGGACGTCCTCGGACGCGGAAAAATCGGAAGCTTTGCGCGCGCTGAAATCCATCTCTTTTCGAGCGGATAAAGTGGAATCGATTCGAACGCACGGGAGGTTTTCTTCGCTCGTGAAGTACTGCGCGGACGATAGGTACGGAGAAGACGTGTCGATACTCGTGGCAAATGTGTCGGGCGATCAGGCGAAGAAAGGGAGGAGAGAAACGTACGCGTTCGGAGGACACGAGGTCGTTCTGAATACCGTTGATTTCCAAGAGGGAGGATTGGGCTGTTACGTCTACGACGCGGAAAAACGAATGTGCCAGTGGTTTCTAGAGACGAATGGGAAGAAGAACGAGCGAGATTCGTTCGAAGGGAAAAGAGTGTTAGAGCTAGGCGCGGGCGTTGGTTTACTCGGCCTGTTCTTAGCCAAACAGCGAGAGGAAGTTTTAGACGCGATCGTGGTGACGGAACACGTGACATCTTTGTTGAACGTCCTTGAAGCGAATGGCAAATTGAACACGTTGGATGAAACGAGGTTTGCGGTGAAGAGATTGTTATGGGAGGAGGCGTGCGAGATGGAGAAACGAACAGATGGGAGCATTGCCGATGGTTCGACGACAGCGAAGATTATCGAGGACGAAGACGATAGGAAGTGGATGCGCGAGACGCTGAGGAAACCGACGAATGAGGAGGAGCGCTTTGATATCGTCATCGGGAGCGAATTGGCGTACGACGAGCGCATCATCCCTCCGTTATTGTCTGTAATTGATATGTTCACGAAAGAAAACGGCGTGGTTTGGATATCCGTGGTGGATAGATACGAAAAAAAAGGGGTTATGATTGAGTGCTTTGAGAACGAAGTGAGTAAATACGCGCATCTCATCTTCGAGAGACGCGTATCGGATGGCAATTTCCATCTGTATCGAATCGTGAAGACAAATGTAACTGTCGTTAGATCGCCGCATAGAACGTCCAGATAGTACTTAGATGTAATTGTAATGTTGTATGTATAACCTTGTGTGTGTGTGTGTGTGCGCGCGCGCGCGTACAATCTTTGTCTCTCTTCTTCTTTCTTTCACACATGTCTTACCTCTTAGCGCGGCGATACCTTACTTTCCTCTTTCTTCGCCTTTTCCGGCTCGCTCAACCACTCGCAAAAGTTGTCCAAATCAATCTTACCATCACCGTCGGTGTCTAAAAGATTGAAAGCGACGTTAAAATCTGCATTCAACGAAGTCCATTCCACGTGTTCGTTTTTTGCCATTTCCGTTAGCAGTTTCCTCAACTCTTCTTCGTTGATCTCGCCGTCGGCGTCTTCGTCTACGTCGGCAAACATCGACGCCAACACCATCGCGCGCTCCTCCGTTAAGCCATATTTGGTGTAGCTAAAGCCGTGTTCGTCGATGGCGTTTTTGAGTTCAAAGTACGCCGATAAACGTTTCAACTCTGGCATATCCTTCAAAGTCTCGTCCGCTAGCTTCTTGTCTACGATTATGGCTCGTTTCACTTCGTTCAGTTTTTGCAACACTCTTGTCGCGGAGACGGCGCGTCGAATCGATCGAAATGAGGATAAATCTGGCTGGTTTGCGGCTTCCTCTGCCAAGCGGTGCATTGCGCTCGTGAACTTGTCCAAATTTGCGAAAGAGAAATAGAACAAACTGTACACGAACGAGAAGAACACGACTGCGTGCGCGATAGTTTCGACTGAAAAAATACCCGCGCAGATGAACAAGGCGAACGCCAAAACTTGACTGACCAACTCCGACGCCCCAGGTTCCCACGCCAAAGGCGCGCCGTTGAGCAGAAAAATCGAGTAAATGGCCACCGTCACGCCCAAGTTGAACATAATCGCCACCGCTTCAAACAAAATCAATTTTACATTTTGCTTGACGACTATCTTGCGAAGCTCTCGAGGCGTTTGGATGCCCATGGACTCGAAGTTTTTAGCGATCAACTCCGCGGTTTCCACGGTCATCTTCGAATGCAAGGTCGATTGGAAGATTTCTTTCGCGTCTTTTATGGACATTTCTTTTTCGACCGTCGTCGTCTCTGTCTTCTCTCCTTTCCTCTCGGAAGAAGAAGAAGGTCGAGTCGTATTTTCTTGTTGCGAAAAAATACGACTCGGTTTCGCGACGCGCTTGACAATCTTCGATGGATTGAACATGCGTGTCTCAGGAACGCGAAGAACGCGGGGCTTCAGTCGTATCGTCGTCGCGCGTTTCTGAATAGGTACGAACGCGTGGTATGGAGGTGCGAGTGCCAGCGAAACGAGCATCAGTCCTCGAGCGCGCTCTTTTTGTGAAGAATATCTTTTAGATACAAAAATGAGATGTGCACGAAATCGAGCTCTTAAATAATAATAATAATAATAATAAGAGTACGTTGTACACAAAAGGCAAAATCATCGTTTTCTTAATAATACAAACGATGGTGAGGATGATGATGGTTATTTCTACGCTTTCGCTCATTCTCTCGCCTCTCTCGTCTGCCGAAAAGTGCGCGCGTGCGTGACTGTTACAAGTGAAACGTGATGCGACGTGCGCGCGTGACGCATCGTTTTGTATTTACTTGGGTTCGGCCGGCGCGGACCTCTCGCCCGTCCCGCCTTTTTCCTGCCGCAAAAGCCGAATGCACACGTCGCTATCTTGCGGCGCGAAAATTTTACCGCTATAATCGTCCAATTGAATCTGATACGGCGCGTAATCTCTCGGTCCCCACGTCGGGTGTCGATACCACAACTCAGTGATAGTTCCTGCCACCCATCCGTCTTCACCTTTCCCGATGCAACATTCCACTCTCGTATTTACGCCGAATCGCAACTCCACGTCTTCCGGCGGGCCTTCGCCTTCCACGAGCACCGGCTCCTCGTGGCGAGGTGGCCACTCCAAGTCGTTTCGTCCTTGTATCCATCCTTCGATGTACTCTTCTGGGGGCATGGTTTCGTCTAGGATATCTTTCGTCACCTCCGCCGCTTCCCGCGGGAGCCTAACGACGCACCCGACGTTCCCTTTAAACAACAATCGAACCACCGTATCGATCGGCGAGCAGTTCGGGTCTCCGCACTCAATCTCCGACGCGTCCACGATGCAGTGATAGCTTTCCAGT
>MDTG01446862.1_pt1 | contig 20555 bp, 21 predicted proteins | sample 811421 | NCBI WGS metagenome assembly MDTG01 (sample SAMN05326645, study PRJNA326480) | marine metagenome | isolation source: seawater | place: Pacific Ocean: South East | collected 2011
TATAAACAAAAATTTGTATTAGTAACTGGAACACCTCAAAAGGACATAACTATTATTCTTCATGAATTAAAATTATTTCACTCTTTCAAAGCAATCTATGGCGCCCCTAAAGAGAAATCTGATGCAGTAAAAGAGTTTTTGAAAAAAAATAAAAATATGAATTTTAAGTCAATATTTATAGGTGACGCTATGACTGATTATGTGGCAGCAAAAGAAAATAAGATTGAATTTTTATTAAGATTGGAAGATAATGTTAGCTCTAATTTAATAAGTTCGACAAATTATCAAATTAAGGACTTTAATATACTTAGTAATGAATAGAATTAAGAAAATTACAAATATAAGAAAAAAACTAAATTCTGGACTTCCCACAATTGGTAGTTGGATGCAATTAGAAAGTTCTGATATTGGAGAGATTATGGGTGATGCAGGTTACGACTGGGTAGCTCTCGACCTTGAGCATGGCCATTTTTCATCATCAGAATTAACTAATTTAATTAGGTCTATCGAGCTAAATAATACTTTAGGGATGATAAGAGTTTCTAGTTCTGACTCTTTAAATGTAAAAAAAGCATTAGATGCAGGTGCAGGTGGAGTGATTTTACCTATGATAAATAGCGCCAAAGCCTTAAAAGATATTGTCGAAAGCTGTTGTTGGCCAAAAAGTGGAAATAGAGGTGTAGGTTTCTCAAGAGCAAATCTGTATGGAAAATATTTTAAAGAATATATAAAAGAGGCTCAGGCCCCACTAATAATTGCTCAAATTGAAAGTATTAGAGCATTACAAGAATTAGATAATATATTGGAAGTTAAAAAACTTGATGCAATTATGATTGGGTCTTATGACTTGTCAGCATCAATTGGTAAACCAGGGGAATTTACTTCGAACAAATACAAGGAAACAGTAAAAAAAATTATATCCATTTGTAGAAAAAAACATAAGGCTTTTGGGATACATATTGTAGATCCAGATCCAAATGTATTATCAAAGAAAATTAAAAATGGATACCAATTCATTGCATATTCAATTGATTCAGTTTTTCTTAATAAGTATTCACTCAATCCAATGAAAGCTAAGTAAAATGAAAATTACCGTTTGGGGTGGATCAGGTTTTTTAGGATCTCATGTTTGTGATGAATTATCCAATAATAATCATGAAGTTATTATAGCTGATAGAAAAGAGTCTGATTTTTTAAGAAAAGATCAAAAAATGTTTATTGGAGATATTACAAATAAGCAAGATGTTTTAGAATCATGCAAAGACTCTGATGTTGTTTTTAATTTTGCCGGAATTGCTGGCTTAGATGAATCAAATCATAATTTAAGAAAAACTGTAGATGTAAATATAGTTGGAAATGTTAATCTACTTGAATCATGCAATGAAAATAAAGTGAGTAAGTATGTATTTGCAAGCTCACTTTATGTTTACTCTAACTCAGGAGGATATTATAAATTCTCAAAACAATCATCAGAATTACTTATTGATGAATTTTATAATCAAAAAGGTTTAGATTTTCTTATCTTGAGATTTGGATCTCTCTATGGAACAAGGTCAGATGAAAGTAACGGAATCCATAGATATTTAAATCAGGCAATGAATTCAAATAAAATTATATATAATGGAAATGAAGCCTCAAGACGAGAGTACATTCATGTTGAGGATGCCGCTAGAATGTGCTTAGAATTATTAGCTAAAGAACATTCGAATAAATATTATACAATATCTGGGAGTCAATCATTAAATATCAAGGATTTATTTTTACTCATATCAGAGGTCTTAGATAAGAAATTAGAATTTCAATTCAATGAAGATAATGAAAATGGTCATTATAAAATGTCGCCGTATCATTATAATCCAAAGAAATCATGGAAATATACATCAAAGATTAATCATGATCTTGGCCAAGGGTTGATGGAACTTATTGAATATCTAGATAATAACAAGTCATAAGATATTTATAATGATAAATTTTAAGAGGAGTGGATCAATATGTAAAAGTATTGTGTTTCTTGATGGTGGGGCAGGTAGTGGCAAACAGATACTTAGTTCGTTGTTGCCAATGATGCGAGATACGGAAATCATCCAATTAGACTTAATATTTGAGAGTTTAGCATTACTTTATGATAATGACAAAATAGAAGAAAAGGCAGCGCAAACTTTGCTTAATACATATGCAGATGCAAAAATATATGATGCATGTTTAGGAAGGCATTCTAACTTTCGTTTTAGAGACATTTCCTCAGTCTTTTGGCAGCCTAATCTAATTCAAAATATATTTAGAATCTTTAGGAAAGACGATACATTTGAAAAAAGCAAATTATTAATTAATGAAATTCAAGAAAAAAAATTAACTTTAAATATTGTCACTCATTTCCTCATGTGTTTTCCTGAAATAATTTTTTCATCTTATTCAGATAGAGCGATCATAATCGAGATTGAAAGGCACCCTGTTAGCCTATTTGATTTTTGGAAAAAAGGAAATTGGATTTATAAATTTGGTAAAAATCTAAAAGATCTATCTTTATGGCATTGCAAAAATAATGAATTCTATCCATGGTTTATTGATGGTGAAGAAGAAAAATATGATTTTTTTAATGAAATTGATAAAATTGTTTTTTCACTATACTTAATATATAAAAAACGTTTAAAGAAAATAGAGTCATTAGACAAAAATTCTCTTGACAGTGTAATATTAATTAAGTTTGAAGAGTTTGTGAAAGATCCTAGTCATGTTATCAAAGAAATTGAGAAAAAATTTAATAAAAAGATTGAATCAAAGAAAATCAAGAAGTTCTTTAAAAAAGAGAATCTACCAAGACAAATTAATATGGATGAATTTAGTAAAAAACGTAAAGATATTATTAATATGATTACATCAGATGAAATGAAGAATATTTTTAATGAAATGTGTAATGATTATGAGTCAAAATTAAATTTAATTGAAGGTTAGGGAATAATGAGGTGTATAATCTGTAATTCTAGTTCAAGTAAAAAAAAAATAAAACTTAGAGATAAATCTCTCTCTACACTATTTAAATGTGATAAGTGTGAAATGATCTTTCTTGAGGAAAAGTATAAAAGTATTTTTAAAAATGATACTTATGAAAAATCTCGTTTAGGTAAAGCTGGTCTGAAAATTCCATCCTTAAAAGAAGATTTTATAAATGGAAAGCTCCATTATAAAGATATTATTGAGAGGCATAAACTTTTGTCAAATAAAGATAGAAATAAAAATATTTTAGAGATTGGTTGTTCTTGGGGTTTTTTTTTAGAAGAGTCAAAAAAATTTAAGATAAATCCATTTGGTATCGAAGTAATCCCAGCAAGAAATTCTTATGTAAATAATAAGCTTAAAATACCTTGTTATTATGATTTAGAGGTGGCAATAAAAAAAAATATTAAGTTTGATAAGGTTTTTATATTTTATACATTAGAACACATATCAAGTCCTATTGATTTCCTAAAAAAAATATTCCAGGTGTTAGAAAAAAAAGGATCAATATTTATCATAACTCCCAACCATAATGATTTCTTGAAAGACTATTGGAATAATCAAGCTTTCAAAGATTTTTTCTACGAAAAAACTTCAATAGCTTATTATTCAGTAAAATCGATCATAAAATTAATCAATGTGTTTAAAAAAAAATACAAATATAAATTTAAGTATTCTGTTTATACTGAGCAACATTATAGTGTTGGAAATCATTTTAAATGGCATTTTACTAACTCTCCTTCTACAACAGGCATTATTGGAGAGGATAAATTCATGCAAGAAATATTCAATAATATTGAAAAAAATGACGATAAGCTAAGCTCTCAAGTTAAGAAATTATTTAAAGAATTTGATAGTTCCTATAAAAAAATTTTATCGAATTCTAATTATGGAAATCAAATTATTTTCAAGATAAATAAATAATTTCTTATTTTTTTTTTAAAAAAATTAGTGAGTACATATACATAATTATACCCAGAGCAATACATATTAATATTTCTAATTTTATAAAGTAGAATAAGAAAATAGGACTGATTATTAATAAGAAAATAATTAAAATTGTATTAATTTGATTAAATTTTAAAAGAAGTAAATGATGAAGATGATTTCTGTCAGGTTCAAAGGGGTGAAGTCCATTAATTAGTCTTGTGCAGGAAAGTCGAATTATTTCTAATCCAGGAAAAAGCATTAATATTAAAATTTCCTCAGAATAAAATTCTTTATTTGCATTATAACTAAATATTACAATTATAGATATTAGGTAACCAAGTAATAATGAGCCACTATCTCCTAAAAATATTTTATTTTTTAAATTTAAATATAAAAAAAGAATTAAAGGAGTAAATAATAACAGAATTAACGGATCCATCACTTTAAGACTAAATATAATCAATAAAAATAAAATTGAGTATAAGCCGGCTAATATGTTAATACCATCCAGCATATTAAATGCATTCATAAATATTAAAATGCATAAAAGAGTAAAAATAATATTTAATTTACCTAAGCTGATTTCTGATTCAAATGAAATAAATTTCAAAGTATTTATATTTATGTTTGGATCTGAGAATATTGCTATTAAAACAATAAAGGCAGTAAAAAATAATTTCTTAGTCGGTTCAATATTATACTTATCATCGTATAGTCCAATCAGAAAAATGAGGATAGGACATAGTAAAAAGGAAATAAGACTATAATTGTAAACAAGAAAAATAGATTTTCCAAGATAGTTTGATTTTGCAAATATATTATAAAGAACTATAAATGTTAAATTTAATATTAAAATTAAGCCGCCTAATAGAGGCACATTTTCTTGATGAAACTTTCGGAACTTATCAGGCGTATCATAAATATTTAATTTTGAAGCTATAACCTTATAATTAAAGCCAATAAAGAAATTAAGAATGATTAAATAAGTAAGTTCAACTATCATGATATAGTTTTTCTTCAATTTTTTATTATAGTGTAAATTATCATTAATTAAACTTAAAAAACAATGTATAAATTAATTTTTAAAAACTAGCTAAATTAAATCATTTTAGAGAATTGATATGAATAATCATTATGAAATTTAATAATAAAAAAATTATTGCCATTCTACCAATGAAGGCTCATTCAGAAAGAATACCAAATAAGAATGTCAGAAAACTTGGTAATAAAATATTATTTATTCATATTCTAGAAAAGTTGAAGGCTACAAACATTTTTTCTAAAGTTGTTATCAATACAGACAGTAAAAAAATAAAAGATATAGTAGGCAAAAAATATAAAAAATGGGTAAAAATACACGATAGACCAGATCACTTACTAGGAGATAACGTCTCAATGAACAGAATTATAAGTTATGATTTAAAAAAATTTGATGATGAATGCACTTTTTTTCAAACTCATAGTACAAATCCATTTCTTGCTTCTAAGACAATAATAAAAGCTGTTGATAGTTATAAAAAAGAAATATGGAAAGGAAAGTATGATTCCCTTTTCTCAGTTAATTTAATTAAGTCAAGACTTTATGATAATAAAATGAGGCCGATTAATCATAATCCTAAGATTTTGCGACGTACACAGGATCTAGCAAATATATATGAAGAAAATTCCAACTTTTATATTTTCTCAAAAAAGGCATTTCTAGAAAATGATCAGAAAAGAATTGGAAAAAAACCTTTTATGTATGTTATGGATACAAGTATAGAAGAGTCTTTAGACCTTGATGAGCCAAAACATTGGAAGCTGGCTGAAAAAATTATTAACTCTAAGATAATTTAAAAAATATTTGCTAACTAATAAAATAAAGATTTCTTATTAAAAATAAGTTAATAGTTAATTAATATGATTTTATTTCTTGTACCAATAATATTTTATCATTATTTTCCAGATTATTTAATATTGACATACATGATGTCCCTATTTTTACTAATTGTGCTCAATAAATTTATAAATACTGAGTTACAAATCGAAAATAAAGTGCTTTCAACAATATTATTTATTTTTTTGTTTACCATTACATCATTTACCTTATTTGACTATGAAACCAATCCTTTTCAAATTTCACAGGGTGGACATTTATATCAATATGTATCTGCAATAACTTTTTTCTTATTTATAATTTATTTTTCATTTATAGCAAAAATTGAAGAAGATAAAATGAAATCTTTTTTTAAAGTTTTTTTTTATATCAGTTTATTCTCAATTTTAATAGAAGTGATATTAGTGAATGTAATAAATTTATCTCCAAATCTAATTCCTACACATCGAGATTCAATAATCTATAACACAAGATTTGAAATATTTTCTTACTTAAGACCATTTGGATTAACAGGAAGTGCGCCGGTAAATGGTGTCATAATGACAATGTTGATGTGGATAAACTATATAAATTATAAAAGTATAAAATATATTTATTTTTCAATAGTGCCAATAATACTTACAGCAAGCGGGACAGCTTATATTTGTTTATTAGTAAGCTTAGTTTACTACTTGTTTAGTGTAAGACAAATAAATAAGTTAAATATTCTTCTATCATCAAGTTTTGTAATAATAATTTTTATATATTTATACCAAGCTGGATTTCAAAAAGTAAATCCAGATTACGTAATCTCATTTATTGATTTATTGAGAATTGAAGAAAATATCTTTTCATTAAACTTTACACATATATTATTTGGCGGTTTAGGTAATTATCCTGAAATATTTTCAAATGATTATATTATAACTGAATGGTACATAATATATTCTATATCAAGATTCGGACTTATTGCCGTATCAATACTTTGGCTTTATTTATTCATCAATATTTATTTTACAAAATATAGAATCATTTTCATAATTACATTTATAGGATCTCTTCATGTAGGTACAATTTTATATATGCCGACAATTTTAATACTTATGGTTTTAATTGAAAGTCTAAGTAAAAAAAACTTATCAATAAAAATTAAATGAAATTATTTACTCGTGAATATCTGAGTTTTAATCAAGAACTGAAAGAAGAGTGGCTAGAATTAGAGTACAGATCTAATATTTCAATGTTTCAAAATTATCACTGGAATCTATACTGGTACAATAATAATAAGGAAAATAAAAAAAATAGATTGAGGATAATATCAATCAAAGATGAAAGCAGTCAAACAGTAGCTATTTTTCCTTGTGTTGTAAATTATACAAATGGCTTCTCAATATTAAGATTTTGTGGCTATAACATATCAGATTATGGAATGCCTCTAATTGATAAAAAAATTAAAACCAATCAAATATTCAAAAAAATATTTAATACTTTCATAAAGTATAATGAGGACTGTGACTTACTGTATTTAGATAACTTGCCAAATAACTACAATAATAACAATATTTTTTTTCCAAAAATTATAAAAACGAAAAAAAAGTTTAATTCTTATAGAATGAATACAAGTAAATTAGAAAATAAAATATCAGTGATACCCAGAAAAAATAGAGATACAAAAAGAAAAATTAATAAATTGAATTTAATTGGAAAACTAGATTATTGTCATGAAAATAATCAGAAAAAATTTAAAAAGCTTATTGATAAATTAATTATTTTTAAAAATGAAAGAATAAAAGAACAGGGTCAGAGAGATATATTTAAAAATCCTGATATATACAAATTTTATAAAGAAATTGAGAATGCTGAACTAGGCTCTATTAAAATAATATTAAGTGTTCTCTATTTAGACAACAAAGAAATAGCAATTACTTTTGGCGCATTATTTCGAGACACATATTATTATATAATGCCCACTTTCTCTTCTAGATATCAGAAATACTCTAGTGGCAAAATTCTTTTACAAAATCAAATAGAAAAACTATTAGATAAAAATATTATTTTCTTTGATTTTACAATAGGTGATGAAAGTTATAAAAAACTTTATAGCAATGAAGTAATGGAAATTTATGAATTTATGTACTCTAAAAAAATAAAAGGAATGATATACATTAAAATTAACAACTTAGTGAAATATATGATTTCATTTAAAAAAATAAAATCAATTCTAATCTTTTTTAGAAAGATAATAAATTAGTGAATACTTTTAATCTTAAATTTAAAAGCAAGCAGGAACTTTATGAAAAACTGTCACAAGATATTTTAGAGAAATTAGATGTAGGTAATACAAAGTCAATCGGTCTTTCTGGAGGAACTAGCCTTAACTTGCTATATGATACTTTTGTCAAAAAGCAAATAGATCTAAGCAGATATAATTTATGTTTAATTGATGATAGGTGTGTACCAGTTGAGAGTAAAAATTCAAATAAGGGAAACTTATATAAAAATTTAATTAGTAGGATTAAAAATAAACCAAAGATTTATGATATATATGATGATGAATTATCTATGCACGATAATATCACTAAAGCATCATTACTGATCACCAAGGAATGCTTACCATTAGATATGTTGATTTTGGGCATGGGAGATGACGGACATATAGCGTCCATTTTTTCTGATATCAAGGAACCACTTTTAGAATCAATTATGAATATTAAGAATAAAAAAAATTTTTCTATAATTAGTTCAAAAAAGTCAAGAACTTCAAGAATTACTATGAACATTAATACTTTAGTTAAGTCAAAAAAAATTTATCTTGTTATACCTGAAAGAGAAAAGTATAAAATTTTAAAAAAATCTATGTTAATAAAAAATGAAAAATTGTTCCCAGTATATTCCTTAATAAAGTATTTAGACTCTAATTCGCAATTATTTATTTATGCAATCATATAACAAAATGAATAAATTAAGAATCACAGCTGATGATTTTGGTTGTACGCATTCTATAAATGAAGCAATAGAAATACTTCATAAAATCGGAATAGTCAATTATGCAGCAATTATGGTACAGGGTGATGAAATTGATGAAGCAATTAAAATCGCTAAAAGAAATAATAGGCTATCTATAGGATTACATTTTACCATTACAGACGAATTAAGCCTTTCAAAAAGAAATTCAATAACAGATAACAATTTTAATTTATTTCCAAGAAAAAAACTTTTAATCAGATGTAGTACGCTTAGAATAAAAAAAAAAGATGTAGAGATTGAACTTGAAAATCAAATAAATTTTCTTAAAGAAAATGATATTAATATTTCTTTTATAAATGGCCATCAGCATGGACACACTTTACCTATTATAAGTGAAGTTATTCTTGATTATGCAAAAAAAAATAATTTATATGTAAGATCTATCAACCAAAAGTACAGAAAAGATAATGATGCATTTATAAATGTATATAATATTTTAAAATATATTTTTTACGCAAGGTTCAATAGATTATTAAGAAAGAAAAACATTAAAACAAATAATCTATTAATTTCTTCATTTAATACCTCTAATCAAGACTATTCGTTAAATGGTATTAGAAAGTCGTTCAGTGCAATAAATAAAGAAATAAAGTATGATATTATTGAATATATGGTCCATCCTGCCGCAACAATATCTGGACTAAAAAGATATTGGTATAATGATAACTTAAACCTGGATGATAGAGTTTCAGAGTTTAATTCGCTATGTGATAAAGATTTTGAAAAAATATGCAATGATAATAATTGTCAAATTATTTAAATGAGCTCAATTTATCCTAACTTAAATTGGAAAAAATTTTTTCTAAAAGAGAAAAATTCAAATGACATAAAAGTTATTTTACATAATGCAATTTACTTTAATTCTGCCCGATCTGCTTTGTTAGGTTATCTAAAATCAGAAAAGATTAAAAAAGGTGATAAAGTTTTGTTGCCATCATTTATGTGTGAATCTATAATTTTACCAATTAACAAGATTGGATGTGAAATTGAGTTTTATGATGTTGATGACAATTTTCTACCATTAATTGACAAAATAAGTGATGATATAAAAATATTATTTTTGTTAAATTTCTTCAGCCTTCTTGATGAAAAAAGCTTATTACCCAAAGTTAAGATGCCTAGGGATATAAAAATAATTTATGACTTCGCACATTCTATGCCAATGCCTGGAATAGTTAGTTATAAATGTGATGCAATTATATATAGTTTGTATAAATGTTTACCTCTTTTTGACGGAGGGGTGTTAATATCAAAAAAGAAAATTTTCCTAAAGTTAAATAAGCAGAAATTATTTGTAACTTTAAAAAAAATTATTAAAAAAATTATTAATTACACAGATAATATTCTGCCTATCTCAGTAATTAATATTTTATTAAATTTTAAAACTATTTATGCTTTTGTATATAGAAAGAATATCTTAAAATTTGACGAAGCATTTCAAATATCTAAAATTAGTCTTTATTATCTCAAAAAGTTCTCTTTTAATGAAGAATATTTAATAAGAAAAAAAAATTATACTTTGTTACTTCGTTTATTTGAAAAGAATAAGCCAGAATGGATTGAGAGAGTTTACGAACTTCATGAAAATAGTAGTCCTATATTTTTTCCAATATTAGTTAAAAATAAAAGTGTATGCGAGGATATAATATATAAAATGCGAAAAATGAATATTTCACCTGGCATATTCTGGCCTAAACCGTCGATAGTAAATGTAGAAAGCAAGCTATACGATAGAATTATTGTACTGCCTATTCATGGCACTTTTGAAACAAATAAAATTATACAAAAAATGAAGTTTTTATAAAAACATGTTTCAATTTTTAAAGTATAGCTACTTATTAATACCTGTTGGATTTATATTAGGACCATTCTTTGTAAATTTATTGAGTATTGTAGGCGTAACTTCTTTTCTATTTTTGACATTTAAATATAAGCTTTATGATTACTGGAAGAACAAAGCCTCTATATTTTTTTTATCTTTTGCACTAATTTTTATTTTATCATCGATTGTATCAAATAATCCTTTATTTTCCCTTGAGTCTTCAATTTCTTTTTTAAGGTATATAATCTTTTTAATTTCAATAAAATATTTGATAGAAAATGATGAACATTCTCTAAGTAATTTTTCATTTATATTAATTATTTCACTTACTTTATTAGCATTAAGTTTATTTATAGAGTTTTTTTATTATTTTTTCATAATTGAAAATACTATTTCAATTAATAGATACTCAGGACTATTTTTTGATGAAAAAATTGCTGGATTTTATTTAATTCATTTATTTCCACTATCTTTAGGATTAATTCATCATGAATATAAATTTGAAAAGAACATATTAAATATAATACTTCTATTATCTTACATTGGGGTCATTTCTGCAGCGATTATTTTGTCTGGAGAAAGAACTGCTACATTTTATTTAGTGTTATTATTATTTTTATATTTTTTCTTTTTAAATAAAGTAAAATTAAAAAATCTACTTCTTTTTTCATTAATAATATTTACTTTTTTTTATATATTATCAAATAATGATAATTTACGAGATAGATATTGGCATACAACTGTAGATTCTCTAAAAAATGAATATGGCGAAATTCAGATTATTTCGACAAAGCACAATTCGATGTATGAAACTTCGTTAAGAATGTTTAATGAAAACCTTATTCTGGGCATCGGACCGAACATGTACCGTAAGGAGTGTCAGTTTCCTGAGTATACTGACAAAAACTACGAGAATCCATCTACTCATCCTCATAATATTTATCTACAGCTCCTTGCAGAAACAGGAATACTTGGCTTCATATTTTTAATGTCTTCTTTTTCATGTCTTATGTATTTACTATTTAAGAATTTTATTAACATAAATTTCAAAAATAAAAAGTTTCTATCTAATTATAAATTATTTGTCTTATTTAATTTGATTATTTCTTTTTGGCCATTAAGCCCCTCACTGAATTTTTTTGGAAGCTACAACTTTATCTTACTTATTTTTGCAGTTGGTTTTTTTCTAGCTAATAAAAGTAGAGTTGAATAATCCTAACTATTTAGAATTGCTCTTTCAACCTTTGCAATATCTTTCTTAAAATCAACAGCTATGGAGCTGTCAGACACTTTTATCATTTTTACTTTCACTGAATTTTCAAGAAATCTTATCATTTCTATATCCTCGTACTCCTCTAAACTGGTTTTAACCTTAAATTTACCAAAAAAGTCTAAATACTTTTTTGGCAGTCCATATATGCAGACTTGCTTATAAGAATTTATATATTCTTTAGTTTTAGATCCTGGAATAGGAGATCGACTTATATATTGCAAATAACCATTTTTATTTGTCACTACTTTAGGAACAGATAAAGAAAAATATTCACTTTTTTCTTTTATTTTTGCCATACCACATGTGACCTCATTACCTTTTAACGTAAATTTAATAATCTTATTTATATCTGTATATTTTATTAGAGGCTCATCACCCTGAACATTGAAATAATATTTGGACTTAATTTTCTTTGAGGCATTGTATATTCTATCAGTGCCAGTTTTGCATTTACTAGAAGTCATAATAAAATTTATATTTTTACGCTTACAATGATCTGCAATTCTTTCATCATCTGTAGCAACTGCCACATAATCGGCATTGCTTTTTATAGATATATTCCAGACTCTTTCAATCAGAGATATCCCAACTATTTTTGCAAGTGGCTTGCCTGGAAATCGTGAAGACTGATATCTAGCGGGGATTATAATGCATGTGTTTAACATTAATTTCCTTCTGTTGAATCTAGGTAGTCTTTAAATTTATTTAATCCATTTTCTAAATCATATTTTGGCTCATAATTAAGCATTGTTTCAATTTTTGAAATATCTGCTATACAGCCCATCATATCCCCAGGTGTAGAGCCTGTAACTTCAACTTTAACATTCTTATCGTATAAATTAATTATCTTATTAATTAAATCTTTGAACTTTGTTTTCTCACCAGTGCCCACATTAAATATTTCGTTATCTACATTTCCATATATGCATAATTCCCAGGCATCAATTACATCATCAATAAACACTACATCTCTGAATCTTTCAAGGCTACCATGAACTGGAATATAGTTTCCTTCATGGACATAACTTAAAAAAATACTTACTAATCCTTGATCTTTTCTAGACAGGTCCTGTCCAGGACCATATACATTGAACATCCTCAAAATATTCCATTTAATATTATATTTTTCTCCAAATATTTTTATGTAGTTTTCTGCTGCTAATTTTGCAACACCATAAAGCGATTTTGGGTTACATTCTAAGTTCTCATCATACTTATTAACTGTCTTGTGATCGCCGTAAACTGTAAAAGTAGAAGCAAATATTAATTTAGGTATATTATTTAAATTACATAACTGAATAATATTAATAGTACCCAATATATTCACATTTACATCTAATTCTGGATCTTCAAAAGACTTAGGTCCTGATGACTGAGCAGCTAAATGAAGAACTAGGTCATAATTCTTATTTACTTTTTTTTTTAAATCATCAAAGTTAGTAATATCAGCAATAATAATTTTACATCCAGCAATTTTTTTCGATGTATTAGTAGACTGATTATCTATAATATCAATCTCATTATCTTTCTTCAATAGTCTCTCTATCAATTTACTTCCAATATATCCGAGACCACCGGTTATAAGTATATTCATCTTTTTAATCCCAAACTTACTGATAAAACATCAATAAATCTTGACATTTCTTCAATAGGCCCAAGAGTTATTAGTATATATTTCTCCCATGGATAATTAAAATTAGATTTTACGTATATTTTTTCCTTAAGTAGATCTCTAACTATCTTTTGACAGTTTTCTTTAGTATCAAGATCTATAAATAGGTAATTTCCTTTTTGTCCATAAGATTTAATGCCTAACTTTTTTAACTTAATTATTGTGTCATCACGGCTTTTTACAATTTGTTGATTATATTCTTCGACTAAGTGAATATTATCTAAAATATATTCACCTACCGCTATATTTAAAGCATCTGCTTCGTGAGCAAATCTTGTTTTGCTTAAAACTTCCATATTTAATTTATTTGATATTAGGCATCCAAGCCTTATAGCGGGCATTCCAAATCCCTTTGAAAAAGTTCTTGCTACCACGATATTTTTAAATTCATTAATAAGTTTAATTGATGATTCAGAACCAAAACCAAAATATGCCTCATCAACAACAATTAAAGTATTATTATTTCTTGTTTTTTGAGCTATTTCTTTAATTTGCTCAATTTCTAAATTATATTCAATAGGCTGGTTTGGATTAGGTATAAAAATTATTTTAGGTTTCTTATTTATTAGCTCTTCTAATTTTTTTTCTTCTAATTTTAAATTATTCTGATTATAACTTACTTCGAATAATTCAGTTTGAAAAATTTTACTATAAACACCATACATTGCATATGTTGGAGAGAGGACACCTATTAAATCTCCAGGCTCTGTGATTATTTCAAATAAAGTTTTTATACCACCATCAATCCCAGAAGTAATTAGAATTTCATCTTCTTGAACTTTTAAATATCTGGCTAATTTATTATATATATTTGATAAGTCTGGATATATGCATAAAAAATTACTTCTTTTTTTGGAAAAAATTTTTTCTAGTATATCAGTGTCCCAACTTTTAACTCTTTCATTCCTATTTAATCTCAGAGAGTCGTCAAGATCTCTATTCTCAGGTATTCTAAGTCTTGGAAGGTCAATTAAATGAGATTTTTGTGAAATAAATGGTTTATTATCAGTCATTAAAATATTATTTTATTGGATAAATTACTTTATATTTATTTATATCAAAAATGTAAATAGTATATAAGTAATTACTAGTTATTGTGACTTATGATTATTTACTATAGTCATTAGTTTAAAGAACTAATAATAATAAATATGATTACATTTAGCGAGTTAAAAATTTATGTTTCTAAATTATGCTATCATTATTAAGAGTTCAAAATGAATAATATTGTTTTAGATATAAGAAGTTTTCTTAATGAGACAAAGAACTCCTTCAGTTTGCTTATTTTATTATCTTTTTTTATCATATTATTAAATATAGTATTTATTCTTCTAAATGAACAAAAGTGGATGGGCGTAATACAAGTTTATCCAATTACTGAAATAGAATATGAGAAGTATTCTGATCTAAACTCCTATAATATTTTTAATGTATATCCTTCAAGATCAAGCACAAATTCAACTAGTGGGAGTTTCTTTGAAAATGAATTTGGTGAGAGTATTGGGACTGCAGTGTCTTATTTAGATGAATTATTTTTTGAATTAATTAAAGATAAAGAATTAATTCTAAATAAATTGGTAGAAATATTTAGAGATAAAAGCAATAATTTTGCAAATGAAGAATTATTCAAAAAATTTTTAATATCTAAATATTTGGATTATAAAATTACTCCTCCTATAAAGAAAATTGAGGATAAAGAAATATTTAATAGAAGTTTAACCAATTATTGGGAAATAGAACTTATATTAGGCAGTAAAGATGAATTTGAAGATCTTTTTACATATTATATAGAAAATACTACAGATAACTTAAGTATTTTTCTTGAAAAGAAATTTAATGGATTCATTAATAATCATTCAGCTCAAATAAATTATAAAATTAAACATTTAGAAACAAAAGTAAGAAATCTAAAAGAAGATAACAAATTAAGGGATCAGAGAGAGATAGCATTTCTTATAGAACAGTCAAAAATAGCAAAAGCTTTAAACATTAGCCGTAGTACATTAGAAACTTCATCAATGAATACTGATTCATTTCTTATTTATGATGAGCAGGATTACTATACAAAGGGATTTATTGCAATTGAAACTGAAATTGAAAATATAAAAAATCGAAAAGATTATTCAAATAATGAAACTGATGAAATAGAAAAGAAAATAAGAGAATTAAAGCAAGGATCTATGAGGGATAAAATAATTCATGAGTTTGAATCAAGTCGTATAGCTTCAGATGAATTTATTGCTGTGAATTATTCTACTCAAAATATAAGGATCGTCAAATTAGGTTTAAGTACCTTAAATCAAATATTATTTTCTATATTATTTGTTATTTTTACATTCCTAATTATAGTTTGTCTTAAAATTATTAGAAGACAGCTTTAGACTTCATTAAAAATCTATTTACAAATCATCTTTTTTTAAAGTTGTAAATGTATTTTTAATATTCATTTTATTTGCATAATCTATTTGCCGCTGCCTATTTATTGAATTTTCTTTTTGATTTTTAGATCGAGATGAAAAGCAATAAGGACAAGAAACACCTTTAATATATTTTTTAGATTTTGTTTCTTCTAAAGTAATAGGTTGTCTACACCCATAACATTGTAAGTATTTTCCTTTATTTAAATTTTTATCTATAGTTACTCTATTATCAAATACAAAACACTCACCTCTCCAAAATGATTTAGTTTTGCTATTTTTAATATATTCTAAGTAATTTATGATCCCTCCTTCAAGCTGAGAAATATTTTTAAAACCTTTTTGCTTTAAATAAGAAGAAGCTTTTTCGCATCTTATCCCCCCCGTACAATACATTGCTATCTTATCTTCTTTTTTAATTTTTAAATCTTTAATCTGATTTGGAAAATTTCTAAATGAATTTGTATTCGGATTAATAGCATTCTTAAACTTTCCAATTTTAATTTCATATATATTTCTTACATCTATTAATTTTACATTTTTCATCTGTATTATTTTATTCCATTTAGATGGGTGAATAAGTTTTGCAGATAAACGATTAACATTCATTTTTCCTTTACCCAATGAAACAATTTCTTTTTTGAGTCTAACTTTGATCCTATTAAAAGGTAAAAAATTAATACTGTTTATATTAATAACTAATTTTCTAATCTTTAATAAATACTTGATGAATTTAATCGTATTTATTAGCTCTTCCTTAGTTCCAGAAATAGATCCATTTATACCCTCATTTGAAATTAATAAGGTTCCCCGTAATAATTTATTTTTAAAATACTTATCTAGTTTTTTTTTAACATTTGTTTTTTCATTTATTTTTATAAATCTATAAAACGAATAAACAAATATATCTTTTTTTTTCATTTATTAATTTTGTTATTATGGATCAACTTATTTTATTTTAATATTCAACAGGTATTGGATCTAAACTTCTCCAAAGATACCATGTTGCTACAGATCTCCAGGGTTTCCATTTTTCAGAAATTTTTTTAGCGTGGCATATGGAGATAGGATATTCTATATTATAGCATTTGCAAATTCCTCTTAGAACACCAATATCATCTATTGGAAATACATCAGGTCTGCATAGATTAAATATAAGATACATCTCGGCAGTCCATCTTCCTATACCCTTTATTGATATTAATTCAGTAATAATTTCTTCATCATTTAGTTCTTTCCAACTTTCAGGTCTAATAGTATTTTCAATAAAAGCTATAGAGAGATTCCTTAAATACTCTACTTTCTGACGAGAAAGACCACATGATTTTAATGACATGTGATGAAGTTTTAAGATTATATTTGGAGAAATATTTTTACATTTTTTTTCTAATTTATCCCAAATAGATTGAGCTGCTTTAACTGATATTTGTTGCCCAACAATTGATCTCGCTAGTGTTGCAAATGGGTCAGATTTTGAAAATAAAAATTCATTAGTATATAAATCGATTATTTTTCCTAGTTTTTTGTCTTTTTTTTTAATTTCTTTTTTTGCTATTTGCCAAAAATCTGGTTCTTTTTTTATCATAATTATTTATTTATATATAAAAAAAACTCATTGTCATAGGCTGTATAAAATGTTTTATTTGCTAACTTAATAAATTATGGAGACTTTAATATGGCTGACGTAGCAAGTATACTAGCAGAATTTCAAGCAGGTATTGATGGTAAGGATACTGGCCTTGGGGCAACTGTTAAATTTGATTTTGAGGGTGCAGGCTGCATCTATCTAGATGGAAAATCTAATCCAAATACAGTTTCAGATGAAGATAAAGAAGCAGATTGTACAATGACTGTCTCGCTTGAAACTTTTGAGTCAATGAGAAATGGTGAAATTGATGGTACAAGTGCTTTCATGCAAGGCAAGTTGAAAGTTGCAGGTGATATGTCTATAGCAATGAAATTACAATCTGTTATGGATACATTAAAATAATATCAGATCAATTAGATTTGTTAAAACCCAACTTTTTTTAAGTTGGGTTTTTTATGTTTATCAATTATAAAAAAATAAATGTGGAAAGTTAAAAAATCAAAAGTTCATGGATTTGGTGTTTTTGCGACAAAAGATATTAAAAAAAATACAAAAATTATTGAATATATAGGAGAAAAAGTCTTAAAAACTGAAGGAGACAAAAGATCGGCTAGGAGAATCAGAGATCATCTTCATTCAGAAGAAACCGGATCAGTTTACATGTTTGAGTTGGATTCAAAATATGATATCGATGGCTCACCAGAATATAATAAAGCCCGATATATAAATCATTCTTGTAATCCTAATTGTGAGGTTGATGTAGTCAATGGTAAAATCTGGATTTCTGCAATAAAAAAAATTACTAAAAATCAAGAATTATCATATGACTATGGATATGAATTTGATAAAGATGATTATAAAGATCATATCTGCAAATGTGGTTATAAAAGATGTATTGGATATATAATTTCAACCAATGATTGGAAAAAATTTGCTAAGTATATTTCAAAGATTACGAATAAATGATTTTATCTGCTGAGAAGAATTTTTTGTGTTTCTTTAAATAATTTTTTGTTTCCAGCGGCTAAGACTCTTCCACCATTATTTACATCATTATTTTCCCATGACTTAATAATGCCCCCTGCATTCTTGATAATTGGAACTAATGCTCGTATATCATATGGAGCAAGCCCACTCTCAATTACCAAATCTACGTATCCGTCTGCCAGAAGACAATAACTATAGCAGTCTCCACCTAATCTCGTGGATCTAACAATCTTTGCAACTTTTTCGAATTTACTTTGATCTGACTTATTTTGAAAAACATATGGGGAAGTAGTATTTAAAATTGAATTTTTTAAATCAACATTTCTTCTTACTCCTAAAAGAGACCGCTTTTTATTTATTATTTTATAAGCAATTTTATCGTAACCAATATATCTTTCATCAAGTGCCGGAATATCAGTAATACCAAGAATAATTTTACCATTTTTTGTTAATGAAATGAGAGTTCCCCATAATGGCATCCCTTGAATAAATGATCTTGTGCCATCAATTGGATCTATGCACCATTCATATTCGCTATCTTTAATAATGCTTTCTTCTTCTCCTAACATGCTATGTAACGGATATTTTTTTTCTATTAGTTTATGAAGTTTTTTTTGGATATTTATATCTGCAATTGTTACAGGATCAAAATAATCATTTTTTTTTGATATAATTTTAATTTTTTTTTTGAAATAATATAATGAAATCTTCCTTGCCTCATCAGCAAGATAATTTGCGAATTGATTAAGTTTTCTAATATTATCATTCATGGCATCAAATTTTATACTTACAATATTAATTTATATCTATATATTTTAACAAAAATGAAACAAATAACTATTTTAATTTTATTTTCTTTCTTCTCCTTCTTGCATTCATATTCGTACTCAATGAAATTTAATGAATATGATACTGGAGATAGAATTCCAATTAAAGAACCAATATCAGGTTATGATTCTAGTAATGGAGAATATAAAGATCCATTCAGTAATGACTCTGTATTATTTAAAATAACTTCAGATAATTATTTAAATTATGAAAAATATTTAACACCCGGCCAGATTAAAATGTTTACTTCTTATGGATCATCGTTTTTTATGAATGTATATCCAAGCAGAAGAAGCTGCGCAGTCCCTAATGAAGTCTTAGAACTTTCTAAAGATGGAAATGCCAAATTGATAGATAATGGTGAAGGTATTGAAGGAGTAGTAGGTAGTATTCCATTTCCTGATGCAACAGAACCTTTACATCATGTATGGAATCATATTTTAAGATATCGCGGTGTTGATATTGCAGGAGGAAGTCCATACTACATTGTAAATTATAAAGGTGAGAAATTGAGTGGAGCTGGAAAAGCTATAGCAAAAAATTATTGGAATCCATTTATTTCAAATGATAAAGGTCTTCAAGGTAAAATTATGACAAAAGTAACTCATCCACCAAGACTTGCTGATGCAGGAGTATTAGTTATTGAATCATTAAATGCTTTAGCTACACCGAGGAGAGCATGGGTTTATAGCCCTGCTACGCGAAGAGTTAGAAGAGCCCCCGATATTGCATATGACAACTATAGTGGATTTACACAAGGGCTCACCACTATTGATTCTTTTGATGGATTCAATGGGGCAAAAGATAAGTACAATTGGAAAAATGGAGGAATAGAATTAAAGTTCATGCCCTATAACAGTTATAGATTTCATAATGTAAACCATGAAAAAATATTAACTGCTTTTCATGTTAATCAAGAATATTTAAGATACGAATTAGTCAAAGTTAATATTGTGAACGCTGATTTAAAAGAAGATATGAGGCATATATTACCCTATAGAGTGATGTACTTTGATTTTGATAGTCATAATTTTATATCAGAAGACATTTATGATGGTGAAAAGAATCTTATTCGATACAGGGAGCTTCCAATAATGAATTTTTATGATGAACCTATGTGTAATGCAATACATGCTGCAACTTACGATTTTGCAACAAAAAA
>MDTG01378705.1_pt1 | contig 20553 bp, 12 predicted proteins | sample 811421 | NCBI WGS metagenome assembly MDTG01 (sample SAMN05326645, study PRJNA326480) | marine metagenome | isolation source: seawater | place: Pacific Ocean: South East | collected 2011
CATTCAAGTAAGTGGTTTTCATTGTCCGCCATTCTCTCGCCCCCCGCCTACGGCGGGTTCCAGCGAACATCGGACGATTATGAACGCATCGCTGAAGAACGACCCTCTCCTCCGAGGGGTGTGAACCCCATCGATTTGGTCATTATCCTCCTGCATCCAATCGCTGCGCTCTTTGTGATTGGATGGATGGTTCGTCAACATCGATGGCGGCAAAGAAGTAGCCTATTGAAAGGTGATGATCGAAAGATAGCCGTACAATCACATGAGAAGGATGGGCAGAGAATTTACGTTCTTGCATGGCTTTTGGTGATTGGCGGTTTCATCGCGAATGCAACTTACCGTATACGGACAGAGGATGTTGGGTTACCACAGGCTCTGTTGCCAACCGGTGCAGGCGGGCTTCACGCGGGAGGGGGGGTACTCGGTCTAATTTTACTGACCTACCTATGGAAAAAAGGGCGAAAAATCAAGCAATTGAGAGAAAAGGGGAAATCTTGGTCTGTAGAAAAAAGTCAGCATGGGCGGGCTTCAGATGCCATCATGCTCCTCATCGTAATCCACGCCTTCTTGGGCTTCCTTTGGTTACTTCAGATGCTCATTTAGCGAGCACTCCAAGCATACATCCAAGCGTCGAGATTTCGTTCAACATCGCTGAGTTCGACCTGACGATTTTCAAGATTTCCAGTTTTTGAAAGAGGTTGTATCCGACAACCACATGCATTTGCATGGCCACCCCCATCTAAATCAAATGCTGTAGCAAGGGTAGTTAAATCAAACAAACCCCCACTCTTGTGCAAGAACGAGTTCGTGTAAAACGAAGCAGATAGTGGCCATTGGTGTTCATCCGGCGCATCGTCCCCGTGAATAATGATGCATGCATCACATTGCTCTCCAAAGTACGCAGTAATGAGGTAACCATTGGTCCGTACCCCCTTTCCATCGAGCCGTACAATCGCCATACGGTCAACCACTTCTGAACAAGTATCAATCATTGATTGTAAACGAGCAAACTCGGCTTTTGCCACGCAGACCTTTTCAAACACCGAATCGATATTGAGAACTTCTTCAGGTGACGCACCCCCTGAAATTTTTTCCAATAGAACAGAACACAATTCGATATCCGATGCATCCATGACCCTACCAATCCAAACGATTGGATGATTCGAGAGAAATTCTTCTCTGGTGATTTTCCCACCATCCAATTTGTCAACCATTTCCATCCATGGTTCAATATCGGAGAGATCGACGATTTGTTTGAACGTATCAAAGCAAACTCTGGCGGCACTGAGTGCCGCCTCCCAGATGATTTTACCTCCTCTTTCTTCCACTTCAGCCAATTGGGATTCCGTAGGTTTGTTCGTCAAGTGATGATCAATATGTAAACCACAATTGGGATGGAAGGGCAAATCGACAACCGCAGTTTGCGCGTCAATAAAGTCGTCCAAATCTCCTCGACGGATCTCTGCAGGATGGCTGAATCGAACCTCGGCATTTATCCAAAATCGTTTCAAAATCACTGCTGATAACAAACCGTCTAGGTCCCCATCGGCGGCAATTCGATGAATTTGAATTCCTTCAACGGCAACCATGCAAACCCTCCGAGATTGCCGGTCAACAGACCTCGCTCTTAGCATTGGCGACATCGGATGCTGTCGATTAGAAATGAATTAGTATGGCTCATCCTTTCCAAAGGTATGGAGACGTCATGCGGCGTGGTACTCGTCAATTTTGGCAGTGTTTTACTCTTACAATATCCCCAGGGACATTGGGGTTTCCCAAAAGGTCACTACGAGCCGGAAGACGGTGTCTACCAACGCACTGCTCTTCGTGAATTAGAAGAAGAAACAGGAATCAGCGAGGTCCAAATGTTGGACAATTGGCGAATGCGAACATCATACACATTTACCCGTAAAGGCCGCACAGTGGAGAAAGAGGTATTCTGGTTTATTGGAGAAACAGATCAGTATGATATTACCCTGAGCCACGAACATCGCAATTTCATGTGGCTCGAATGGGACGATGCCGAAAACCAATTAGATTTTGATCAGAGCAAAGAGGTACTCCGTGGAGCTAGAGCGCAGTTGCGAGCACTTGGAAGGGAAATTTAATCCTGCAATCTCTTTCCTAAAGGAACCCAAAGAGTTTCAGATTCACCGAGAACCATTCCTACCCATCTGGCCAAGACGAAAAGCCAATCTGACAGGCGGTTGAGATAGGCAATAACAACATCCCGAATCGCATCCTGGCCTTCACTATCTCGGATTTGGACGGCATTCCGTTCTGCTCTCCTCGCAGTTGTTCTTGCCAAGTGAATTGTTGAAACCAATGGTGAACCAGCTGGCAAGATGAATGAACTCAATGGTTCCAATTGTTCAGTCCACACATCCATCTCATCGCAGAGTCGATCTGCTTGTTCCTGAGAGATCACGGTCATCATTTCGGGTACCTGTCCGGGCATGAAGGAACACTCTCCGCCAATATCAAACAACTCTTGCTGAATCAGTCCCAACTTTGACATCGCAGCGCTGCGAACCGTTCGCACGGTCGCCCTCGCTCCACCATCCTTGTGATGATCCTCCAATCGATTGAATTCAGCCAACACCATTCCAATCACTGAATTCAGTTCGTCAATTGTACCGTAAAATGAAACGCGCAAATTTGCCTTTGAGACCCGTTCACCTGAAGCCAACGAAGTTTCACCACGATCGCCTCCACCAGTGTGGACCTTCGTGATGCGTACCATGACGTTGCGGTAGGAACTGGGAACAAGGGTCTTTCGCTTCTTCAAGCACTTTCTGCAGCCGACCCATTCGAGGTATCAAGTTTGAACTTTTGAACTAGCAATGAACCAAAGATTAACCAGATTACGAGTTCAATCATCACACATACCCAGTACCAATTGCCCAAACTTTTCAGGATATGATTGGCGTCATAGGGTTCTCCATAGAATCCAAGGTACAAGGCCTGTGAGAGTAGATTGGCTCCAAACCAAATCAACACAATGGCCCAACCTAGGCTCAAACCAGTACCCTTGATGGCTTTCCCACTCATTATCACAGATTTATTTGGACTTCGGGGATATTTAACCCCTCGTTCAAACCCCCTGATGCCCCGTGATTTGCTTATTCTTCTTCAGATTGAGATCGAGATAACCGGGATAGACAAGCATCGATTTTCTCCAACCATGCGTCTTCAATTCCATCTTCCCCCCCAAGTCTCTCTAGTAGGTGCCTATGATTTTCGGCCGCCTCTGTATTTCCTTTGAATTCGTGAATCCGAATCAATGCAGAGTGACTCATTGCATCCAACCAAGATTCATCCACACTCCATGATTTTTCAAACATTGAAATCGCTCCTCGTTCTCCATCAATCAGTCCACGATCCAATTGTCTTAGTGCAGCTTGTGACCAAGATCGGCCTTGTACCCCGATGACCAAACCCTTCCAGAACAAAAATAGTTCAAGCGAAATGACCGTGGTTGCTACAAAAAATCCAAACCATTGCTCACCAGTCGAATATCCGCCCCATCCCTGTGTCAATATTGCGATTGTTGCAGCTACAAACCACATGCCTGCGAAAGGTGCCAAGATGACATCCTGGTTTCGTCGATCATGAATGGCACCGAGAACCACGCCAAGTGCACCCATCCCGCCAGCGATTACAATCGGAGTTTCTTCGGTGGTGAGGCGAGGTGAATTCGTTGACATTGCGAGGACCCCCGCAAAGGTCAGCATCATCCAAGCCCATCGGGTTCCAATCTCAGGAAAGGGCTGTGCACGACTCATCCACAACAGTAATGCTGCCGTGCCCCCGAGGAACGCAATCCAACCCCACACGGTCAAAGCGCGTTGGTTGTGGTATTCAATTCATTCCTGTATCGCCGCTGGGTTCACCATCGTCTCCTCGCCATCCAGGTTGCCAAAAATCTTCATTGTCCAACCAAGCCAACCAGTCGTCAGCATTTGCCTTCAACAAGCGGTAGGCTCGCCGTTCTAGGCCTTGCAACAAATCAGAGTCCAATTCACTATTTGCGTGTGCGTCCTTCCACTCAATTTGCATTTGATAAATTCTTCTTTGACCTTCTGCATGATTGTCGAAATGCTGTTCACACATTTCACGTAAATCCGTTAGCCAAACCCGTGTACCCTTGATGTGTGGATCATCGTTGAACGACTTTTTTGTCCGCTTGAATGGCCACCATCCCATACAGCCCCTGTATCGCCCCCCCTCCATGAGTCTTCGCCCCAACCCTGATGATGTAAGGGCACCAGCGATTGATATGGCTCGAATTGTCGTTCACACCCATGGCCGGGCCCGAGAGAAGGGCTATGCTCATTTGATTCAAAAATATGCAGAGCGACTTGAAACCAGAGGTGTCACACTCGTGCCTCATTCAGATCGATTGAACCATGACGCGTATGCGGTCAAAATTGAGGATGCATCCTCTAGCGGAATACTCATTCTTCTCGATGAAAACGGCGATTGCGGAACCACCGAGTGGATGTTTGACAATTGGCAAAAATGGAAACTATCGAGCAAACCAGTTCACCTGGCCATCGGCCCAGTTGATGGTTTCACTGAAGCACTGACGACAAAATACTCGACGATGTCCTTGGGTCCTTTGACAATGACTTACGAGATGGCAGCAGTCGTCCTTTTGGAGCAATTGTATCGGGCGAGTGAGATTGAGAAAGGCTCTGCTTATCATCGAGAATGATTAGCACTCAACATATTCAGTAGCACTCAATTCTTGTCCGATATCTACGACTTCATTTTTTGAATTCACATGTACAATTGTCGGCGAATAAGCTTCAATTTGATCATTGGGTATCCCTTCAAATGTCAGTAAAATAACGAGATCACCGGGATGGACTAGATGCGCTGCTGCACCATTGATACAAATTTTACCGGAGCCCGCTGGTGCCTTAATTGCGTAGGTTTCCAATCTTGAACCATTGGTTACATCGAGGACATGGACCTTTTCCCATTCCTCGATTCCAGCCGCTTGCATCAACTCAGAGTCAATCGATATTGAACCCACATAGTCGACATCGGCATCTGTGACCGTTGCACGATGAATCTTCGAACGCATGACGAAGCGCATAATCCCCCTCAAACCGAGTGGACATGCATCCGCATATCAATCTCTCTAGTCATCGACTTAGGACTCTTTTCGTGCTTGACGTTGCGCATCTAATGCGCAAATTGCGGCCATGTGGACCACATCGCGAACCCCATCCTCTCTCTGCAAAACATGGACGGGTTTCGCCATTCCTTCCAATATGGGCCCAGTCATCTCAGCATCGCCGAGTCGTTGCAACAGTTTGTACGAGATATTGGCCGAAGCTAGATTTGGACAAATCAGTACATTTGCCGGACCACCCAATGTCATGAAGGGATATTGTTCCTGAATCGAAGGAACCAATGCAGTATCGGCCTGCATCGGTCCATCAATGATGAGTGAAGGGTCCAATTCCCGCGCCATTTCAAGAGAATCCTCAATGCGCTCACTTCGATATTGGCTGGAGGAGCCAAAGTTCGAGAAGGACAACAACGCTACACGAGGTTCAATCCCGAATCGACGAGCAACCCGGGCGGTTTGAACTGCAATTTCTGCCAGCGTTCTTGCATCGGGATAGATATTGATGGTCGCATCGCTGATGAACATCAGTTGTCCCTTGATGGTCATCATGTATGTTCCAACAACCCGGTGCGCATCTTCATCCATACCAATGGTCGCCAGACAAGGTTTCAAGAATTCAGGATAATCTCTTGATATTCCACCAATGATTCCATCAGCATCCCCCATTTCAACCATCATCGATCCAAACCAAACCCTGGACTTGAGCAAGCGCCTGGCATCGGGAAGAGTAATCCCCTTCCGTCCGCGTTTTTTCTGCAACTCTTCCATGTAGATTCCACGCCTTCTAGGATCTTCTCGGGGGTCAATTTCTTCACAGGTGAAATCGAGTCCAAGCGCCTCTTTTGCCGCAGCAATTTCATGTGACCGACCAAGTAAAACAGGGAAGCAAATCCCCTCTTGGATACATTGTGCAGCTGCCTTGAGCATGGTCGGATGATCTCCTTCTGTGAAGACAATTCGTTGTCTCAATCTCCCAGCCTTTTCAATAACGCCACGCATGATTGAGCGGGTAAGTCCTAATCGCCCTTCCAATTGATTTCGGTATGAATCAACATCGAAAGATTTAGCGATTTTCGAATCGACAACACCTTCCTCTACAGCTGCTTGGGCGACAGCACTTGCTTCCCAAATTAGAACGCGAGCATCGAAGGGTTTTGGAATTAGATAATCGGGCCCGAACTGAATTTGAGCTCCACCATATGCAGCAGCGACATCATCCGGCACAGGCATCTTTGCCAATTTGGCCAACGCCATTGTTGCAGCCATCTTCATTCCCTCGGTAATTTTGTCAGCTTGAACATCTAAGGCGCCTCGGAAGATGTAGGGGAATCCAAGGACGTTGTTGATTTGATTTGGATAATCAGACCTCCCCGTGGCCATTATGGCATCATCACGAACCGCCGCCACTTCTTCTGGCATGATTTCTGGTGTCGGATTCGCCAGAGCAAAAATCAGCGGTGTAGCCGCCATTTTTGCGACCATTTTCCCCGACACAATTCCAGCTTTGGACAAGCCTAGAAACACATCAGCTCCAACCAAAGCATCACCGAGACTTCCATCTGGAATTTCGCGAGCAAATTTTGCCTTGTACTTGTTCAACTCACCCGCGTCCTTCCGCGCCTTCGTCAAAATACCCCCTGAGTCGCAAATGATCATATTCTCTTTCCGTACACCGAGACGAACGTAGTGTTCAGCACAAGACAAAGCGGAGGCTCCTGCTCCGGAAATGACGACCTTGATTTGCTCAATTTTTTTATTCGCAACTTCCAAACCATTGAGCAAAGCAGCTCCAGAAATAATTGCAGTTCCGTGCTGATCGTCATGCATCACTGGGATGTCGAGTTCCTTGACCAACCGTTTCTCGATTTCAAAACACTCTGGTGCTTTGATATCTTCTAAATTGATGCCACCAAAGGTGGGAGCGATCCGCTTCACAGTTTCCACAAATTCATCGATGTCTTCGGTATCGACTTCGATGTCAAACACATCGATATCTGCAAAGGCTTTGAACAGTAATCCCTTGCCTTCCATGACAGGTTTTCCAGCCAATGCGCCAATATTTCCTAGCCCCAAAACAGCAGTTCCATTTGAGATAACTGCCACTAAATTCCCTCGCGAAGTATACTCCATCGCTTTCTTTGGATCCTTTTCAATCTCAAGACAGGGATAGGCCACACCTGGTGAATAGGCAAGTGAGAGTTCACGTTGCGTAGCATGTGGTTTTGTAGGGAGTACAGTGATTTTTCCGGGAGGGTTTGCTGCGTGGTATTCCAGCGCATCTTTTCGGAACTGATCTTCGGACATCCGCACCTCTCCGATTTCTCCGGCCTACGGTCTATTCTATTCCCTTTCCCCTCGTTTCATTCGCCATCAATCGATTCTTTCGGAATAATATCTTCACCACAATGCGTTGAATTACGCCTGAATAATGCTTCTAATACCTGCTTGATGGAAAGAAAACAGCCCTTTACAAGCGATTGGTATACTAGTATACCAGTATGCTCAACCAGCCACACACTTCAAATGGCTCGCGAAAACCAGCCAAGCCCATGAGTACCCGCGCCAATCGCCGAGCCTTGACATTGGTTTGTTTGATGATTCTCGCAACTTGGACCCCATTAGCAAGTCTCCCCACCGCCAGTGCACATGGAGGAATTATGGCAGAATGGGGAGGTGAAGGTAGCAACGATACAGGTTGGATGCGTATGGATGCTACGGGTGCCAATCCCGCAACTGCTCAGATGGCAATGAGCAATTTGATGGTTGATTTTGCACCAGGAGCAGAAATTTCGAATTTGACCTTTGAAGTTCGTGTCAATGGTTCTAATGGAACTTGGATTCAGGAGCCCCAATTGATTCTCCCCGATGCACCTGCAAGTATCCTTGACTGGCGTGGCCTCGGTAGTTTCGGGCAACAGAATGATTTCATCAACGGCGACCCACACAGTGGCCGACTATCTCCAAACAGTGATTCGAATGCTGGATGGGTATTGCCTGGCGGATCCACCGTTACCGATGTTGTCATTGAAGCTCTACGTCCTGCGGACACCTATGTCTCTACTTTCAGATACGATTTGGTCGTACAAGATACCGCTGTTGATCCGGTGGATGGTCGCCTCTACGTCGCATTAGAGAATGCGGTTTTACAGGCCGATGCAAACAACAATCCGGAGATGATTCACTGGTTCGACGAAGAAATGGAACCATTGGATATGACGATTGACCCCTCAGAGGGCATGCTCCACGTCACTTGCAACGATGGCCTGATTCGAGTGTTCTCCCTTGCAGACAGCTCGCTGGTCGGAAACTACACAAGCCCGAATGGTGAAATCATAGATCGAATCGAAAACGTTGGCCCAGGTTACTTCCTCGCTGCCAATGGGGCCTCTTTATGGCAGGTCACTGTTGGACCCAACTTAGCAACGACATGGGTCAATGCAGCGACACTTTACCAGGGACAGATGGAGATTTCAGTCACCGACATGCTTGTCGTCAGCACAGATGTATGGATTGGTACGGATGGTGCAGGATTGTTCCATTTCAGTGGCGGTTCAGTCCAACAATACAGTAGCCAAAACACCCTTCCTAGCGACAGTGTTGTTGATCTGGAAATGGCTGGAACTTACTTGTTGATTGGCCTTGAAGATGCGGGTGTCGCTCGACGAGATTTGTCCACAGGCAATTGGTTGGCGACTTGGAATACAGGGAACTGGCTGTTCAGCGATGAAATTGCATCCATTTCATCGATATCAGGTTGGGTTCACATTCTGGCAGATGACCAAGTATACTCATACAATACCAGCAGCCTCTCCTTTTCTTCATCATGGTCTCTCGCCGATTTAGACCTGGCACGTTCACCGGGAAAGAATCTGATCCCATGGCCCAGTGGAGGCGCACGCGCTCCAGCAGCGGATCAGGTCCTTGTTGACGATGGCTCTGGCGTATTCACACTTCTTCATCCACAAGTACAGAATCATGGTGCGCCCAGCGCAGGTTCTCAACAGTCTTGGCCACAGCTTGTATTGGCATCCGGCCCTTCCTTCTCAGAAATGTCAGATGCAATCGAACTCAATGGCATATTGTATATCCTCAGTGAAGAGAACCACATCGAGCGATACAACATCACACAACATCGTTGGCACACCCCTCTGGAGTTACAAGTCAATTCAGGCGCAACTTGTATTGCGACCGATGGCATAGATCTCTTCATTGGAACCGACTCTGATGGGATTATACACATCTCGACAGATGGTTCGGCGATTGGAGCATGGGACGCTTCCGACGGCCTCTCAGCAGATGAAGTCACGGACATGGTTTATGATTTCAATTCGGGACGAATGGTCGCGATTCATCCTTTCTCCGGAATGTCACTTGTCGATTCCAATTCCACTACTGTAAATGAAACCTGGACAACCAACCAAGGTGGCCTTCAATCTAACCAAATGAATGCTCTTGCAGTTCGCGGTGGCGTTGCATACCTTGGTACAAACAATCGAGGAATCGAACGGATTGACCTTGTCAATTCCACACGACTTTCTCCATGGACGTCCACTGGCCTTGACGATTTGGAATCAATGCCAATTGCCATTGATGGTGATACACTTTACCTTGGGGTATACGACTACGGCGTAATCGTCTACAATGCTACAACGGGTGAGCAAACCGACTTGTGGCAACGTACGGGTGGTAACCGACCTGGAAGCAATCAAATTCCATCAAATGAAGTCCTTTCTCTTGCTGTAATCAGCCCAGGTACCATTCTCGTCGGAACTGCCGACGGTGGTGCACAACGCACGTCTAATGGGTGGACTGAGATGGGCAGCACAGGCAACGAATTTGCAGATGAATTCTACGATTGGGATTTCGACAACCAATACATCTACGCAGCGACCGAAACCGGTGTTTGCCAATGGTCGCGATCCAACTTGGCATTCCAGAAGTGTTGGGATGACAATCCAGATGGCCTCCCCGCTCAGTTTGCATATTCGATTGAACTCATTGAACCCGGCCGGATTTGGGTCGGGCATTACGAGGGCGCCGGCGTCATTGATGTGACCAACGACACCGTCATCAAATCCTGGCGGGCAGGCATCGAAACAAACAACGCGAACACCATTGTCATCGGTGATGTTGCATACATTGGTTACGATGGCGTTGGAATCTTAAGATATGATCTTACGAACGATGAATGGCTTTCTCCTTGGGATGCCGTCAATACCAATCTCATCGAAAGTAATGGTGTAACGGCCATGGTGCGTGACGTGAACCAAAACCGAATTTGGGTTGGTGGCGATATGGGACTGAATCTCATCGATGTAGTCAACCAAACATTGGATGAAGATTGGGACGCAGGCAGTAATTCAGGCGGAATCAGTTTGTCCAATCAGGAACCTGCTGAATTGGTCATTGTTGGCAGTACACTGTACTATCTTCAAGTGCGGTTTGGAAACAATGGATATTCATCCAACGATTTTGTGTACCGCTATGACATTGTCAACATGACTCAACAGAGTACACTGGATGTCGGTGCAACGGAAGGGTCCTCGGCGATTGTTCACGGCATGGGTGCAGTTGGTGATATCATTCACTTTGGAATGTCTGATACTCAAACATGGTGGGAGGGCGGATACATGGTCCGCTGGAATCATAGCAGTAGCAGTTGGCTGGATTCGATTGAAGCCAGCGGTCAGGTTGAACGAGTCAATGCTCGCTTCGCCGGCGACTGTGAGCCCACACCAACCAATTGCCACCTCTATGCCGCTTACGGCGACACTCCACTTCACCAAGTTGACATGAATGGGAACTTGGTTCGCTCATGGGACAATTCTCTCATTGAAGGCCCCATCCGTGGAATTGTCACTTGGGATGGTGCCGTACTGTTCGGTACTGAAGATGGCGTGGCTCGCTACAACTATTCCAGTAATACTTGGTTGTCCGAATGGACTGAAAACAGCGGCCTCCCTAACAATGTCGAAGATGCAGTGTACTCAATGGAAGTCATTGGAGACGATCTTTGGGTATCAACCATGTCCACCAGTGGCTGGAATCGCAATTCGAAACTCTTGCAGTTGAACGGAACCTCAGGCCAGTGGACCGTTCACGATGTTGGTAGTGGACAGATTCCAGAAGGGTACGGAGCAGACTTCGGTATTTGTGATGACATTGTCCACGTCGCATTGAACCGATGGGCCCAGTGGGGGTCTCAAGGTGGTGTTGCACGCTACGATCTCAATTCTGGGAACTGGCTATCCGATTGGAACCAAGGCCAGAATGGGTTACCTCACGACAATCCGGTAGCCATCGCATGTGACGAAGCTTACGACATTGTTTACATCGGATTCGAAGAAGACGATGGCTCAATCGCTCGCTATGATTACGTCAACCTCAGATTCTTGGCTGAATTGGATGAAGACGATAACACGGTGAGTGAACCCGTCTTCCCTGGTGCCATGTACCACTACGGAGCAGGATTACTGATCGGCCATTATGATGGGGGTGGCATTACTCAAATTGCGACAACTGGTCCCGCTGTAACCCGGATCATACCCTTTTCACAGGGTGACGAAGCGACCAGCATCGCCCCAGTTCCGGGTGGCCAAGCCTACGAGTTTGCGATTGGGCGAGCTGGCGGGTCCAGTGGATACAACCGCGTGGACAACCTTGATTCAAACGGAATTTTCCCGGGCGCCTGGGACAATCTCGCAATCATGTCCACAGGCAGGATTGCGGAGTTCACTGGCAATTCAACTCACATTTGGGCTGCACCGATTGACGATTACTTCTCGACATACGGATCTGCAATTCTTGAAGGAGAGTACCAAGCCAATGGTAGCATTGAATGGAGCCGGGCATGGAATCTCAATGCTGAGTTGGTCAATGAAATGACCCTAGATGGCGACATTCTGTGGGTCTCTACTGCTGGTTTGGGGTTGTGGAAAATCAATCTGACAACAGGCGCATTCACGCCCACGGGCTTCCCACTCCATGGTCAAATGGACGGTTTGGCCTGGTATGGTAATGACTTGGTCGTCGGCCTCATGGGAACACCTAGCACAGCGGCTGGGGTCCAAAGATATGACACCGCTACTGGTCAGTGGGGCGCAGGAAAGATTGCGGCAGGACTACCTAGCAACTTTGTTCGAGACTTCGAAAAAATTGGTGACTTGGTCTACATTGGTACGCTTGCTGGAATTGGAATCTGGAACCTTTCTGCAGATGATTGGGAAGATCCAATGACCACAGCAGATGGCCTACCTACTCCCTTCATCGAGGAACTCGACTCTGAAAATGGGATACTCATCATCGGCACACCTTCGGGACTCATGTCGTACGAGCCAGGCGTAGGACTCGGCCAAATGTATGGTAGAAGTCAAGGGCTGGTCGGCGACTCAGTCGATGGTATTGCCAAGATTACAGATCCATCTACGGGACAAGTAACTATGTTTGTTAGCCACAATGGAGAAGGCCCAACAAGACCCGGATTTAGTGAAGTCAATCCACAGACTCAATCCACACAACCAGGTCTTGGTTATTCGATTCTGGACACGACTCTCATCGACGTGTTGCCCAGCAACACCGTAACCGCACTGACTAGCGATTGGTGGGGCGTTCATATCGCGACGGACGAAGGCCCCATGATGCATTGGAATGGAAGCAATAGCGAAATGGAACAAGGAGCCCCAAGCTCAGCCTTTGCTGATTGGCCGGTTAGACAAATGTCGAGTGATGGACAAACCTTGCTTGCCCTTTCCAACTTCGGCGTCGACAGAATAGACCCATCGAGTTCCCTACATCCCTCAATCCGATTGGTAACTTACGCCAATTTGGAAAGTACAGTTATCACTCAAAGTGGTGCATATGTTGTTGGTAGCGACGGCTTACACATTTGGGGCCCAGCACCAGCATTCGTGCAAAAAGACCGCGAGAGCATCCTACGTGCAGAACCATTGATGGTCAATTTCGGTGGAGACAGTTTTGATGTTACTGACCAAGCACGTCCAGGGAATTCTATCGTTCTCGTAAATGGAACCAATCCTGTAATTCTCCCCATGTTTGGTACTGCTGGCCCTAGTAACATCCCAATGACACAAGATATGCTTACCCTCTCCAGTCCTGTTGCTGGTGCCGCGACTTGGGTTGCCAGCACCCATCTGAACTACACGGGAACATGGGACCTTGCCGCACTGGATAGCAATCTCGAAAGCACGGTTCAAAATGCGATTTTGAACAGTGTACTTACCACCGCTGGCCGTAGCCTAAATTTACAACTCCAGAGTCCAAGTAACGGTTCAATCGAAGTGCGCTTAACCTATGATTGGGTGCGAAGCGAATCACCTTCAGAACTGGTAGATTTGTTTGATCGACCCAATGACGGGGGAGGCATTTTGACAGCACAGTGGACGGTTACACAAGACCACTCATTTGCTGCATATCGAATCTATCTTCGGGCCGATAGCAATTGGACGACACCTCCCACCGCTGCTGAACTGCAAATGCAAACATGGGATGCGCGTTTGCCAGATTGGCAGCGTGTCACAACTGAGTTGAACTCTCACAACGGCCAGCCATTGGTTGATGGTACACCTTACTGGGCAGTAATTGTCATCGAGTATCCAGATGGTAGCATTGGTGAGCCCAGCGAACCAATGGGTCCGGCAACACCCACAAATGAGGTCCCAGCTCCACCTGAGTGGGCATCTGGTGGCCCAGTTCCATACGACGAAGGTGGACAAGATGGTGACCTTTACATTGAATGGGCCCCCTGTACAGAACTGGATGCCAGTGTGACTCGATTTTGGCCATCACACCAACCGATTAATGGCAATCCAATGGGTCTTCCTCGAAGTTTTGAGCTGGCTCATGATGCAGGGAACAATACAACCATCACTCCGCCAAACGGAGCCGGTCACCCATTCTGGGTCGCCTTTACCTGTGTCGATGAAAGCGGACAACACGACCCAGAGAATGCTACCATCATCGGCCCAATTGTGCCAACAGGTGGTATTGACGATGGCACAGCTCCATTACCCATAGAGGATATTGCTGCATGGGACACACCTGATGATGAAGGGGGACGAATCAATGTCAGTTGGACAGTAAATACCGAGGAAGATTGTTCCTGGTACACCATTTTTGCAACACCGGTTGTTTCTGATACCCCACCGGATTGGGCAGATGATGCAGGGGTAGCACAGATTGTTGTGCCCTGTGTACCTCGACAACCAGGACCTCCAGGATCCCAAGCCAACCCGGTTGTAACTTACGAAGTCACTATTGATGAAATTGCAGGCGAATCACTTACTGATTTGATGCCGTATTGGATCACAGTCGTTGCCTCAGACAATTGGGGCAATGCAGACCATTGGAATGTGACCTGGGTGGAAGCATTCAGTGTTCAGAATACGGTTGGTGTTGATCCACCCGCGCGAGTCGAAGATTTACAAGCATGGGATCATCCTGATGATGATGGTACCGCTGTGGACGTTCAATGGACACCAAGCACAGTCAACGACTTTGACTTCTATGTGGTTTGGGCTAGCGAACATCCTCTCGACAATGTCGCATTCAAGTGGCTTGAATGCGAAGATAATCCATCTTCGTGCGGCCTGCTGGTAATCGAGCAGCAACGTCAATCATGGAATGGGCCGATGAACATCGTCCTCGAATCGGCGTTGTATGGTGGAGGCTCACTCGAGGGCTCCAGCGCATCTGATATCATCCCCAATCAACCGATTTGGGTCACAGTTACGATTCACGACATCAAGGGCAATGCCTTCCAAACCAATCTGAATAACCACATGGTTTTGGTGACACCAATCGACAACTCAGGCGATGTGATCGCCCCAGATCGACTACCAGCACCTCTTGTCGAAGATCGATTGTATGATTCAGGCGATGCATTGCTTGTCTCGTTCGAAGAAAGTGATGCGAGTGATTTAGATCAATACGAAATCTATGCAGATACCATTCCACTTACCGATGTAGGCTCTCGTTCTCCAGCAATGATTGTTGAGCGAGATGGCTCGACTGAACCACAATTCGGCGGACCAGGTTCTGATGCAAGACCGGGCGGTGGCCGTCAAGCAGATTCCGACCCTGGCATGATTGAGGATATTGTTCTCACACGCCTTTCGAATGGCCAAAGTATCCAGCCAGGAACCATGGTTTGGGTGGCAGTTGTCCCAGTGGATAGTTCAGGAAATGCCTGGACTACTGAACTCAATGATGCTGCAGCAACACCCATCGATGATAGTCAGACCGACCCCGGTCTACATCTTCCAGAAATATCTGGCATCAGTGCAACTTGGAATGAAAATCGCGATGAGATAACGGTCGAATGGACCCAATCAAATGATCCAAAGGTCGTGGGCTATATCGTTCATTTGAACCCTGAGATTTACGAAGATGTACGTACCGCATTTTACCAATTTGATATGGTTCAAGGAACACGTTCAACGATCTCTCCTATGCCTTTGCCTACACAAGAGACAAACAATCGTTCTGCGTTTGATATCAATGGTACATGGTATGTGTCTGTAGTCGCATACGACGGCGAAGTAACACGATTCGGCGTAGTCCCCGTGGTCGTCGAAGATTGGACACCTGGCAATGAAAATACCGAGGTTGAAATTGATGAAGAAGGCTCAGGCGAATGGTGGAACAACCTCAGTGCTATGGAGGTCGCTCTGATTGCATTGTTGACCGCGATGATTCTATTGCTATCGATGGTCATTATCGGACGCATGCGTAAATCGAATTACAATCCGTTGGATTATGCAACGCCCAACTGGGAGTTACAAGTTGAGGATTGGAGTGATGACTCTTACGCAACTCCAATGGCACCAGAAGTTGACTTTGGGGAGACACTTATGCCAGCTGCGGACTCAATTCAAAGTACAAGCACAGCGCCACCCTCACCTCAAACTACTGCGCCTATGGACGATTTGGAGTCTCTTGCAGGCGATCTTCTTGAGGGGCCCACGAGTAAGAAATCCGATGACCCATTCAACATCGATGATCTTCTGTGATCATAGGCGCATTTGAAGCGCAGCAACCAATCCGGGGGTGAGGCACATGGGAGGAAACACCCCCAGTCAAGCGTCGGTCTTCACGACTTTGCGTTGGGAAAATGGGCGTGTTGCTTGGCTCTCAGAGCATCTCCGGCGTCTTCAGGAACATGCTCAACGGTTGGGGATTGAGTGGCCGAAAAATTTCCATCAGCGCCTCAACTCTACTCCAGTACATGGAGAAGGAAACCTTTGTCGAATTCAATTGGATCATGACGGTGCAATTTCATTGACATTGCGCGATAGTCAATACCCACCTTCTCCACTGACAGCAGCATCACAAGCAGCCCCGCGATTTCCCAAACAAATCCAAGGTACCAAACATGCAGCCTGGGAAGGGTATCACGAAGCCCGAAAGCATTCTATTGACAATGGCGCAGATATCGCATTACTGGTTCATGAGGGGATTGTCGTAGACGGTGATCGATGCACACCCATATTGCTTGATACCGATGGCGTCGCATACGCCCCTGACCCTGAAGGGGGAGGAGTTGATTCCATCACAATTCACCTACTAAAACCAGCCATTGAAGACGCAGGAATTCCATTTCGAACCGCATTGTTGACTGAAAATTTACTGGGACGAGCCTCTGAAATAATCGTGGTTGGAACCGGCGTTGGTGTTGCCTGGTTGAATGAGATTGATGGTCAAGCGGTCGGAACGGGTACCACCGGGCCACTCTTCTACACGTGCGAATCAGCATTCAATCGTCGACTCAGTGAATCTTGGACCCCCTTAGGTGAATCAGCATGAAAGCGCCAATCGTCATTTCAGAGCGCCCAGATCTCTCCCTTGACTTGCTGACCCATCTCAGAGATGGTGACTTGTATTCGGCGAAGTTCGGCGCACCTGATGAACTCCTCCTTCACTCTGGAGGGCCAACCAGCGACCTCTCAAAGCGCAGCTTACTGATGGGCCCATCTAGGATGCGCTTCATTGTCAAACAACCTCAAGAATCCATAGAACCTAGCGAAAAGTCCCCCCTCTCGGGCGATTTTGACTTACTCTCAAAACCAGCATCAATGATTATCGAAATCGAAGTATGGGATAATGCGTGGATATCACATAATGAGGTGTGTGGAACCGACTTTGCTGATGCTCTTCGAAAGTTGGAGCCCTACCTACCTGAGGCGTCAGGTGTGAACTTCCAGCCAGGAGGTTTAGCCGGATTACTGACTTACGATATGGTTCGATACACCGAGCCCTTACGTTTGCAATCCACGCCTGAGCCGGGTTCGATACTGATGATTTTGTATCGTGTAGATCGCTGGATCATTCACGACAGAGAAAATTCTACCATCAAAGTAGAATCTTCTATTGATGACGATGAATGGGTCACCGCAGTCCGTGTTGAAATTGAAAAAGGGATTCCAGTATGCAATACATTGCCGAGCCCAACGTCTAGGACCCCACAAACTGAAAGTGACGTTGAACATGCAGAAAAGGTGCGTAAAACTCAATCAGCCATTCGAGAGGGTGTATTGTACCAACTCAATTATGGGCGAATTTGGACACAAGAAATTGACAACCCGTGGGATATTTTCCAGCGATTAAATCGTGACAATCCCGCACCACTTTCAGCGTGGTTATTCTCGCCCGACTTGGAAGTCGCCATCGCCAGCAGTAGCCCCGAATTATTGTTGAAACAGGAGGGCTCTACCGTGGCCACCCGTCCAATCAAAGGAACCCGTCCACGGGGAGATGATGCAGAACACGACGCCAATCTCAGAGGAGAATTGGTTGGTAGCCGCAAGGAAATTTCTGAGCATCTCATGTTGGTTGATTTGGAGCGAAACGACCTTGGCCGCATCTGCAAACCAGGTAGCATCGAATGGAAGCGATGGAGAATTGAATCCTATCCCCATGTACAGCACATGGTCAGCGAAATTACCGGCGAACTTTCTCAAGGAATGGATGGCTTCGATGCCTTACAATCTGTCTTTCCTGGAGGTAGTATCACAGGATGTCCAAAAACGGCAACCATCGCGGCAATCGATGAGTTGGAGGGCACTCCACGACGTGCATGGACCGGTTCAATCGGCTATATTGATCCACGAATACATCAGTCACAATGGAATATCCTCATTCGAACCATGGAGGCCCACCATCGACAGGATTCATGGTTTGCGACGGTCCAAGCAGGTGGAGGACTTGTCATCGACTCTGAACCATTCAGTGAGGTTGAGGAGGCGAAATGGAAGGCGCAAGCCATCTGCAAAGCAGCATGGAATTATTCTCCCGCATCGAAAACCATTCATTCACCACGTGGCTCAAACTCGGTTAGCATTCATCCCATCCCACCCGTAACCCAATCTATTCAACGGTTGATTGAGGGTCAAGATACAGATCTGGTTCCAGAATCAAAACCACATGCAGTTGAACCAATTCGGTGGTATCAGGGCCTAGAACTTCCGAAAACAGCAACATCTCGCGTACTATTCGTCGACAACCTTGATTCATTTTCATGGAATATCGTGCATGCCCTATCTACACTGGAAGCAGAAGTTGTCATTGTCCCAGGCCGCCAGATTTCATCTACTTCCAAGCAACTGGTTAAAGATCTCAAACCGACACATATTGTCCTCGGACCGGGGCCGGGTCGTCCAGAACAATCGCCGCTAACTATGCAGTTTGCACAATCTGCCATACAAGGAAAAACACCTCCTTTACTAGGGATATGCCTCGGCCATCAAGCTCTAGGGCTTGCCGCAGGATGGACTCTAGCCCCCTCCGAATATGGTGCAGTTCACGGTGTACCGGACAGTATACAAAGTGGAGATTCATTGCAAATAATGACTCGATATCATAGTTTAGCCCTGATCCCGAATAACGATATTTTTCGAGTTACAGCAACAGATTCAGCGACCAACAAATTGGTAATGGCAATTCAGCATCCTGAATGGCCAGTTTCGGGAGTACAGTATCATCCGGAATCCGCAGGTTCGGTCGGTGGTCTTTCGATCTTGGCCGACTTCCTTTCTCAGTAGAAGTGCGAAGCGTTCAAGATATGCCCCCGGCTCGACTAGGATATGGCCACTTGTCGCTTGTGCAAAGGTCAGTATCCTGATGACCAGTTCATCGATGGTAACGGGCCACGATATTTGGTCTGTGTCCGGTGTGCAGTGGAAGAGGGTTACCTTTCAGTAGAGGATGTTCCAGGATATTATGACGATCGGACTGCAAAGGCAAGAATGTCACTATTCGCCCGCCGTTACGGACCTATTTTTTGGCTCATTACAGGATGGACAATTTGGGGTCTATTCTTCCAAGGATTGGAGATTTGGAGTACCTTACTACTTGTGACACTGGTACTTTCTACTCTGTTCGTTCCACTCCTCTTCTTCTTGCGAACAGCGAAATTCCAGGCACAATTGAGACAACTCACGCCTTAGGATACACCTTGGGTCTATTGAGGCACTCAATCATACCCTTGATATAGGGCCAATTCAAGCGGTAGGTTAGAGGGAACACCGGGTTCCCTATGAACGAACAGTGACAGAATTGACTGCAATTGGGGGCAAAAACAAGGTACTGCAAGGAAATATGGAAGGCGGGCAAGACCCGTTGAAGCGTGAAACCGCACCATATTTCTGTGTAGACAGTCGCGATAAGACCCAGCGCAAGCATTCGAACCCACAGATCCTCCCAGAGAACACGTCAGAAAAGCTGGCTATTCCTGGAAAGAGAGAACGGTGGGTTCTCTGAAATGGTTTACAAAAAAAAAGGAAGTGAAATGAAATGAACAACCGAAAGAACCTGAGCATGCTAGTAGCATTGTTCCTCATTCTGATGACGGCTTCGTCCGTTGTCAGTGGTGACGGTACTGACCCCCTCGACCCGTCTGACGGCGGCGCCGATTGGGATGGTGACGGTCTCACCAATGCAGAGGAACAATCGCACGGAACGGATATGACCAAGTCAGACAGCGATGGAGACGGACTCCCCGATGGATGGGAAGTGGCCCACGGCCTCAACCCTAACAACGGTGGCGACGCCAACAGCGATGCTGACAATGATGGTTTGACTGCAGCCCAAGAATACGCACAGGGTACCAACCCTAACAGTGCGGATACAGACGGCGACGGTCGACCTGATGGCAGTGACCCTTTCCCGAACGACCCGAACGATGGCGAGTACTCTGACTCTGACGGCGACGGTATACCCGATGCCTATGATCCAGATTACCAAGACGCTGAGACCGGCTCCGGAAACGGCGGCACCGAAGGTGGCGGCGAATCTGAAGACCAAGGTCAAGGCGAAGGCCAAGGCCAAGGTCAAGGACAAGGTCAAGGCCAAGGTCAAGGCCAAGGTCAAGGCCAAGGTCAAGGCCAAGGTCAAGGACA
>MDTG01182698.1_pt1 | contig 20552 bp, 19 predicted proteins | sample 811421 | NCBI WGS metagenome assembly MDTG01 (sample SAMN05326645, study PRJNA326480) | marine metagenome | isolation source: seawater | place: Pacific Ocean: South East | collected 2011
ACGACTATAAATATACTCTTGAAAGAGTTGATCAGGAAATATCAAGATTGGCAGACTCATCAAAAGAAGAATCAAATATTACCAACGCCATAAGAATGGCTAATCAGGGCAAATCTATAGAGGAGATTTCTCAATTAACTGGAATGTCGAAGGAAGAAATTGAACCGATAATTAAATTTCACGGAAAATAGGTTACATTTTAAAAATAAAATTTTTACATTTAATGTTAGAAATATGATTATTCAAATTTACATTTAATAAATTTGTATTTTTGTTTATTTTTATAAAAATGCTTGGGTCTTCTCTTTGAATTGTCATCAGTTGATCTGTATTCTCAACTATTTCCATTTTAAAAGCACCATTATCTATTTCAACATCAACTAATTCACCTGGCTTATAGTTTTTTATAAATACTTTTTTTAATTTAAACTGATTATTTTTACACTCATAAGTTTCATACTTAAACCTTAGGAATAAGTTGTCACAAGACAACAAAAAAAAAAATACAATAAAATACAAAAAAAAGAATTTATTTTTCACCCTCACCTACTTTCTCCTTATGAAGTTCTAGCAAGTCTTTTTTTTCATTACCTTCTTCAGGTTTTTTCTCATTTTCCTCAGATTTTTCTTGCGTTAAGTTTTTTTCAGGTTGTTCAGATCCAGAATCAGTTATTTTCTTATCCTCGACTTCCTTAGATTCATCAGTTGGAATTTCATCAGACTTTTTTTCATCTTTTACATCTGAGTCTTCCTTTACCTCTTTATTCTCAGATTCATCAGCCTTTTCAGTTTCAGCTTTCGTATCATTCTTATCAGATTCATCAGCCTTTTCAGTTTCAGCTTTCGTATCATTCTTATCAGATTCAACTTTGATTTCAGTTTTATCATCTTTAACCTCATCAGCTTTTGTATCTTCACTTTTTTCTTCTTTTTGTTTAGATTCAACTGTTTCAGCTTTTTTATCTTTTTCATCTGATTGAACAGGTTCAGCTTTCTTCTCTGGTTCTTCTTGTTTAGACTCTTTTATAGATTTATCGTCTTTTTCAGCTGATTTAATTGAATCTTGTTTATTTTTATCTTCATCTTTTTTGATTGGAGCTGCGCCATCAATATTTTCTTCTACAATTTCGGCTTTTTTTGCTTCAACAAGCTTAGTACTGTCTCCTTCCTTTACATCAAGAATAACTCCCTTATCAATTTGTTTTCCATTAACCTCACCAGTTTCAATCATCTTTACCCTTACCCATTTTTCATCATTAGATTTCTCTGGTAATGGTTCACTTTTTTCTTCTTTTTGAACTTTTATATTTTCTTTTTTCTTACCTACTTTACTTTCATAAAGATTTTCAATTTTTGATCTTATAATCTTTACTCTTGCAGCTAAAGCACCAAGTCTCGTTATTTCATCCATTTGTTCATTTAATAATTTTTTTATTACGGAATTCACTTCATCTAAAGATTTGTCACCAATTTTACTTATTATCTTATCTCTGACCTTAATTACCTCAGGATCTAATTCAGTATTTAATATATTTTTATCATTCATAACTTGATACCTTTCTTTTGGCATTTAATTTGCAAATTCCAAACCAAAAATAGAAAAAAATTGAAAAAATGACTAATAGTATTAAACAACAATTTGAGGTATACAGCAATGCTTTAGGTCTCAGAAATAAAAGAAATGAAATTCTGGCATCTAATATAGCAAACGCTGCAACACCAAATTTTAAGGCAAGGGATATTAATTTTGAAGCTGAACTTGCAAGAGCACTAAAAGTTGGACCAATGAAAACTTCAAGTGAAGGTCATATGGCTCTTGCTTCTAATAACCTGCCAAATAAAATTCAATATAGACAGTCATTAAATCCATCAATGGATGGTAATACAGTTGAATTATCAGTTGAACAAGGTGAATTTGCTGAAAATTCAATTAGATATCAAACTACTTTAAATTTCATTAATTCAAAACTATCAGGATTGATGAGTGCGATTAGAGGAGAATAATGGATATTAAAAATATATATCATATCGCGCAAAGAGCTATGGGGGCTCAATTGGTTAGACTAAATGCTGTTGCCAGTAATCTAGCTAATGCTGATAACATTGCTAGTAACCCTCAAGATGCTTACAAACCAATTAAACCAGTTTTTGAAACAAAGTATTTTGATCTAATAAGAAAAAAAGGAGTTTCAACAGTTGATGCAGTAACTGTAGAAAAAATGGATATAGACCCAATCAAAGTCTATAAGCCAGGACACCCAATGGCAGATGACAATGGTTTCATCTACAGAGCTCCAGTAAATATCGAAGAAGAGTATGTTGATATGATGGAAGCCTCAAGGCAATACCAAAATAATATAGAGATGTTAACAACAATAAAAGCATTAATGCTTAAAACAGCAAACTTAGGAAAATAATTTGGAGCAAATATGACAGAAATTTCAAAATCATCAGAACAATCTTTAAATAATATCCTTAACAAGTTAGGTGTTAAGACTCAAGATCAAGTTCAAAAAACAGGAAATAAAAATAGTCTTGGTCAAGAAGATTTTTTAAAGTTAATGACCACACAATTACAAAACCAGGATCCTTTTGCACCCATGGATAATGGTGATTTTATTGCACAAATGGCGCAATTTTCTACTGTAACAGGAATAAAAGAAATAAATAACAACCTTTCAAACCTTGGTTCAAAATTAGAACCAAATAGAGTTGCCACAGCAGCACAATTCCTTGGACATTCTGTACTTGTTCCTGGACAAATTGCTAGCCCAGACGATAAAGGTGAAATTCATGGAGTAGTTGATCTACCGGCTTATTCCAGCGATGTTGGTTTAACATTCACTAATCCAAGCGGGGAAATAGTTCATTCTGTGAGTCTTGGAACTCAAGAAAAAGGATTAGTTGGTTTTAGTTGGGTTGATATACCTGATGAAATAAAAAGAACTAAAACAAAATTAACTATACAAGCTTATGCTGGAAACGGCGAAGCAAGTGACGGTCTAAGCACCGCAGTTTATAACAAAGTTATTGCAGCATCTGCACCTAAAAATAGTGAGGATGTGATTTTAGAGACTAGAGATTATGGTGAAATCTCTGCATCTGAAGCAATAAAATTTAAATCAAATGATTAATTAATAGAGGAGTAATAATATGTCATTTTACACAGCACTAACAGGACTAAACGGAGCACAGTCGGATATTTCGGCAACTTCAAATAACATTGCAAACGTAAACACGACAGGTTTTAAAAGGTCGAGGGCAGAATTTGGTGACATCTTCGCAACCTCACCATTACAGAACGCATCTTCCTCTATTGGTTCTGGTACAATCTTGAAAAGTGTAAAACAGCAGTTTACTCAGGGTAATATTACCTCATCACTTAATGTGCTTGATATGGCAATCTCAGGTCAAGGTTTCTTCTCACTTAAACCATCTTTGACTTCAGGTCAAACAGTTTATACTCGAAATGGTTCATTTAATGTTAATAACGATAGATATGTAACTGACTCCTCAGGACAGTATTTGTTAACATTCCCAGTTAACGATGATGGATCAGTAACTGCAAAAGATTTAACGAGTGCGGTTCCTTTGCAATTACCAGTTACATCTGGTACACCAAAGGCAACAACATCGATTGAGTTAGGTGTTAACGTTTCTGCAACCAGTGATGTGATTACTGATAATGCACAATTTGCTAGTGGTTATGTGTTTAACCAAAATGATCCAACGACATATAATAATTCAACATCAATCACGATCTTCGATGATCTTGGTAACCCAACCATTGCAACAATTTATTTCATTAGATCACAAGCTGCATCAGCTGCAGATCCAACAAATAAATATGAAACTAGATTAGTCATAAATGATACGGTAATTGACCCAGATTTGGTTAAAGCGGTTAATGATACCAAACAACCAATTTTCATTGATCGATTTGGTCAACAAACAACCAAAGTTCCAGATGATAACTATTTCTTAGAAGGTAAAGGTTCAGCTTTATACAAACAAGATGATTTAAGAACTTTAGTTGATTCAACACCAGCAAAAATTACTGGTGAATCAAGTGGATTTGACTTTGGTGAAGAAGGTGACAAAACCGTTACCGTGGTAACCGATCCAATGAAGTTTGCATCAACAAGAGAAAGTGGTGACACAACTTCTAATATTTATTGGGGAAAGAATTTTATGACAATTAATGTTGATAATAGTGACCAACCAGTAAACATTGACATTAGACCCGGTTCTTATAACGCTGCTCAATTATCAACAGAGATTCAAAGAGCAATTAATGCTGCGTATGGAGATGATAAAAAAATTCAGATAGTTCAAAATGTTGACGATACATTAACAATTGATCTACTTAAACTTAATGCAGATGGAACATCCACTGGATTAACAACTGCTGTTTCAGTTGATCTCTTGGGTGACTCTTATGTGTCAGCTAAAGAAGGTATTGTTTTAACTGGTGCATCACCTGACTTTACTAGAGAACAATTTTTAGCCCATTCACAAGCTAGATTAAATGCAGCCTTAAATGAATATGCAGTTAACACTTCCGATGTTGTTGACAAGGCGGCTGCGCTTGGAGTTGACGGTAGTTTGTTTTACAGAGCTTCTGGAAAAACAATTGGGACCGTTTTAGATCAAAACCAAGTTTATAGTTTTGTTCATAAAACAGGTAAAACAGGCGGTGGAGCAACTTCTAACACTAACACTGATTTACAAGCTAATGGAGCCGTGTCAACTACAAGATATATGACTTATTCTTACTATGGAAAAACTCCACAATTGAATGTTTATGACACTCAAACTGCCATGGCTAATAATCCTGGGGGTGCAACGGCTAATGCAAATCAATGCGTAGTGTATGATCAGTCAGAAAATACTGTAAGATTTCATTTTGGAACAACAAACCCACCACTTTCAGCTAACTCAAAAATTAGAGTAATGGGTAAATTTTACAACGCAACTGCTGATACTACTAACGGTGACTTTATAAGTGGACGTGAATTTACAGTTTCCTCTGTTGGCTCTGAAAGTGTTGGAGGAAATCTACAGTACTATGTAGAATGTAGTACTGCAGGAATGAATTTTCCAGATAGTGATTTTAATTTAGCACTAACTACAGCTAATACTAACAATAAGGCTTATATTTACAGCGCAGAATCCACCGCTGTAGAAGCTTATTTTGAGGGTGCTCAGAATGTTTACAAAGGAGCAGATGTCGATTTTAGTAATAAAAAATTGGTAATGAGAGAAATAGGTAATACTACTAAACACGATTACACTAATGCACAAATGGTTACAAAAGCATCAAAAAATATAATTGATGATTTTGATGAAATTTTTGCATTAAAGGATGATAAAACTACTAGTGGTAGTGCCGTAGATTCAGCTGCCTCGATTGGCATTGGTACAAACGATAATGCAAATAACCATGATCTATTTTTAAATGGTGATGGTACAACTACAGACAAGACAAAAGCAGCAACTCATTGGGTTGATGAAAAAGATCCACCAATTGAAGTAACCTATGATGTTTTAAATCAAAGACTTCAGTTTGAAGTTGATCGAAACTTAATTGGTACAGGTACGAATAGTAACTTTAACAGTTTTAAAATTTATGGTGCATCGACAGCAACAACAACTAACAACTTAGGAATACCTACAGCAGATGACACAGCAGAAACTCTTATTAGAGGTGGCGAGAAATTTTCTGCTGGAACATTCGTTGCTGATGGTGCAGAAATCCAACTTAATGATAAAAGATTTGGTGTAACTGTAGGTTACAACAGTGAGTTAAAAGCATTTGAGTTTAGCAGTGGAACAACTGGAGAAACAATTGCTGCTAATGGAGCAATTGGTGTTACATCTGCTCAAACAGCATCTGATATATCTGTTGGAAGATATTTATTATCAACAACTGATGGATCAGTAACTGATGCTACGGATTTCTTTTCAGGCGACAACAACTTACTTGGAGTCGGTGTGACTAAGACAAATGCTATAAAAACTGAAGCCAAAGGTCTTGCAGCGAAGGCTGCACAAGCAATTGGCGCTTCAGCTACGGAAGATTTAACTCAAGTATTCAGATTATCAACTACTAATAATGAAAATGTTTTCAACGTTTCTGTTAACGGTATTGCTGGTGTCATTGAAATCCCGCAAGGTTTTTATGTGGGAACAACAATGGCAGAAGCATTACAAGAAAGAATCAATCAGATTGAGGACACAACTGGAAGCGTTGGTGGTGGTATTACTGTAAAATATAATTCAACAACAAACAATTTTGTATTTACAAACGGTACAACTGGAAAAACCTCAACGATAAAAGTAAAAGGTTCATCAAAATTTGGTCTTGATAATGTTGATTTGGGAGTTGGATCAGTTCCACAAATTTACAACCTTACTCAAGCAACAAATTCAGAAGGTTTGGCTTTATATGTTGATGCAGCTGGAAACAAAGTAACAACCCCTCCTGCCAACTTAGTTGATGGATATTATCCACTATACATCGATGAAGGTGAATTAACATTCGATAAATCAGGTAAAATTGTAAGTCCGAAACAAGGTGTTCATTATGAGAAACAAGAAGCAGGTTTCAGTATTGATCTGGACATTGATTTTACAAAATCTACTCAGTTAGCACAACCTTTCTCGGTTACAACCGTTAATCAGGATGGTTTTACATCGGGAAGACTGGATGGTTTGGAAATTGACTCATCAGGAACTGTTAGAGCTAACTACACTAATGGACAAAACAATCCACTAGGTAAAATCGTATTAGCAAACTTTAACAACCAAAACGGTCTTAAACAGATTGGTAATTCAACTTATGTTGAAACTGCAGTTTCGGGTACTGCAACAGTTGGTGAAGCTGGTGCGGAAGGTTTTGGAACGGTACTTTCTGGTTCACTTGAAAGATCAAATGTTGATATTACTGAAGAACTTGTGAACTTAATTACTGCGCAAAGAAACTTCCAAGCAAATGCAAAATCAATTGAAACAACTGCTGCAACAACTCAGGCAATTGTTAACATCAGAATGTAGATTCATAGAGTTTAAAGGAGTTTTATAATGGACAGAATGTCACAAACAGCATTGAATAGTATGAAAATGCTGATGGAAAACCAGATCGCAACCGCACATAATCTTGCGAATCTAAACACGCCTGGTTTTAGACAAGATGTAATAACTGACTTCAGCTCAATATATATGAATAGAGAAAATGGATTAGAACCTAGAATTGTTACAGCAAGAGAGGTTGGTAAGTTCAGTGTTGAACAAGGCACTTTAGAAAGTACACAGAATCCTCTTGATGTTGCTATTAACAATCAAGGATATTTCGTAATTCAACCAAAAAATGGGGGTGAACCTGCTTTGTCTAGAAGAGGTGACTTCCAAATAAATGAAAATGGTGAACTTCTGGACGGAGCTGGTAATTTGGTTTTAGATGCTGGCTTACAACCAATGGTTATTCCAGCTTTCAGAAAAATAAATATAACTTCTCAGGGTGAAATTTTAATTGAGGCATTGGGTGGAGAACCGGGTGAATTACCTGTAAATGTTGGAAATCTTGCTACCCTTGTTCCGGAAGAAGGAGCAAGGCTTAAAAAAACACTTGATGGTCATATCCGTTATGAACCAAATTTAAATGAAGATGGAACTGAAGAAATAATTCCAATCGAACCAAATCAACAAGCTAAACTAACATCAGGTTTTCTGGAGAAAAGTAATGTTAATGCCATCGAGGAAATGGTTAATACAATAGATCAAATGAGAAAGTTTGAAATGCATGTTAAATTGATTCAAATGACCGAAGAACTTGATGCAGCAGGGGCTAGTTTAATGAGATTACCAGGTCTCTAATTCAAGATAACTGATTCACCGTGCTTTAATACCTTAAATCTGTTGATATCAACTTTATATTTGAGAAGACTTTCTTCTAATTTTCTCGGAGGCTCATCAACAGGTTCAAAACTAAGAATAAAAGTTCCCCAATGCATTGCGACTGCAAATTTCGCATCAAGATCAATAAAAGTTTTCACCGCTTCCTCTGGATTAAGATGACTATTCTTCATAATATATCTAGGTTTATAGGCACCAATTGGAATGGCAACAATATCAGGGGATCCCAAGCGATTTTTTATGTCAACAAAATCTTTTGTATATCCTGTATCCCCTAAATGCAAAAACTTTTTCTCGAGATGTTCGATCCACCAGCCACCCCATAAAGATTTATTTTTATCAAATAATGTTCTTTTTGACCAATGTTGAACTGGTGTAAACACGAATTTGGTTTCTGAAATCATTATTGACTCCCACCAATCAAACTCTTTAACATTGTCGATACCATTTTTTTTCAACAATTCTTTGTCTCCCAGCGGCACAAGGAAAAGAGCATTGGGAAATTTTTTGTATATGAGCTTCAAAGATTTTATGTCTAGATGATCATAATGATTATGACTTACAGCAACTACATCAACATTAGGTAAATTATTTTCATTTAAAAGTGACGGAATAAATCTTTTAGGGCCTAGGTAAGAGAAAGGAGATGCCCTGGATGTAAGGTGTGGATCAATTAATATGTTTAAATTAGTATTTTGATATAAAAAAGTTGAATGACCAGACCAAGTCAAAGCATGTTTCTCTTTTTTATAAATTATTTTATTAATTTCAGATACTTGAAAATCTTTTGTTTTGGGGGGATCAAAAATATTTTTGAAAAAAAAATTAAAAAATTTTCCTTTATCTATTTTGGTTTCACCGATGTAATTATTGACATAACGATTTTTTTCATCCATCTTGGCAATCTTGCTCATTTTAGTCTGTTGAAATGTGCAAGATGTAAAAAAAAAAAGAAGAAATATCGCTCTTCCTAGATTAATTGTATATGTCATTTTTAATTTGCATAATTTCAGCCTTTTTTTGGGCAATATTTGATTTAACCAGAAAAATTTCTCTTCAATATATTGAACCCAAAATACTATTATTTTTATTTACTTTCGTCCAATTAATCATATTCTTCATTTGGATAATTTTAGATGAGTTTTCAATAGTATTTACCAATTATTTTTTTCCAGGTTTGATTCTAATCATAATAGGAGTTATTTCAGCAATTCTTTTCTTAGAAGCAATTAATTCCTCTGAACTTAGTTTGACGATTCCCCTACTCTCATTTTCACCAATTTTTAGTTCAGTATTTTCATTTATATTTTTAGATGAAAAGCTCAAATATATTCAGTATCTAGGTATTTTCTTTATACTTTTTGGAACTTTGGTTCTCTACGCAAAGGAATTGAAGTTAAACTCTATTTTTCTGAGTATTAAAACAATTAAAAAAAATGCAAGTGCAAAATTGATGTTATTGGTTGCTTTGATTTGGAGCATAACTCCTGTCTTAGATAAAATATGTTTGAAAAGTAGTTCTATAAATATTCATGGTTTAATTCAATCATTGGGAATGCTTATATTTTTAATTTTTTTACTGAGCAAAAATTTTGTTAAACAACTTAAAGATATCAAAAAAGAGGCCTTGAAGATAATTTCATTCACACTCTTAGTTGGAACTTCAGCGACTATTCTTCAGTTCTATGCTATTACATTAAACTTTGTTCCTATTATGGAATCAATCAAAAGAGCTATCGGGCAATTTTCCTCAGTTTTTTTTGGTAAAATGTTTTTTCAAGAAAAAGTCACTTCTCAAAAAATCATCGGTGTTATTCTGTTATCAATTGGAGTTTCTTTTATATTAAGATAAATTTTTATTATAAAGTACTATTTCTTTTAAAATCTCTGTTATCCAAGAAAACTTTAGATTCTTCCATGAAGCCATTAAAGTTGGTTTTCATTGTAGTTGAGTAAGCACCCATTTCATCTATTTCTATAAAATCTCCTTCTTTTATAGAATCAGGAAGGAAGAATGGACCTTTCATAAAATCATTTGAATCACATGTTGGACCATAAAAACTGAAAGGAACTAACTTGGATCTATTTTTTTTCGAGTTGAGTAATTTAACAGGATACCGAAAACCAAAATTTCCTGCATTATTAAGTGACCCATATATACCTTCATTTATAAACAACATCTTTCCTTTTCTTAAATCAACTCTTACAATTAATGACATACATTCTGATACCAAACATCTACCTGGCTCAGCCAGTAATTTTACTTTTTTATTTAAGGATAAAAATTTTTTGAACTCATCTCTTACCACTCTCAAATAGTTTCTAAGTGGTGAGGGTTTTAAGCCTGGATATTTAGATGGAAATCCTCCACCGATATTTAAGAGGTCAATTTTCACATTGCTATTCTTCACAATTTCAAGAGTTTTTCTGAATCCTATTTTATATGCCTCAGGATTCATACACTGTGATCCAGTATGAAAAGTAATGCCAACTTTTGTTGCATTATCTCTAATTTCTTTTAGTAAATTTGGAGCTGAATTATAATCAACACCAAACTTTCTATTGAGTTTTATCTTTGAAAAGTCATTGGAAATTGAAATTCTTAAAAATAAATTTAAATCTTTTGCATTTTTAGTTTCTTGAACAATTTTTTTAAATTCACAGTTGTGGTCAATAGCAAAATTTTTTACACCAAAATTAAAGTATGCATCAAATATCGCATGCCGAGGTTTTACTGGGTTCATAAAATAGATTTTTGCGTCTGGAAATAATTTTTTAACAATTTTTATTTCATTGATAGATGAAACATCAAAGGATTTTAAACCTAAATTATTCATTGAATCTAAAATAAATCTGGAAGGGTTGCATTTTACAGAATAAATCACTTCACCATCGAAGTTTTTTAAAAAATATTTAACACTTTTCGATAACTTTTTTGGTTTAAATAGATAAAATGGGTGTTTAACATTAGAAATATTTATTCGTTCAAGCGACTCAAGCATTTTAAATATTTGGTTTTATAAAATCAATGGTTTAAAGATTATAAGAAAAAAATTAAATTTTATAATTTTTTTTTTTTTTAAAGAAATTATAATCAATTAGATGTTAAGAATAAATGATATATCACCTAATTTTGATGCTGATACAACAAATGGTAAAATAAATTTCCATGAATGGTTAGGTGACTCTTGGGGAGTGCTTTTTTCTCACCCTAAAAATTTTACCCCAGTATGTACAACTGAGCTTGGATATATGGCTAAAATTGAGGAGGAATTTAAAATAAGAAATTGTAAAATCATTGGATTAAGCATCGATTCTCTTGAGGACCATAAATTATGGTCTAAAGATATTGAGGAAACTCAGGGTGCCAAAGTTAATTATCCCATGATATCTGATGAAGATCTATCTATCGCTAAACTTTTTAATATGTTGCCTGCAGATGAGACTAATGATGGTAATAGGACGGCTATTACAAATGCAACAGTTCGATCGGTATTTCTGATTGATCCAGATAAAAAAATCAGAATGATGTTGACCTATCCAATGACAACTGGAAGAAATTTTGATGAAATTATAAGAGTTTTAGATTCTGTTCAATTGACCAGTAGAAAAAAAGTAGCAACACCAGCTAATTGGAAAAAAGACCAAGATGTAATTATTGTTCCAGCAGTTTCTGATGAGGAAGCAAAAGAGTTATTTGGAGATTTTAAGAAAATTAAGCCGTATCTACGATATACAAAAGTTGATTAGGTTAGCTTGCACATTTTTTTGAACAATACTTGACTGACGACCAATTATTCTTCCATTTCTTCCTCCATATAAACTTTTTATTACAAACTGAGCAAATTTTTTGAGGTAAAAATATTTTTTTCATCTTACTTTAATAGTTTCTTGTTTTTAATAAAAAGAATGTAAGCTGCCATTCTATATATATTTTTTAGCACTTGAAAAAAAAAAGGTTTTTTAAAAATTTTATAAAGAAATTCATACCTAGGAATATTTTTCCAAATGATTAAGAAAGCATCAGCTCCTGAAACTAATTTGTTATCGCTAATAATATGTATTTTTTTTAATAATTCTTCATAGGATTTTGATGTCATTTTCTGAGCTGTCAAATTGTTGGTAATATCTATCCACTCAATATTGTTTCTAGATAATTTTTTATAATGATTAATTTCTGCCTTACAAATTTTGCAAGATTTATTGTAAAAAACTTTAATTGGCATAAGTGTTTTCTTCCAAAAAAATATTAGCAGATTTAAATATTTTTTCTTTTCTATCTTTTTTCATTTTCTCTAAAACTCTAACCATCATCGATAATCTTGGGTTCTTTTGAAAAAAAAACTTGTTTTTTTCAATAAATCTCCAGTATAAACCATCCATCACATCACACCATGGTCCTTTTTTAAAATCCATCATCTTTAAAAAATATGCGGATCCACAGATATATGGCTTCGTAGCAAAAATACCTCCCTCGCTGAAAAGACCCATCCCATAAACATTTGGAACCATAACCCACTCTGATGAGTCAATGAACATTTCCATAAACCATTTATAGACAATCTTTGGATGAATTTCCGCCAGATTCATAATATTAGCTAAAATCATTAATCTTTCTATATGATGGGTCCAGCCAAAATTTAGGGCATTTTTTATTGAATGATCCAATGGTTCAAGACCAGTAGTTCCAGAGTACCAAGATGATTTCATTTTTCTTTTATGTTTAAAAAAATTCTTATCTTCCATTAATTCATTAAAATTTTGATATACTCCTCTAATAAATTCTCTCCAGCCAATAATTTGCCTTATATAACCTTCATAGGAGTTCAATCTTATTTTTTTCTCACTTAATTTAATTTTTGTTAAAATTTCTTCCGGAGTGATTAATCCAATATTTATAAGTGGACTTAAAGCTGAATGAAAAAGAATGTTATCCCTTTTATCTACTGCATCCTCGTAATCACCAAAATTATCGATCTTAGTTTTTAAAAAATTATTAAAACAATGCCATGCACATTTCCTGGTTGTTCCAACCCAAAAAGAATCAATATTACCGGGATGATCATTAAATTTGGAGTTAACAAGACTTTTTAGATTTTCTGTATGATGAGAAGTTTTGAAAATATATTTTTTTGGAAGATTTAAATCTTTGGGTAATTTTTTTCGATTTTCTTCATCAAAACTCCATTTTCCTCCAATTGGTTTATTAGTTTTATCGATAAGAATTTTATATTTTATTCTTTGATTTTTGTAAAAACTAGCCAAAAAAGGTTTTTTTACATTAGATAAATAGTTTTTAAATTCATCTCTTGATGTAAGAAACATTGGTGATTTATGATAATTAATCTTAACTAAACCATCTAAAAGTTCGAGAATCTTTTTTTCAAATGGTTTATCCTCTATCTCGAACAAAGATACTTCAATAATTTTCATACTTTTTATTTGATTCATTAATTTTTTTTCATAACTTAAGGAAAAATCACTTTCTTCAATTTTTTTATAAATTATTTCAAAAGATTCTTTCATCAATTCATCAGCAAAAGATCTCATAGCTGATAAAAAAAAAAGAATTTTATGTTTGTGATGTTTTTCATAAGTGCATAAACCAAGATCCTCTGCCATAAAAAAAATATGATCTTTTTTATATTTTTTAAAAAATTTTTTTTGAAATAGTTGGTTTCCCAAAATTAGGAATAGCTTTTGTTTCATTTTTTTACTTTTTTTTTATAGATGAGAATGCATTTAAGGCTTTTTCCCGTGAATCTTTCAAATCAACTAGGGGAATTGGATAGTTAATCCCAAGTTTGAAGTTTAATTGATCACATAGTTCATCAGGTAATTCCCAAGGTGAATATAAATATTTGAGGGGGAGATTCTTTAACTCTGGTACATACTTGAGGATATAATTACCAGTTGGATCAAATTTTTGGGCTTGGGTAACTGGATTAAAAATTCTGAAATATGGAGCTGCATCAGCCCCTGTTCCAGCAACCCATTGCCAACCTGAACAATTGCTTGCTAAATCAGCATCAAATAAACAATCCCAAAACCATTCTTCACCTTTTTTCCAATGATGAAGTAAATTTTTAACTAGGAAAGAACCAACAATCATTCTCACTCTATTATGCATATAACCAGTTTGCCAAAGCTCTCGCATTCCTGCATCTACGATTGGATAGCCTGTTTTACCAGTTTTCCAAAGTTTAAAATATTCCTCATTTTCCTCCCAACCAAAGTTATCAAATTTAGATTGGAGATTTTTATTTATTATTTGGGGAAAATGATAAAGCAGATAATATGAAAACTCTCGCCAACCCAATTCACTCTTAAAAGTTTCAATATTTTCATTTGAGTCATTATTTTTTTCTAAGTTTTGAACATTGTGCCATAATGTATTGGGTGAAATCTGACCCCAGTGAATGTAGGGAGAAAGTCTCGAGACATTTTTTTTCTCCGGAAAATTTCTCCCTTCTTTGTAATCTTTAAGACCATATTTAAAAAAAGAGTTCATCAATTCTTGCGCATATTCTTCACCAATTTTCCATTCATTCTTAACATTTAACACCCATTTTTTTTTTGGTACTAAATTCAATGATTCAAGGGAATTTGATTTAAAAGAATCAAAAATTTTTTTTACTTTTTTTGTTTCAGGTTGTCTCGGTGGAGGTCGATTCAAACAACCCTTTTTGTAAAAAGGGGTGAAAACTTTATAAGGAGTACTATCATTTTTAAGGACTTCAGAGGGTTCCCAAAGTAAAGAGCCATTAAAAGATTTTACATTATCAACATTTTGTCTTAATTTTTTTTTGATTATAATATCAGATTCTAAATCATTTGGTTCGTAAGATCTATTCCATGAAATAGATCTGACATCAAATCTATCTATTAGTGTTTCAAAGATTTCTAGCGGCAAACCTTTAAAAAAAACAAGGTTACCAGAAATTTGTTTGTTCAAATACTCAAGTGAATTATGTAACCATACTTTGCCAGCAGCCCCAATATACCTATTAGGAGACTCCTCATTAAGAATAAAAATAAATAAAACCGGGTCACTAAATGATACAAGATAATTTATTGATGGGTTATCTGATAATCTCAAGTCTTTTCTAAACCAATGTATAGCAATTTTATCTTTCATTTTTTTTTATTTTTCCTATTATAATATCGAATCCAAGTATTAATATTTATTACTTAAAATTATGATTTCAATAGTAAGAACCATTTTTGAAATACTGTATCTATTGTCAATTTTATTTCTCATCAAACAATATATTAATTTATTTAGAAATGTTGTTGCATTAAGGCGTGAAACAAAAACTTCAATTGGTTCAAAAAATAAAAAATTAGATAGGGCTATACGAGCTCATGCAAATTTTTGTGAAACCGTTCCTATTGCCATACTTTTAACTATGATTCTTTATTTCCACAACCTGCTTTATATCGCATTGCCGTCACTTTTGATGCTGGTAATCGGAAGAATAATTCATGCAAAGGCAATCTCCAACATTAATGAGAATATTAACATGAGAGTAATTGGAATGAGATTAACTATTTATTCAATAAAAGTATCATCTTTTGGCATTATATTCTATATACTGCAAATTATTTATTATTATTTTAAGTCAGGCTATTAATCATATTTCTACCACACACATACCACATATTGTATCTTGGCGGAGAGGAAGGGATTCGAACCCTCGATAGATGTTACCACCTATAACGGTTTAGCAAACCGTCGCCTTCAGCCACTCGGCCACCTCTCCTCATTGTTTTGAAAGTAATTCTCTCAATAAATTATTGACAACTTGAGGATTAGCCTTTCCTTTTGACTCTTTCATAACCTGACCAACAAAAAAGCCAAAAAGTTTATCTTTTCCCGACTTATAATCATCTACCATTTTTGAATTTTTTTGTAAAACAGATTTAACCAAATCTTCGATTTCTGCTTGATCAGAAATCTGTTCAATGCCCTTATCTTTTATAAAATCATTAGCATTTTTATCTGATTTTAAATAATCCTCAAACACCTCTTTCGCTTGTCTATTTGAAATCTTACCATCTGAAATTAGATCAATTAAAGATCCAAGTTTTTGGGCTGATATTTTAGAATCTGAGAGTTCAATATTTTTTTTATTTAAATACGAAAATAGTTCTCCGGTTAACCAGCTAACTACAAGCTTAGGCTGGCGAGTTTCAACTAATTCTTCAAAGTAGTCAGCAGTATATTTATCACTTACGAGAATTTCAGCGTCATAATTTTTTAAACTATAATTTTCAATAAATCTCTCCTTTTTTTTATCTGGAAGTTCCGGCATTGTTTTTTTGAGATTCTGAATTTTATTTTCTGATATTATAAGTGGTGGTAAATCTGGGTCCGGAAAATACCTGTAATCATGTGACTCTTCTTTACCCCGCATAGATCTTGTCTCACACTTGTTCGGATCAAAAAGTCTAGTCTCTTGCTTAATCAGTTCACCTTGTTCTAATATTTCAACCTGTCTTTTTGCTTCATATTCAATTGCTTGTTGAATAAATTTAATTGAGTTAACATTTTTTATTTCACACCTAGTTCCAAGAGGTTTTCCGGTTTTCCTAACTGAAACATTGACATCTGCTCTCATATTACCCTTTTCCATATTTCCATCACAACTTCCAACATATCTTAAGATTGACCTTAGTTTTTTAACATATTCAGCAACTTCTTCTGGACTCCTCAAATCAGGTTCAGAAACAATTTCCATTAGGGCACAACCTGATCTATTTAAATCAATAAATGAATTTTTCACATCTTGATCATGTATACTTTTTCCTGCATCTTGCTCAAGATGAAGTCTCGTTATACCAATTTTTTTTTGACCATGGTTTGTATCAATAATTAAAAAACCCTCACCAACAATTGGTTTTTCAAATTGAGAAATTTGATAACCTTGGGGTAAATCAGGATAAAAATAATTTTTCCTGTCAAATATTGAAATATTATTAATTTTTGCATTCAAACTTAATCCAGTCAAAATGGCCTGATCAACACAATATTCATTAATAACTGGTAATGCCCCAGGCATTCCTGCATCTACAAGCTCTACCTGAGAATTTGGTTCTGCCCCCCAATCTGTTGAAGCTGGTGAAAAAAGTTTGGAATTCGATTTGATTTGAGCATGAACTTCTAAACCCAAGATCACCTCCCATTTATCAGTCTTTCCTTCAATAAAGTAAGTCATTAAGATTCTCTACTATCCTCCAGAAACTTTCCTCCAGCTAAAACCGAAACTTCATCAAAAGGCTTTCCAATCAATTGAAGACCGATTGGAAGACCTTTATCATTTAAACCTCCAGTAACAGAAATTGCTGGCAGACCAGCCAGACTGGCTGGCACAGTTAAAACATCATTTAAATACATTTCTATAGGATCATTTTGTTTTTCACCTATTCCAAAAGCAACATTTGGAGTTGTTGGTGTTAGAATAAGATCACACTTTTTAAAAGCATTTTCAAAATCATTAAAAATCAATTTCCTAACTTTTAATGCCTTCAAGTAATAAGCATCATAATAGCCTGCAGAAAGAACATAAGTTCCAATCATAAGTCTTCGCTTAACTTCATCTCCAAACCCTGATGATCTCGTACATTCATATAAATCAAGCAACTCATCAGCTTTTTCACGAAAACCGTATCTAACTCCATCGTATCTAGCTAAATTTGCTGAGGCCTCTGCTGGGGCAATGATATAATAAGTTGGTAATGCAAATTCTGTATGAGGAAGACTTATATCTATAATCTCGGCTCCATTGTCTTTAAATAATTTTACGGAATTTTCCCAACATTCTTTTATTTGTGAATTCAAACCTTCGATAATATATTCCTTGGGCAATCCAATCTTTATTTTTTTTAAGTCAAGGTTTTTGTAATCAAGAAAATTTGGAACTCTATTCTTAGAACTAGTTGAATCTTTTTGATCATATCCACTCATCGCTTGAAGCATTAATGCTGCATCATTTACACTTTTTGTTAATGGACCTGCTTGATCAAGAGATGAAGCAAAAGCAACCATTCCAAATCTAGAGCATCTTCCATATGTAGGCTTTAATCCAACTAATCCGCAAAATGATGCAGGCTGACGAATTGATCCTCCAGTATCAGAACCTGTTGCAGCCAAACATTGTCCAGAGGCCACGGCTGCAGCTGAACCTCCAGATGATCCGCCGGGAACAAGTTTTTTTATTGATTCTTTTTCTTTAAGAGGGTTTTCAACATTTCCAAAAAAACTAGTTGTATTAGCTGAACCCATGGCAAATTCATCCATATTAGTCTTACCAAGCATAACAGCTCCATTATCCCATAAATTCTTAGAAACAGTTGATTCATAGAATGGTATGAAATTTTCTAGTATTCTTGAACCTGCTGTTGTTTTTACTCCACGGGTACAAAAAAGATCTTTCATTCCGATTGGAATACCCTCAAGAATTCCAATATCCAATCCTCCAGAAATTTTTTCATCTGACTTTTTTGCCATCTTGATGGCAATTTCTGGTGTTTGTGTGATGTAGCAATTCAAACCCTTATTTTCTTCAATTTTTCCAATATAGTAATTTGTTAACTCAACTGAAGAAATTTTTTTTTTTAAAAGATTTTCTCTTGCGGAAGTTATATTTAAATTACTCAATTCACTCATTCCACAACCTTTGGCACAACAAAAAATCCAGATTTTTTTTCAGGAGAGTTTTTTAATATTTTTTCATTAGAAAAATTAGTTTCTGATTTATCTTTCCTCATAACCATTGATTCATTAAATACAGAAAGCATGGGTTCTACATTTTTGGTATCAACTTTCTTTAATTCATCAACCCATTTGAGAATATTATTTAATTCATCTTTAAGTTTATCCTCATCGGATTGCTTAACCCTAATCCTAGCAAGCCTAGCAACTTTTTTAACAGTTTCGTTATCTATTGACATAATAATTATTAAAATTTCAATGATTTAGTGTATAAATAGCACTAGGCATGGTAATTCGCAATATAAAAGAGTTTTTAAAATTAACTTTTAAAAAAAAATTAATATGTCTTGATATTGGTAAAAAAAAAACTGGAATTGCAATATCAGATCAAAATCAATCAATGGTAATGCCACATAAAGTCCTCCAAAGAGATAAAGAATTTTTATTAAAAGTCATGAATATAGTTACAGAATTTTCTATTGAGGGAATAGTAGTTGGCACCCCAATAAACTCTGAAAAGAAAATTAACAGAATGTCTCAAGCAATAAATGATACCACAAAAAATATTGATCAATTTTTGTTTAATAATAATATTGATTTACCTATTTTTTTTTGGGATGAGAGTTATACTAGTCTTGAAGCTGAGGATTTAACAAAAGAATTTTTTAAAACCTCAAAACATCAAAAAAAACATATAGATAAATTTGCTGCTAAAATAATATTAGATGATTTTTTAAAAGAGTATTTAAATTTAAATGAAAAAAAAAATAATTGAATCTCTGGATGGAATTAATGTTTTTGATTTGACGAGAGTTCTCGCCGGTCCTACTGCAACTCAAATTCTTGGTGATCTTGGTGCAAACATTATAAAAGTTGAAAGACCTAAATCCGGTGATGATTCAAGAAACTTGGGCCCGCCATATTTAGATAATAAATCTAAAAATCCAAGAGAAAGCGCATATTTCTTGAGTGTAAACAGAAATAAAAGCTCTGTGTCCATTGACTTAACAAAAAAAGAAGGACAGCAGTTAGCAAGAAAGATAATACGGAAATGTGATGTGTTAGTAGAAAATTTTAGAGCGGGAAATTTGAAACAGTACGGACTAGATTATAAAAGTATAAAAAAAATTAACCCAAAAATTATATATTGCTCAATCACTGGGTTTGGCCAAGACGGCCCATATTCAAAAAGAGGTGGTTACGATTACCTAGTTCAAGCAATGGGTGGGATCATGAGTATAACAGGAGAATATGGGGGTAACCCAACAAAAATCGGAGTTGGTGTTTCAGATATCATTACTGGTTTATATGCAACTATATCAATTTTGTCAGCGCTCAGATATAGAAGTCTTACTCAAAAAGGTCAACATATTGATATTTCACTAATGGATTCTCAAGTTTCTTGGTTAAGCTATGTGGCACAAGGGTACCTGGTTTCAAAAAAAATTCCTCAAAGAATTGGAAATGACCACCCATCAATTGTCCCATATCAAACCGTTAAAGCCAAAGACGGTCTTATGGTTTTAGCTATCGCTAATGATAGACAATTTAAAAGTTTTTGTGTTTTTGCTGGTCTAGATGAATTATACAAGAACCCAAAGTTTCAAAAAAATTCATCAAGAGTTAAAAATAGAGCTGACCTTAACAAGATAATTTCAAAAAAAATCAAAGAAAAAACTATAAATCAATGGGTAAAAGGGCTGATAAGCGTTAATGTCCCGTGCGGTCCTATAAATAATATTCAACAAGTTTTTCAAGATCCACAGGTAAAATCAAGAAAAATGAAGATTTCTATGAATCATAGAAAAATAAAAAATAAAAAAATAAATTTAATTGGAAGTCCTTTGAACCTTTCTGAGTCACCAGTTAAATATAGAAAGACGCCTCCAACCTTAGGAGAAGATACAGATAAAATTCTTAAAGA
>MDTG01195475.1_pt1 | contig 20545 bp, 28 predicted proteins | sample 811421 | NCBI WGS metagenome assembly MDTG01 (sample SAMN05326645, study PRJNA326480) | marine metagenome | isolation source: seawater | place: Pacific Ocean: South East | collected 2011
GGTATGAAGAAAAGATTAAAAGATCAATCGAAATCACACACGACATTGCTTGGCAAAAGTGTGAGGATTGTTGGATTGATACTAGTGTTAAGCTTCCCGATTTCAACAAGCCTGGGGAGACTGCTTTTCAGCAGCTTGCGAAAAAGGTCAAGTCAGCGCTTGTCAAAGAAGGATTGCATGCAAACCCCGAATACGTCGAACGAGCAAAGTTTGAACTATCAGACATCAAGTTCCTCGGTTTCGAAAACTATTTCCTAGTAATGTATGAAGTGTTTCACAAAGCAGCTGATCACACACTTTTTGGCGCAGCCCGCGGCTCCGGTGGTGGCTCACTTGTTAACTACTTGTTAGGTATAACACAGGTTGATCCTCTTAAATACGATTTGCTGTGGGAGCGTTTTCTCGGTCGTCATCGAACTTCATGGCCTGATATCGATTCCGACGCCGGCGACCGCGATGCACTTATCAATGCAGCACGAGAACTGTATGGTGATCAAGCTGTTATTCCGGTTTCAAACTTCAACACACTCAAGCTCAAGTCACTTGTTAAAGACATTGCCAAATTTTATAAAATTGACTTTGCTGAGGTGAACAAAATGACCGGTCCACTCCAGGATGAGGTAATGTCGCAAGCCCGAGACGAAAATACAGAAAAGTCTGTATTCGTACTTAAGCACGAAGACTGCATGACTTACTCTAAAGGTTACAGGCAGTTTATGGAAAAGTACCCTAAAGTAAAGGACCATATCGAAAGCTTGTTCATGCAGAATCGATCTGTCGGTCGTCACGCCGGCGGCGTAATCATCGGTCCTCCGGAGGCACTCGAGCAGTCTATGCCGATAATTGGTGTTCGAGGTGAATTGCAAACACCCTGGACGGAAGGAATGAACTTTAGAAACCTTGAGGATAACGGATTTATTAAGTTTGACTTTCTTGGCCTTACACTATTAAAAGATGTAGAAAATTGCATCAGACGTATTCTAACCAGGCAGAATGATAAAGAACCGACGTTCTTAGAAATCCGCGACTGGTTTGACAAGCATCTTAATTGCAGATATGTTGAACAAGATGATGATGCAGTCTGGAGGCATGTGTATCATCAACGTCGCAAAGTTGGTGTCTTTCAATTTACAGCTGAAGGCGCGCGCCGATTCTGTGAGGATGCAAAGCCCACGGCTATTATTGAATTGGCCGCTCTGACAGCAATATATCGACCAGGTCCGCTTCGTGCCAATGTTCACTTAAAGTATGTAAAGGATAAAGCTCGAGCTGATGAAATTGTTTATGCACATCCGATAATTAAAGAAATATTAGGCCCAACTTTTGGTCACGTAACTTTTCAAGAACAGTTCATGCTTTTAGCACAGAAACTTGGTGGTTTTACTCCTGCAGAATCTGATAAGCTTAGGAAGACCCTAGTTAAGAAATCTCTTGATACTATGGGCAAGAAAGGGGGCGAACGAGAAGCAGCAAGACAAAAGTTTGTCAGTGGCGCTAAAGAGATAAATGACGTTCCAGAGCATGTTTCTCAAGAATTGTGGGAAAGAATCGAATTCTTTTCTGTTTATGGTTTTAATAAATCACATGCTGTAGCATATGCAATTGGATCTTATTATGCTGCATGGCTTCACACCTATTACGAAACAGACTGGCTTTCAACAATTCTTGAGTCTGAAAACAACAACCCTAAAAATCTTTCAAAAGCAATTTCAGAAATCAAAGCTATGGGTTATGAGATATCTACGCACGATGTAAACGAGTCTGGTTTAAGTTGGAATTATTCTGAAAGAAAGAAGGCGTTTATCCCTCCTTTAAATTCCATCAAAGGGTTGGGCAAAAATGCTGTTCAAGAAATCATGAAAAACAGGCCGTATCAGTCTCTGGATCAAATGCTTTACAACGAAGAGGGCAAGTGGTACCACTCTAAACTAAACAAGACAGGGTTTGCTGCTCTTTGCAAGGTTGAGGCATTAGATGCACTTGAAGAAATGTGGCAAAGTGAAATTAAAAACCACCGGCAGCTTCATGAAATTATAATTCAAAATTATGACATTCTTAAGAAATCTAGGTTTGGCATGACCCTCCGTCAAGCAAAGAAAAAAGAAGCTGACCCGATACTTCCAATGCTGATTGAGTCTACATCAGACACAGAAGACTGGACACGTGTTGAAAAACTACAAATGTATCAAGATATGTGCTCAGCAACTAGAGATGATCTGGCTTTCCCAGATGACTTGATGGATAAAATCAAATCAAGCCACGTTAAGTCTGTTCTGCAGTTCAAAGCGCATGAAAAGGGTATTGGTTGGTTCTGTGTCGTTGAGTGGATTAAAAAGACTACAAAGAATAAAAAGATATTTTATCGTGTCAAAATAACAGATGATGAAAGCAATACTGGTTGGCTTCGCATATGGGGCGAGATCCCGAATGCAATGCAACCTTATACGATTTGGCTGACTGAGACAAAGAATGATCCTAACTGGGGTTGTTCAACTAGTTCTAGAAAGATACGACCGCTGGTAGTGTCATGAAGCACGCAGAAAGAGATTGGCTCACAGTTAATAGAATATGTCGAGATTTAAAATGGCTGTCATATGATCCGGACTATAAAGATTTCGATATCAAAAAAGCATTAGAAATACTACAGCACCTTAAAGAAAAGCTATCAAAGGAAATTGACAAATGAAATTTAAAACAGGAGGAATAATTAAATATCGTTCACCTTGGGAAGGCAAAACTTTCATAGGGATTGTAACAAAAAAAGCCTCGACAGGTTACTGGGTTTTGTGGTCTGACGGACGTCACAAAATACTGCAGAAAAGATTATTGCAATACACAGAAATGTTATGAAGTCAGGTGATTTAGTAAAGTGGACATTTGCAAAAACATCCGGAACATACAACAGAGAAAATAAGTTTTATATGGGAATTCTTTTGTATGAGGAGCAATTACCAAAAGGATCATGGATGATATTACTATCATCAGGTGAGCGTGTACATGCATGTGAATCTGAAATAGAACTCATAAAACCATGTAAATAACACAACAGCAGCTTAATATAATATTGACTTAATTTAGGAGAGTAATTTGATTAGCCGACCAATAAATTATATTTTTCTTGAAGGGCCAGATCTTTCTGGCAAAACTTCGCTTTATGAAAGCATTCACAAAGAAACTAATTATCGATGGAATATTCAAGATCGATCAGCACTGTCTATGCTTGTCCATTCAAAATACTATGAAAGAAATGAGTTTAGACATGTCGAGCAACTTAGATCTGAATTGTACAATCTTAATAATGTGACGATTATACTCTTACCCGTTTGGGAAGAAATAGCAAGAAGGTTTAACAAACGCGGCGATCCAATTCAAAACATAACTTCGCTTAAAAAAATATATGATTTGTTTGAAGAGGCTGCTTCAGAACTAGAAGACTATCCAAATGTTGTTGTTTTGCGTGAAGCTTGTGATGAAAGCACACTAAAGTATCTTGTGCAAAGTTTAAAAAATTATGAATCTTCTTCTACACTCGAGCTCCAAAAAAACTTTTTAGATTCTGTCAATGCAAGAAAACAAAAAGAATGCGTTGGATTGAATTTAACTTTGTTCGATGATGGTAGTTTTAAAGATATCGACGAGGGTCATTTGCTTTATGAACAAGAAGCAGAATATTACAATGAAATTATAGTTTCCATTGTAGATAAAATTAAAAATGAAATAGAAGGAAATAACGAATACGGCAGGCAAGAAACAAAAAGCAGTAGAAGATTTATCTACACTTCAGATACATGCATCTCGCTAGGACATTTCCTGTTAAGAGAAGATGCCCTAGACTGTCAATTTTTTCTTAGATCATCTAACGTTAAAGACACATTATTTTATGATTTAAATTTTATAAAATATTTTTCAAGCAAAGTGTACAACATTCTTGACGCACAAGGTCTTTTCTGTAGAATTAAAATATTGATTAATTCTGCCCATATTATCGAGGAATCATGAAAGTAAAAATAAAGAAAACACATGAAAAAGCTGTAATCCCAAAATATGCCAATCCTGGCGATGCATGCATGGACTTATATGCTGTTAGTCACGACGTCGATTCTTTTGGAAATCATGTATATGATACAGGTATTGCCGTTGAAATACCTAAAGGGTGTGTAGGTCTTGTTTTTCCGAGATCTTCTATATCAAAAACATTTGACATGAATTTGAGAAATTCAGTCGGCGTAATTGATTCTGGTTATCGCGGAAGTATTATTTTAAAGTTCAGCGGCTCTATTGGTCGACGAGGTACTTATGGCCGAGGAGACAGGATAGGTCAGATAATGATACTCCCATACCCGAAAATTGTATTTGAAGAAGTAGATGAATTGTCTAGTTCTGAAAGGGGCGATGGAGGCTTCGGAAGCACCGGATCATGATCGACTTTGTTTTATAAATTTAAATTAATTGTGATATAATCTTAATAAAGCAAAACGGAGAAATTAATGAAAAGAGCACTTGTAACGGGAGGCTGCGGATTTATAGGCAGCAATTTAACAAAAGAATTGGTCAATAAAGGTTGGCAAGTTGATGTTGTTGACGACATGTCTAATGGTCATTTAGAACTTCTAGAAAGTCTAATGACAATCAATATCATGAATGGTACATTTTTTACTGCATACAGAATGCAAAAAGCGCCCAGAACTCAACCGCAAGTACTTGTTATCCAAGAAGATTTTTCAAATGATCATGTTCTAGCAGCTGTAAACGAAGGCATTTACGATGTGATATTTCATCAAGCTGCAATACCTCGTGTAAGTTATTCTGTTGAGCAACCTTTTCATTCCACAGACGTCAACATATCAAAAACGACAAGGCTTTTTGAAGCAGCCCGCGGCAAGGTTAGAAGAATTGTTTGGGCTTCTTCATCGTCAGTTTATGGCGGTGCTGACAAGCTACCGACTCCAGAGAATGAGGTAAAAAATCCAAAGTCGCCTTACGCTTGGCAGAAATCATCAATAGAAGATTTTGCAAAAATGTGCTGGAATCTTTACAAGTTAGACGTGGTGTGCTTAAGGTACTTTAACGTCTTTGGTCCTGGTCAGTATGGGGATAGTCCATATTCAACTGCAGTTTCTGCGTGGTGTCATTCCATTAAAAACAATTTAGAGTGCAGGTCGGATGGAGATGGTGAACAGACCAGAGACATGTGCTACATAGATAATGTTGTCCATGCAAATATTCGAGCTGCAAACCATTTTGAATCTTTTAAGGGTGAATGTTATAATGTCGCATGCGGAGATCGAGTTTCTAACAACGAGATACTGACTTATTTTATAAGTAAGTTTGGAGATCGTGTGAAAGTAAGAAATGCACCAGTAAGGCCGGGCGATGTTAAACATACACAGGCTGACATATCTAAAATTAAAAAGCAACTAGGATACTCTGTTCAAAAAAGATTTTGGGATGGTCTAGATGAAACAATTAAATGGTGGGGTTTGACAAATGAAAAATAATCAAGCACAGTTTACTCTGTACACTGGCCCGATGTTTAGTTCGAAAACTACAAAGTTGCTAGCAAAGGTAGACCGTAGCAAATATCAAAAGAAAAAGTCAGTGTCTTTTAAACCTTCAATAGACGACAGATACACCGTAGATAACCAAATTGTAACACACAATGACGTGCACATTAATTGTTATACAGTTAAAACTGGCGCTGAAATTTTAGAAATTGTAGCTGCCAATCACCCAGTCGACATTGTCGCTATTGATGAACTATTTATGATACCTGACGGTGGTAAAGCATGTATCGAACTTTTTAGAAAAGGCTACGATGTCTACGTTTCATCAATTGAATTAGACTATATGGGCCAGCCTTTTGCTGAGGTTATGGGAATAATGCCCTACTGCACACAGATTGTTAAGTGTAAAGCAGTATGCGCAATCTGTCAAAATGATGCCAGGTATACATATAAAAAAAGTACATATTCGTCATCAGCTGGCGATCAAGAAATAATTGAGGTTGGTGGCGAAGAAATTTATGAGCCAAGATGCCAGTTACATCATAATTACATGATATCTTAGCTGGTATAAACCTTTAGAGGAGAGACATAATGTTAGAACCTTCAAGTGTCAACTGTGTTATATATCACGCAGATTGTACGGATGGATTTGGATCTGCATACTCAGCGTGGAAATTGCTGGGTAATAGAGCGGAATATCATGCTTGTAAGCATGGATCAAAACCACCAGATGTCAAAGGAAAAAATGTAGTAATTTTAGATTTTTCTTTCAACAATAAGACTACAAAAAAAATGATCAAAGAAGCAAAAAATCTTTTAGTGATTGATCATCACAAATCAGCTGTAGTTGAGCTTCACGACATATCAAACACAATATTCGACATGAATAAGTCGGGCGCAACTCTAGCCTGGGAGTTTTTTCACCCGGGCAAAGAAGCACCTAAGTTTATACAATACATAACAGATAGAGATTTGTGGAAATGGGAACTTCCCTATTCAAAAGAATTTAGCGCTGCTTTTGACATGGTTCCTTTTGAATTTGAGGAGTTTGAAAAATTTGAGGATGATTCAGTTTTTGACGACGCAGTGAAGCGAGGTAGTTACATCCTAGCTTACTCAAAAACAGTTGTTAAGAAAGTTTGTGAAAAAGCCTCACCAAGAAAGATTGGTGGCAAGAATGTACTTGTTGTGAATTCATCTCACTGGATGTCAGAGATAGGAGCAAGATTAGCACCTGACTGTGATTTTGCATTAATTTGGTATTATGATCACAATGACAAACTTATCAAGGTGAGTTTGAGAGCTTTTCATGATAAGATTGATGTTTCTGAAATATCAAAAAAATACAAGGGTGGAGGTCATAAAAAAGCAGCCGGCTTTACTTTACCCGGCGATTTTAAAATAGAAGAATTGTTTGATGAGGTGTGACGATGGAAAACAATCTACCTTTTATAAGGGACTCAAGAAAGTTCTTTGGTAAGTATGAAGTTGTATTGCCCGGTAACATTGTTATACCTTGCTACAACTACGCAACTGCAAAGACCCTATACCATAGACACTTAAAAAAGCTAACGTGAGAATGAGTCGACCAAGCTGGGACACAATATGGATGGAATTTGCAAATAATATTTCTTTGAGATCTGTTGATAGCAAATACAAAGTCGGTGCTGTGATTGTAACACAAGATAACACTCAAGTGCTATCGCTAGGCTATAACGGAGACCAAAAAGGGGGTCCGAATAAGAGGGCGAGTTCCGAGCACGGAAAAAGCGGATTTATCCACGCCGAAGTCAACGCTTTAATAAAGTGTGATTTTAACAACCCAAAAACAAAAAAAATGTACTTGACACACTCACCGTGCGCAGTTTGTGCAAAATGCATTATTAATGCTGGAATTGATGAAGTAATATATCAGAACGAATACACACCTGAAAAAATAGGAATCAAGATACTTTTAGATTCAGGAATAAGTGTAAGAACAATAAAAGAGTGATATTTATTTAAAAAGGTTGCACACAATGATAAAAATAGAAGATGTAAAAAAAATAATTCGTGAGTCCAAGTCAGCAAAAAAAAGTAACAATAAGGTTAGGCTATATACACCAGAACTAATGTTGAGGAAAAAAGAAAACGGTGCTGAGTATGAAGTAACCGAAATAGACACGACTGATGAAAATAATCCTGTTTTCACTATATTTAGATACGATGTAAACGGTGACAAGACAGATCAGTCTATGCATACTTTCTCAGAAATAGAAGATCGTTTTGAAATTGCTTAAACGAGAGGAAAAAATGGATCCACTTTTCAATAAAAATGTTAAAAAAGTAATATCAGATATTTTAGATGTTAGTTCAAATTTAAATGAGTCTTATATTGCTCAAACAAAAAAGTTTAATTTAAAAACAGACTACCTTTCTTCAGCAAACGTCAATAACCACGTTGAGCTATACGAAAGCTATATAAAAGATTTTAATGAAATTAGTACTAAATTAGACACAGTTGATAGATCAAGCGTACATTCCAATAGTGCCGAATACAGATCTCTTAAGCTTGATGAAACCTACAATATGAATGCTGCTTATTTACACGAGTTATTTTTTGCAAATGTTGCAGATAATAATTCTAGAATCAATATGGATAGTTTGTCCTACATGAGACTGTCAAGGGACTTTGGGTCTTTTGATGCTTGGCAAAAAGACTTTATGGCCTGCGCGCAAAGTTCACGTTGCGGCTGGGCAGTTACTTACCTTAACACCTACACACAATCTTACATGAATTGTTTTATTGACTTACACGCTTCTAGCGTTCCTGCAGGTATGTATCCGGTTATTGTTGTTGACATGTGGCAACACTCATACTATAAAGACTATCTAAAAGACTCTAAAACTTACTTGGTCGCAATGATGAAGCAACTTCGCTGGCCAACAATTGAAAAAAGAATTGAAAAAGCAGACAAAATAATACAAGTGCTAAGGAGTTAAAATGAAAAAAGTTTACAGCTTACTGTTTGAAGAAGAAAGGATTGATACTCCGGAAAAAAGTATGACAATGTCAGATTCTTCACTTAAAGCTAGAAAAGCACCCGATAGTGTTGATGATCAGATCGATGGTTTGATTTTAAGGTACGAGGCGTCATCGATAAGAGACGAAGAGATTGGAAAGAAAGTCGACGGCTTGCTGGAAAGCTTAAATAAAAAGAACTTTTCATTTCTCCTAGAACAGGATGAAGAAGAGGGCACCGGAGCAGGTACAGATGCGACTGAAGAAGAGGGAGGAACAGCCTCACCTGCAGGCGACGAAGCCGAAGCCGCTCCGGCCGGAGCAGTTGACCCTGAGGGTAGTGAAAAAATGAATGTCGAAGAACCTGCAGAAGAAGGAATCCCAGACTTAGATATCGACGCTTTTACGGCTAGAACTGTTAGGTTAATAGTTAATTACCGATCGCTTTTGAAGATAGAAGAAGCTATTGGAAACAGAATCAAGAACTTTCTAGACATAAATTATGGCGAGAAGTATGTGCAGCAATACATTGACATACTTGAAAGTCAATATGGGATATCGCTTGAAGAATTTAGAGATGAAAGAGACACGAAGGATGAAAAATTTGCAGTCGGCGCCTTCGCCGGCGGAACAGGTGGTCTGGGCGGCGGCGGATGATCAAAAATAAAAAATCTGTCCACATAAATATAGATCCGGACGATCATGCACAATTTAAAGTGCAATGTGTCAAAAGAGACCTATCAATGCAACAGGTGTTTGCAGCATTTGCAAAGAGAGTTGCACTTGAGTCTAACGATATGTTAAGATTCTTAGATCAAATAGCCAATGAAAAAGGCGTCAAAAATATTAGAAGAAAATATTCGTCAACAGATCTAGAAGCAATTTTTAGTATGATAGAGGAAGATAATTCTAACGAAGACTGATATTTATACTTGATATAAATTGCGGAGAATATTATGTCTATCGATGAAATCAAAGCAGCAGTTCAGCGTATGCCCGAGGAAAAAGTTGAAAAGCTAAAGAAGGATCTTTACTTCAACACAACTAGAAAGGGTGTTCTTGACGCACTTCAGGAAAAGGTTGTATCTAGAAAACTTCTCGTGTTTATCTGTGCAACTGCATTATTTATGTACAGTGGTTTAGAAGCAGATATCTGGGGAATGATTGCGATGATGTACATCGGCGGCCAGTCGGCTATTGACTTTGCAAAAGTATGGAGAGGTCAAGGATGAAAATTGCAAGAAGAAATTTGCGCAAATTGATCGAAAATGTAATGTCAGAAACACGTTATCGTGGACGTAAATACCGCGATTTTCCGGGCGGAGACCCTAGGGTCGACACAGGGGATATGGGCCAAACAGAATATTACAAACCCGCAGATCCAATCCGCGGTGCAGGAAATATTTACAAGGACATCAGATCTAAAGAAAGTGCCAATGATCACGGTCGCCGGCAGATAGCACATGTAATACAGGCTCTTGGCTTAGACCGGAGCAAGGCGAGGGAACTTTTCCAAGCGATGAACACGTACGGTTACATGATTGATTATAATCCTTCTAAAATGACTATCACTTTTGAAAATAAAGCTGATGTTAGTGACCCTTACATACTTCGCGTTTCTCACCTTAAATTTGCGAGATGAGAAGATAATGACTTGGGCAGCAACTAAAATATTTTTTAAAAAAGCTTTTGCATGGTGTGTTCAACACTGGCGGTGGCTTGTTTTTGCCTCAGTTACTCTAATCGCATATCTCACAGGTAGAAAAAACGCACGCAGTTTGTGGCAGCAGGCAGAGCTAGCTAGAAAACAGTATAAACGAGAAGCCGCGGCGATTGAAAGAGCACATAGTAAAAAGAGTGAAAGAATAAAAAAAGCAGAAGCACAGGCACAAAAAGATCTTGCTGATGCTGCAAGAGAAAAAAATAAATTAGAAAAAGATCTTGAGGCTAAAAAGAGAAGAGAAATGATGAGACTAGTCAAAGATCAGGATAGAATAGACAAAGCACTGAAAGATTCAGGAATTGACGAGGTATAAGATGAACAGAAACGATTTAAAAGAATATTTTGCACAACTTAAAAGAGGACAACAAGATGCTTTTGCCACAGGAAGGAGTAGTAAAAGGGGCTTAATATCTGAATCTTATGGAGATTCCAACGATCCCTACAACCCTAAAGCAAACCCAAATTTAGTTAGCTTAGAAATGGATGATGCGCCGATCGGCGGCGGCCTTGGAATGGGATTAGATTCAGCCAAACGAAATCTTAAAAAAGCGCTCAGTGATTTATATCAAGAAATTGTTGATGGTGTAACTGATGAGTATGGAGCTGATGAAACCGATGGAACAAATCAAATAGCATATGAAGAAACAAATCACCACGTCAGTGAGGTTGTTAAAGATTTCATGTTTGGCATCTCTGTCCCTTCTACGCCCTACGGAAGCTCATATAGCGAAAAGGAAGATGACGACCCGATTAGGCAGATGGGTTTTTCAGATTATCAAAGTTCCTTAGATGATGAAGACGAAGATACGGAAGATGATTTTAGCCCCGAATACAAAAAAATGGGTGACTTACGTAAGTTTTACAACAAATAAACCGTTTTAAAAATTACTATAAAAAGTTATAATAAGCTAAACAGGAGAGACTATGTTTAGCTTATTTTTTTTATTATCAGCAGCAATCGGAGCAGACCCACAATTTACTAAACTTAAGGAAGGTGAAGCTGCACCTTGGGACGGTCGACTTTTTAATGATGAAGCAGTTGCAAAATTTTTAATCGAGGACAAGTTCAAAGTAGAACAGTGCAATATCCAAACAGCTTATGAATTAAGTAAGCTCAAATCAAACTTAGAACTAGATCATGCCAAGCTAATGATTGAATCACAAACTCAAATTGCAATACTAAATCAAAAAGTTGAATTGAGAGATCAAAGAATAAAAAGTTTGGAAAAATTAAAAACGCCGCCTAATGCGTTTCTCTGGTCTGCGATAGGTTTTGTCGTTGGCGCTAGCGCCACTGTAGGAATTACTTACGCGGTTAATCAGTAGTTTGCTTGTCGACGTTATATTTATCTACATACAATACGGGAGTTTAAATGGAAATTACGTTAAAAAAGCAAACTCTTTTTAATTTTTTAAAAAATAGACTGAATGAAGATTCTAGAGCTGACATGTTTGCAACCCCAGAAAATTTCTCGGGTTTTGGTGACATAGAAGATGACAGCCCTATTGAAGCTACACCTTACACATCTGTACAACTAGCTGAGCAAGAGCCTCCTGTGGATGATCCTGAATATGTGCCCGCGTCTTTAGAAGAGTTAAGTTTAGCAGCACATGTTATGATGCGAGAAGTACCAAGAAACCAGATTGAGTTTGTATACAGGTTTTTGCACAAGATACTAGACATGTCGCTAGACAAAGAAGATGAAAGAGATGAAGATGTTTTGTTAGAGGCACTAACGCCAGAGCAAATGCAAGCTGTCCGTGCTGCACTACCTCGTGTCTTAAGCGGCGAACCCTTAGACAGGGTTAGTAGTCAATTAGCTGACTCACTTGAAGTTGAACAACAGGAAGTTGAAACAGCATTAGGTGATGCTATGATGTCCGGACTCGAACCTGAAATTCCTCCTGCGTCTCCAAGTTCGCAACAGCCAGATTCTTCCGCAAATAGACCTCCTAGTCCTCCGAGGCAGAAGGTGCTCCGAAGAGCAAGAAGGTCTTCCGGCGACAAGCCTGGGCCGAAACCGCCACCTAACCTTCCTGCCGCGGCTGAATTTGAAGACGTAGAAACAAAAATCGGATATGAAAATGCGCAAGATAAAGAATCTTTTTTGGCAGGGTACAACATCGGCCTGGATGATTCTGTCAGTCAAGAACAAAAGTCTGACAATTCTGCAGAGTCGCAAGACTATCAAGCTGGATATAACGCAGGGTTTAAAGAATACGAAGATGACGGGAAAGACAAAAGCAACAAATATCAAGTTGATCTAGACGATCTACAGGTAGCATTAGTTGATTTAACGGATCTAAGTGATACAGATGCAATTACAAAAGTTGCAACTCAAACTAAACTTGGATTAGAAATGTTTGCGCTTTCAATCGAAGGATATCATAACATAGCATTCACGACAAGTGTCAGAGCTTCTGACGCCGAAAGAAGACTAACACCTTCTGAAGAGAGAACGATAGCCAACCTACCTCATAAAAAATATAACATTGACAATGAAGACACCTTTTTTATTCAAAATTATAGAAAGCATCCCTCAAAGTTCTCTGACAAAAACAAAGTCGTGGCGCTAGCGAATCATCAGATATCAGTTTTTAACAATCACGGTCTAGACTTCGCCGGCTCTACAGGCTCAGATATCGTCAAGCAGCTAAGGCTTAAGTCAGCTGGTAATTTTAAGAGTAATATTAGAAACTTGACAAGAATGCTAGGTGAAAATAAAGATATCGTGATAAGACTACTATCCGAAGTCATAGCAAGTTATTTTGTGGAAAATGAATTTCCTAACATTGGTCTTTTAGGTGACGAAAAAGAAGCACTCGATAAAAAATTACAAACAATATTCGCTTTTACAGTTAGGTATCCAGAAAACTTAAAAGAAAAGAAAAATAGGCCATATCAGTCAAACAACACAAACAACTTTGAATTGCACACTTATTCATCCGATTATGACGAGCAGATATTAAAAGACTTTGCAGCCAACGTAATTAACCCATCGACACCAGGTTACATAAGATTCGATAATAAGAAGAAAAAATACAGAATACCTTCTGGAAAGAGAGGATTGACTTACTATGTTAGCGAAGATGATCTAGAAACAGCAATTGAAGAGTATACAAAGCTCAGATTTATGAACTGTCTGGAAAGACAAGAATCAGCTTCTAAAGAAAAAGAAGAAAGAATGCGGCAAATTGAAGCTGAAAAAAGTAAACCAAAGTCAAGAAAAAAGAGGGAAGTTGACGAAGCCTTTTTTAGAGATCACCATGAAATGTTTGGAATGAAATACCCAGCGTTTCGTCAAGATGTTTTAAAGTTTCCTGATAGAATTTATAAATTATTTTTTCAAAAATCTTTACAGGAAGACCCAAATCGAACAGCAGTCAAAGTTCATAGAAATTCAATTCAATCAGTTGTAAGTATTTTGGCAAAAAATCTAGGGTCCATATACTCAGAAGAACTTGAAGGCTTAAGATCTAAAGCAGAATCTGAAAATTTTGAACTGACTCCGGAAATATCAGAAAGACTTCCGTTCTTATCAATTGCAGAAGAAATGCATGATCATGTCATGCAAGCAAATAAACAAATAAGAAGTTCTAAAATAAAAGATGGGATAGCGCCACCTTTGCTTGACATAAGAGTGACAGGAACCGGAGCAGATGGTAGGGATGAGCAGCTAGTATTTAGCGATTCTTTAGGCGGCATGCTAGCAAGAAACATCAACGGTAAGATTATGAGAAAATTTCTTGTGAAGTTTGATCAAGACATTACCGCTGTTGTCACTAACAAACTTTTGCATGATGAAAAGTACAGAGCTAAAATGGCAAGAAATATACAGAACCCACCGGCGGGCATTGAAATCCCAGATTATCTTAATGGCAAGCCTTTAGATGCAAATAACCTCGGAATCAAAAAAGACAAGAAAAACGGAATAGATGGTGTTCCTGCTCATAAAGATATTGCAAAGTCGATTGCAGAATATTGGACAGGTAAAAAGTCGGCGCCTGATCTAGAATTAATTAACAAGTATGATGAAGAGTTTGATGAAGAATACGTAACAAAAGCTTTTGAAAAGTCTGGAAAAGACGGGACATACAAAAGAAAAGGTGGCGCAGAAGCGCTGCTTAAACATGGGATTGATGGCGAAATGTACATTGATATTGCAAGGTTAGTAAGTAAGTACATCGACGAAACAGCCTTTGTTAAGTTTAATTTTGATGAGTCTGGTGAAAATTATAGAGATCTTTTTGAAAAGGAGCAGATCAACCTTTCGGAAAAAGATGCTTACTTTAAAAAAGTAGTAATTGAAGAACTAAACAACATCATGAGCGACTTAAGATAGAATGAATAACACACGCAACATACTAAACTTAGTTTTTGAAAGCAAGAACACAGAAGTAGGTCAGAGTTTTAAGGACTACATTCAAAGACATACGTCTGAGACACCTGTTCAAGTGATTGAACCTGAATGGAGCACAGTTCATGAAGACGATCACAGCGCGCTTAATCGTTTGTTTAAATTTTCTAACTTAGACAATCTGTTGTATTTTGTTAATGAGGTATCTAGAGCCTCTGAAAAGAAAGGGCATCACCCGAGAATTGTCATTGACCATGACGTTGTCAAAGTCAAGCTTTATACGCGTGACATCAATGATGTGACTAATTTAGATTTAGAGTTGTCAAGCGATATTGATGAAATATACGAAGACATCAGTTATCTACAGAAAATAAAATGAGCTTTTACGTAAGTGAGTCGATCAAAGATAGTGTTAACCTCGAAGCACTCGGCAATAAAAATTCTACTAAAGATAATCAGAGCGCTGAAAAAAGATCGCTTAGCTTTTGCTGCACTCTGCAAGACAAAGATCTCGAGATTAAAATTAAGTCAATGGAAGTAGTCAAAGAACAAAATTACGAGCTGACTTTTGAAACTAGCTTAATGCTGCTTGAAAAACTATTTTTTAACAAAGTGAAATCTAGCAAGATATTTATTGGTAAGTCTAAAATTAATATTTCAGTTTTTTTTGTCAAGAAGGTAATGGCTAGTCCTGAAGGCTATACAATTACAATAGCGGCACAAACAGAAGAGGAGAAAAATGTTTAAAGTAAGAAACGAAAGAGAACTAGATAATCTGCTTAAAATAATATCTGAAGAGGCTGTAAGTCATGCAAAAAGAAAAATCAAAGAAGACGCCTTTGATGACAAATATAGAAAAATGAGAAAAATTGAAAAAAGCATGTTCGAGCAGGAAGACGCACCGCCGGCGGCGACTGAACCCGAAGAAGATGCTGAACCTGCAGAAGCACCTACAGACACAGCACAAGATGGCGAACAGGAGCAACAAGCCCCAGAAGAACAGGGTGCTGAAGATGTTGATCAAAAACCTAGTGAAGAATCTTTCTCAGGGTCAAAAGATCGTTTGGTAGATTTTGTTAACGACATTAGATCAGCACCATCACTTAAAGATAGTGCAGTTGACGAACAAGTAAGTGCTTATTATGATCGGTTATCTGAAGAAGAAAGAAACGTTCTGGTTTTCTTTTTGAGAGAATTGTCTAGGGTCATGACAGGAAAGGCACTAGGTTCAGAAGCAAGAGATCCTTCTGAACCCCCACTCAATATTCAGTTTGTTTCCGGTGATGAAGAAGAAGCTAGTACTGCTGAGACAACCAGTGATGCGCCACAACCTGAAGAAGAAACTTCCGCCATGTCAGAACCTGATGACGAGGCAGAAACTGAGACGCCAGAAGATTCTGAAGAAGGCCTCGAGGACACCGAACCTCCCATCAAGGTTAATGAAGCACAAGATTACGCAAGCTTAAGAAGAAAAATTAGACTATTGTTTCAGTGAAAAAAATGAAAATTACTAAAAGCAAGATTAGAAAAATAATACGTGAAAGCTTGTTGACTGAAATACAAAAAACTAGTCATCAGCTTAGAATAAAAAACTTTAAAGACTGCAAGCTTCAATTACCCGACGGTTTTATTACAACAAAAGGGTCAGGTGAAATTGACAAGATATCACGTTCAGCGTCAGCAGGAGCACAGATATACGGAGTTCCTGGCGAGGTATGTGACGTCGCCAACGATATCTTGAATGACAACCCTCTGGGTACATCATCATCACGTGATAAAAACAAAAAATTAGCTAAAAAAGTTGACGCGGCCTTCTTTCCTAATTTAACTTCAAAGTTGCTCAGGAACAAAACAGCTTTTGTTTCAAACATATCACTAGCAGAGACTCAAAACTATTCAAATAATGATAAGATTGCTGCTATTCAAAAAGACTCCCGTATTCTTCAGGGAGTATTGTCAGAGATTGACAAGGAAAAACTTGCTTCGCCTAAAGAAGCAAAAGATGAAATTATTGATATTATTGATGCCGCCATCCCTGGTGTAATAACCAGCAGTCATCGAAGCGACGCGTCAAAAAAAATTAAAGTCTATAGAAAAAACAAATATAGTGATGAGCAAATTTCTTCTGCAATGGTCAATGAAGCCAAGAAGATCATAATGGCAGTAGCCAAGTCTAATGCGAACAATGAAGAGATTAGATCTTTCTATGCGTCACCAACTGACGTAAAAAGAGAATACGAAGAATATTTACGCCTAGTTAGGTAATTTTATTTTTACGATTACGTTTCGAAGTGTAAAATTGCAACACAGACTGGAGAGTAAAAGTGTCAAACGAGCAAACATGGATACCAGAAATAACATATGAAGAAATTGACGACGGGATAAGTTCAAATATTCCGTTTATTGCAGTTCCAAAAAATGAAGAAATGCCAAAAGTAATTTTTATTTTTGAAAGTAAGGAGACAGGTGAGCACGAACCGGGTCCCGAAGGTGAACTTCTCCCTATTGTTGAAATGGATCTTCATCAATATGCAGATATGGTTCATCTAAAAAGAGGCCTCGCCCCGGAGGTGTATGATACGGTTCGAACATGCCTCGGGCTCAAACCTTTGAATGTTGCAATCAAAGAGGGTCAGGAAGTTTCAGACAGAATTAGAAAAAATGTTCTAGAAAATACTAAACTTAAGTGATACTTAATATTGTATTAAGGAGAATTTTAGTATGAAAATTAACGTTGATAGAATGGCAGTCTTAGCTGGGATACCAAACAATGGTCGTGCTAGGCGCCTTAATGAAACAAAATATCATGAAGGCGAAATGCCAGAAATGGAAATGACTTCTGAAGATTACACTGAGGAAGGCGAAATGCCAGAAGGCGACGGAATGGCTTCTACTGAAGATCTAGAAGAAATAATTGAAGTTGATGAAGTCATGTTAGTTCAAGAGCTTAGAAGAGCAAAAAAGCTCATGCAAGAATCTCGAAAGAGAAAAAGTCTTAAATTTGCAAACCTCCAAGAAGCACAACTAAAAAGCATTATTGAATCTGAAATAGGTAATGTTTTAAAAGATTTAAACTTAAATTCCAGTTGGGTTTATGGTGGAAACAAGCCAAAACGAAGTAGAAGAGGGTACACACACCAAGGAAGCTACTTGAAAGGCATCGGATTTAAATAAAAAAAATTTTTAAAAGATAAATTTGACCGACTTCGCAGTATAATACCTCTATATTATGGAGGTAAATTTTGAGCAACTACGAAGTCGGTCAAATTTTGTATTTGGCAAATGAAAAGTCTTTTAAGATAATACCTGTGCAAGTTGTCGAAGAGGTAGTAAGAACTACTATCGAAGGTAAAGTCAAAACATATTTGATAAAGTTCCCTGACAAAAACAGAACAGTTGTTGACATAAAAGATATAAAATACAAGTGCTTTAAGACAGAGAATGACGTCGAAAGTTACTTGTTAGAAAATACAAAAAAAGCGATCAAGAATTTACTAACTGCTGCAAATGAAATTAAGAGAGAGGTATATTCTACACACTCACCGCACCAAGAAAGCGAAAATTTCCTGCAACCAAATGAGAAAGAAGATATAATAAGTATTGACTTAGGAAATGGTCAAAAAGGAAAATTAAAAGTAGAAGATCTTACAAAGGTGAAAAAATGAACGTACTCTTTCTCGATGCCTATAATTTAATACACAGAGCGCGCTCTGGTTTTAAAAAAGGTGACTACCCTATAATTTATAATTTTTTTAGAGGAATAAGGCCTTTAGTTGAAAAATTTAGCCCTGACAAGGTTTATTTTGTCTTAGAAGGCGTACCAGAGTTTAGAAAGAGAATATCAAATGGGCTGTACAAACAAGGGAGAAAAGACCCGGGAGTGCAGTTTCACAGACAAAAAGCAGCAATCATAAATCTTGTAATTGAATGCATGCCTTTCGAAACAGTTAGGCATCCTAATCTAGAGTGCGACGATACAATAGCCACACTAGTTCATACCCACCTTCAAAAAAATCATAATTGTACTATAGTATCTTCTGATTCTGACTTTATTCAATTAATCCAGAATGACAATGTTACACTTTACAACCCCGTTAAGAAAGAAGCAATATCCTACCCGGATTACGACTATGTAGTCTGGAAATCTTTAAGAGGTGACCCAACTGATAACATAAAGGGCATTCCGGGAGTTGGTGATAAAACTGCTTTAAAGTTAGTTTCTGACAATGTATTGCTTAAGCAATTCTTAAATAAACCTGAGAACATGCGCATATTTGAAGAAAATGTTAATTTAATTAGGCTTGTAGATTTTTCAAATGATCTAAGCACGTTAGAATATAAAACAGGTGGTGTAGATTTTGAAAAACTTAAATCTTCTTTTGAGGAAATGGGCTTTAATTCTATGACAAAATCTACATCTTGGCAAAAATATGTAGAAACTTTTAAAGGAGTAAGTTTATGTCAGGAAAATACTTGAGTGAACATGTTCAAACAAAACTAAGAAACATGAATGTAATCACAGAAAATGAAGTTGTAGAAAAAGTAGGAGATCTTTTTATAGCAACTAATGTGCTGACAAATGAAAAAAGAAAAGTGTCAGTAGATTTAAATGTAATCGAATCGTCTTCTCAAATTTCAGAAAAAAGAGTTTTGAAAGGATAAGATAGAAAATGATACAAAAAAGAGAAGTTCTGTTTCGTGATGATTTTTTGAATAGCGTTAAAGCTGGCGTTGATACTTTAGCAGATTCAGTTAAAACGACGATGGGCCCAAAAGGAAAACTTGTTTTAATACAAAGAGTAGGAAAGCACCCAACAGTAACTAAAGATGGCGTAACTGTTGCCAATGCTATCAACCTCAGAAACGAGGTTGAAAATTTAGGTGTTGAAGTAATCAGAGAAGCTGCGTCACGTACTGCAGATGAAGCCGGGGATGGAACAACAACGGCAACAGTTTTAGCACAGTCAATATTCAATGAAGGTTTGAAAATGCAAGCAGCTGGTTTTCAAACTGATATGCTAGTTAAAGGTATCCAAGCTGCCGGCTCAAAAGTTGAAAATTATTTTAATGAAAAAAGAAAAGAAATAAAAAGTAAGAAAGAATTGCAACAAGTTGCTTTAATATCTGCAAACGGTGAAAAAGAAATAGCCGATTTAATTGTTGAAGCATTAGGCGTCTCCGGCGTTGACGGTTCAATTATTGTTGAAGAAGCTAAAGGTTTTAAGTCTGACTTGACAGTAGTTGAGGGCTTGCGCCTAGAAAGAGGATATCTTTCTCCTTATTTTGTAACAGACAAGAATAAAATGTCTGCAGACTACAATAACTGTTTAATACTCCTTGCCGATCGGGAGTTTGCGACAATACAGGATTTAGTAAAGCCGATGGAGTTAGCGCTTGAATGTTCAAAACCCCTTCTTGTTATTGCCAATGACATGTCAGGTGACGCACTTCAAGGGGTCGTATTGAACAAAACAAAGGGAATATTAAGAGTTTGCGCAATAAAGTCTCCCGGGTTTGGCACCTCTAGACACGAGATGCTGAACGATCTACAGTCAGTTGTTGGAGGCAATATTGTCGATGCTTCTTTTAACATGTCAGAATTTAAGATGGAAGACTTCGGTGTAATTAAAAAAGCTCACGTCTCTAAGAATATGACAATGTTAATTTCCGATTCAAACTCAAATAAACCTAGTGCACAGATTGAAAAAAGAATAACAGCAATTAAAAGTAGAATGAAAGACCCTGGATTAGATAGGAATGAATTAGACTTGTTGCGGTACCGTCTTCAGCAATTGTCAGGAGGAATATCAATCTTGCGAGTTGGCGCTGCGACAGAGTCAGAACTTATTGAAAGATATGATCGAGTCGACGATGCACTACATGCTACGAAGGCAGCCATGCAGGAAGGAGTACTACCTGGTGGTGGTGTCGCACTGGTAAGATCAGTAAGCGCTCTTGA
>MDTG01029931.1_pt1 | contig 20544 bp, 14 predicted proteins | sample 811421 | NCBI WGS metagenome assembly MDTG01 (sample SAMN05326645, study PRJNA326480) | marine metagenome | isolation source: seawater | place: Pacific Ocean: South East | collected 2011
CGTTGGTTTGTTGGGTCGCGTGGTGGACCTGTGGGTCGTTCTCATTGCAGTCGCGGCGTAACCGAGGGTCCTGAGTTGGATCAAAGACGTACAGGATTGCCGATGAGCGAACAAGGTGTTCGGTGACTGGTGCGCGCGTATGGTCGGCCCCAGGAAGAAAGTGCTCTCCCGCATTGTCATACAAGACAAGCAGCCGGCCCTCTTCATCTTCCTCTGCTTGTTCCTGTGTCATGCTGTCGATTGTGAAGAGGAATGGCCGCGGTAGACGAAGTTCGTGCATGGCGATCTGAACTGATCGATAGAGGTCGCCTCCGTCAATTTCCGTCTTTTGGATCGAAACCGGTTGATCTGGGTTCTCTGCAAGAAACAGCGTTTGCTCATAGGAATGAACGACCTGATTGAGTGAGGGGTCGGCATCTGTGAACTGCATGCGCAGGCGAGGCATCATCTTCCTTAGATTCCATGTCATCGATCCAAGCAGGAAGGACTTGCCTGATGCAGGTGCGCCAACGATTGACAGAAATGCCGGCTTGTAGTCGAGTGATGCTCTTGCAATTTCAAGGTGACAGCGAGGGCATGCGAGTTGATGGCAGTTGAGTCCCCCGGGATCGATGGCTTGGTGGTTGGGGGAGAAGCGGGTCGGCATGAATCGCATCTGAGCGTTCTCGCCGACGACGGGATCGCCCAAGAGGGATTCATGCTTCGATACGTAGACGGATCCAGCGGGCTGGAATTCATGCCAGCAGTTCGGGCATGTCACCAGTTTGAGGAAATCGTGTCTCGTTGACGTGCTGCTTGATGGCATCAGGATGCTCCTCATGGTGAGCTACACCGTACAAGCATCATCTCTGCTGGGAAGTTTCAGGGCAAGTATGGGCTTTGAGGCCTGTCCGCAGCCGCAGGGCCGCGGGCAGCACGATCATGCAGGCCAGCCAGGTGATGGCCAGGCCGGTGACCATGACGATGCTCAGCGAGCGGATGCCCCTGTGTTCGGCGACGAGCATGGCTCCGAAGCCGATGATGGTCGTGGCCATGGTCAGCGTGATCGCCTGACCGGTGCCGCCGACGAGGCCGGCCGGCATGCCGTCGGGGCGTTCCCGCCAGCGATGCACCACGTGTACGCCGGCGTCGACGCCGATGCCGAAGATCAGCGGCAGGACCATCAGGTTCGCGAAGTTGACCTGCATCCCGACCACGCCCATCACGCCGAAGACGCCGATGAATCCGATGAACACCGGGGTGATCGCGAGGGCGGCGTCGATGACGGATCGGAAGTCCAGAAGCAGGATGACCACGACGGCGATCAACGCGTACAGCGCGGCCATCCGGTAGGCGGTCGTGATCAGCCGGGACGATTCGAGGATCTGCACCGGCGGACCGAGGACGTCCGGGGCCGCGGTCCGGACCGATTCGACGAACGTCGCGAGTCGTGTCGGTTCGAGAATCGAGTCCTCGCCCGGAAGCGGCTCGACCCGCAGGAGCCACTGGCCGTCTGCGCCGATCCACGATTCGCGGAGCACCGGAGGGAGTTCATCCGGCCCCGGCATGCCGGGCGTCATGGCCAGTTCGACCGCCATGCGCAGTTGGCCGGCGCCGGTCCGCCAGGCGCGGGTCATCGACTCCATGCGATCGGTGCGGGCGTCATCGCCGACGTCGTTCCACGATGCGAGCGACCGGGTGATGTCGTCGGCCAGTTCCGCCGCCTGCGGGTTGTCGCCGCCGCGGGCACGCAGCCCGTCGGCGATGAGCCCGAGCGTCGTGATCAGGCTCGTCTGCGGATCGTCGGGTTCGACCGCAACGGGGGGCCGGTCACGCACCTGCTGGAGGCGGTGTTCGCGGTCGTCGGCGTCCGGAGGAAAGAGCATGCCCATCCCGCTCACGCCGCCGACGCCCTCGACGCCGCGGAGCGATTCGATCATGCCTTCGGCTTCGGTCGGGGTGGTCAGGACAAGCCCGCTCCAGATGTTGGCTCCCGCATCCTGCTCGAGGCGATGCTGCCATCTGACGGATTCGAGTCCTTCCGGCTGGAGATTCAGGATGTTCGAGTCGTAGCTGACCCGGCTCATCGGAACGAGCAGGGCGGCGATGCCGAGCACGGTGAGTCCGAGCACCAGCCACGGCCTGCGATTCGACCAGCCGAGCGCCCGATGGATCGACTCGTCGTCCCAGGTCCTGACCCGCTCGATGCGCTGTCGCCAGCGGCCGCCCACGGCCAGGGCGGCGGGGAAGACGCACAGCATCGCGACAAGCAGCAGGATCACGCCGCCGCCCGCGATCACGCCCATTTCGGCGACCCCCTTGAAGTCGGTCAGGGAGGTTGCGGCGAAGGCGAGGGCCGTGGTGGTCGCTCCGGTGATGAGTCCCGGTCCGGCGTCGCGGAAGCTGCGGGCCATCGCCTCGGGCAGCGTGTCGTATTCGGTGTGCACCACGCGAAGCCGCGCGAGCAGATGCAGGACGAAATCGATGCCGAGTCCGATGAGGATGGCGGAGAAGACGACCGAAAGCAGTTGAAGGTGTCCGACCGAAAGGACGACCCAGCCGAAGCTCCAGGCCATGCCGACAAGCAGCGACCCGGCTGCGAGCAGGGGAAGCGTGATGCGCTTGAAGATCAGCAGCATCATGAGCGTCACGAGGACGAACGCGATGATCGACGCGGCGGTGGAGTCCTTGATGGCCTGCGTGGTCTCGTCGGCTTCAAGGGCCGGCAGACCGGTTGCGCCCCAGTTGGTTCCGGGCGCCAACTCCTCGACGACGTCCGCCGCGAGTTTGCGCACGAGCGCGAGGTCCTCGCCCACCGCCTCGATCCCGCCGACATCGGAGCGGTCCATGTGCACCAGCACCGTCCGGATCGATCCGGTTCCCGTGGTCAGCGACTGCCAGGTCTCCTTCATCGGTGCGAGCAGGTCGAAGGTGGCGGGCCGTCCTTCCAGACCATCGAGCACGGGGCGTACGAAGGTGTCGAGCCCCTCGGTCATGCTGGACTGATGTTCGTATCCGGGCAGGCTCGTGGCGAACTGCGCCAACGCCTCGGCCGGATTCCGCTGCGCGGCGACGACGCGGGCATGCCCGAACCAGGCCAGCGTCTGCTCGAACTCGTTCTCATCGGCCACCTTCCACATGCGTGGTCCGGCTTCCGTGGCCAGGAACCCCGCATCGGCGGATGCCACCCGCTGCTCGGCGTCGAGCCGCCGGGCGACCTCGCGGGCGAGTTCGTCGATGCGGAAGTCGGAGGGATCGCCCTCGAAGCAGAGGACCAGATCGTCCCACCGCCGGAAGTCCTGGCGATACTCGGCGTAGCGTCTGCTCCAATCCAGTTCACCGGAGACCAGGTCGCTTCGATCGGCGTGCAATTCCAGCGACGTGATCGCGAGCACCACCGAGCCGGCGGCGATCGCCAGGCAGATCGCGAGGGTGATCAGCGGGTGGCGGGTCACCCCGTGTCCCCATCGGGTCAGAAATCGTTCTCGAATCGTCATTGGTGATGGGAAGGGTACCTGTTCACGGTCCGAATGATCGAAACGACGCGGTTTTCGGACCCTCAGGGGGTACGCATCCCTCCGCAGCCCGCACAGACGGAATCCGGCGGTGGATTTGAACCATCGTTTGATGATGTTCGTACCAGTCGGGGGCCTCGCTCGTCGACATCTAGATCACCAACGGAGGGCACACCCAATGGAACTCAGACTCGGAACAATCCTCGTCGAACAGGGCATACTCGCGGAAGATCAGGTCAAGGCGGTGTTGAACGTACAGCATCGAACCGGCCAGCCATTCGGCTTGATCTGCGAACAGATGTACGACATTCCCCCCACGGTCATCGAGACGGCCTGGGCGCACCAGTATGCGCAGCGGACGACATCCGTCGACCCTCGCCTCCTCATGCCGCAGCCGGACGCCATCGATGCGATCTCACGTCGCCAGGCATGGCAGTTCAGCGTGCTGCCGGTCCAATGGGACGGCCGCGAACTGATGATGGCCACCACCCAGAAGCATCTCTGCCGGGCACTGCGCTTCGCCACGAATGTGCTGGGGACGCCGGCGTACTTCGTGATCTGCGAACCGACCGAACTTCAGGAGGCGATGCAGATGCACTACCCGATGCCGGGGACGACCCTGAACGGTCGCCGCAAGGTCGCCTGACCCACACGAACTCATCATCCAAATTGACGACCCCCCCGTCTTGCGACGGGGGGGGTCGTCAAATGGCGAGACCCGGACTTGAACCGGGGACACCGGCATTTTCAATGCCGTGCTCTACCAACTGAGCTACCTCGCCCTTGAGGTGGAACGATACGGCACCACGCGGTCCTGTCAAGCCGGATCCGACTTCTTGACTTCGATGGAGCCGAGGAAGGCCCCATTGAGGTCGTCGTGGCATCGAAACTCGTTCCGCCAGTCGCCGACCTGCTTCGGATCGATCTCGGCCTGGAGGATCCCGGGACCGGTTCCGCCGTCGACGAGGATCTCGCCGGTGGGGGAGACGATCATCGATCCGCCGGCATAGTCCAGGTGCGGATCCGAACCGCATCGGTTGCATGCGAAGACGAAGGCCTGGTTCTCGATGGCTCGGGCCACCAAGAGCGATCTCCAGTGTTCGGCCCGCGCCGCGGGCCAACTCGCTCCGATCGCGAAGGCTTCGGCTCCGGCCATCCGGGCCAGTCTCCAGAGTTCTGGAAATCGAAGGTCGTAGCAGATCATCGGGCAGACGATCAGCCCGCCGATGTCGACCAGCTGCAGCAAGTTCCCCCCTGCATAGTGCTCGCTTTCACGTCCGTGCGAGAACGGATGGATCTTGTCGTAGGTTCCCCGGATCACGCCGTCGGGATCGACGACATGGGCCCGGTTCAGCCCGAGGCCGTCGGGGCCGCGACGGGCTTCGCCGTACTGGATCCAGCACCGGTCGCGCATGGCGCGTTCGCGGGCCCAGTCGGTGGTTCGATCGTCGACGATGGCATCCAGATTCAGCGAGAATCCGACGTCGCAGAGTTCGGGGACCAGGACGAATCCATGCTCGTGGGGAGGGGATTCGTCGAGCATCGCATTCATCTGCAGCTGGGAGGCGTGCTTGTCCTCCCAGATGATGTCGTACTGGACGATCGTGATCTGCATGCACACACCGTAGCCGATGGCCTGCCGATTCGGGGGATGCGGCCCACCGCGCCGACCGGGCGGTGGCGAGATGGGCCGCGTCATGGGCAGATGTGCTCCCGTTCATTCAGCCTCTTCGTCGGCGTGCCGCGACGGCGGCGAGCCCGAGCAGGGCCAATGCGCCCGGAGCCGGAACGGTGGTGTACATGAAGCTCGGGCCGAGGTTTCCAGGCTGCCCTTCGAGGTGCTGCACGGTACTGAAGATCGATCCTTCGGAGGTCTGGGAGTAGTTGAGCCACTCGATGTCGTCGCTGAAGTTCACCGAGTCCCAGCCGTAGTTGTAGCTGTCCTCGCTCCAGTTGTCGGCGAGGATGTAGTAAGTCTCATCCTTCTGCAACGTCGTGAGATCGACTGCGTTGTAGATCACGGAATCGGCGAAGACGTCGCCGACGAGTCCGTTGCTGATGGTGGTGGAGATCATCAGATCGCCAGCGGAGTTGAAGATGCCGACGGTATGCCGGTCCTGAAGACCGGCTTCTCCGAGATCCAGAACACCCAGATGCGTGACCGTGAGATCGTTCTTGGCGGTGAACTGCCAGCCGATGGCCGTGTTCCAGTTCTTGTCCGTTCCTCCTCCGTTCCAGGTGGCGGCCTCGACGACTTCGGCCTCGGCCATTGGATTCATCCCTGCGATGGCTGCGATTGCGAAGGCTGCGATCAGTGTCGATTGATGGATCATGGTGCTGCTCCCTTGCTTGGGCCGGAACATCCCGGCTATTCAAGAAAGCGTCCGCATGCCTCGCCATGCGCGGATTTCCGGTAAATCCTCCTGCCGCCCCGGCCGGAAGCCGCAAATGCAGTCTTTGTGCGGTATCCGGATTTTCACACTACGCTGCAGGCCGGTGAATCGAATGCGTCGCTGCATACTGATCCTGTCCCTTGCGATCGTCGTCGGCGTGTCGACGTGGGTGGTGGGCACGCTGCTGACGGCACTGATAATCACCCCCTGGCACCCAGACGGCGACTATTCGTACTGGCACGTCGATTACGACGGTTGGCTGGGCATGATCCGGTTCTGGTGGCACGAACCGGCCTACTGGCTGAATGTCGGCGTGCTGGTGCCGATGATCGTCGGGTCACAGGTGTTGTTTCTTCTCCCGATCGTTCCGATGCGAATGAGCCCCGGACGTCCGTCGTCACTCACGTCGAGCATCTTCATCGCAGGCTTCGTCGCCGGCATCCTCACCCTCGGTCTGGCCATGGGCATCATCTCGCTGGTCCAGCTGATCGGGGGAGGGCTCGACAGTTCATCGCTCTCAGTCTTTCCCTACGTCGGTCCGTATGGAGCGGCCTTTCTGGATGCGGATGCCTGGGAATCTGCGGAATATCTGATTCCAGTGTCGTTCCTCGTCGTCTCCTGGCTGCTCTGGTGCATTCCGATCTCCCGATTCCTCAGAAGGGGTCAGCCGCTGGATCGGTTCGGTCGCCTGACCGGGCTCCTCTTCGCCGGCACACTGCTTGAACTGCTGTTGTTGATTCCGTTGGAGGCGATGGTGCGGCGAAGGGCTGACTGCTACTGCGGAACCGGAAGTTTCCAGGCACTCGTAGGAGCGGTGCTCGCGGCGATCTGGCTGCTCGGCCCCGGAATCTTCCTGCTTTTGGCCAGACGGCATCCGGCGTGGTGGAAGACCCACTGCCAGCGGTGCGGCTACACGCGGGCTCGAGGGGCCGCTTCTCGATGTTCCGAATGCGGCTGGAACTGGTCTGAATGACCGAAAAACGCCCCCCCGGAGGCTCCGGAGAGGCGTTTTTGACGAAAGGGCGACCGACGGGACTCGAACCCGCGACGTCCAGGATCACAACCCGGTGCTCTACCAACTGAGCTACGGTCGCCGCTGCAGCGCGAAGCGTACCGTCCCATGGGTGGGTGGGTCAACGGTTCCCAGAAGGAAGACGCGTTATTTCACCGGAAAGACGATGGGCTTTCGACCGATAAGGTTGTACACTTCCCCGCTTCTGTGATGAATGGAGTCATTCTGAGCGGGCAAATACGGACCCTGAACCGGAAGCCGGAACCTCCGGCGAGGAGGCGAAGATGACCATGTCGACCTCGACCGACATGCTCACGTTTGATACCACGACGGTGCACCGCAACATCGGTACCGCCAGACTCGTGGAAATGGCCCTGGAGCGGGGTGAGGGTGTCCTCGCCGCCAACGGGGCCCTTGCGTGTGACACTGGCAAGCACACCGGTCGGAGTCCCAAGGACAAGTTCCTTGAGGACACCCCCGGAATCCACGACAACATCGCGTGGGGCAATGTGAACCGCCCCGTGTCTCCCGAGACATTCGCGTTGCTTGAGGAACGGGCGAAGAACTATCTCTCCGAGAAGGACCAGCTCTTCCGATTCGACGGGTTCGCCGGAGCCGACGAGCGATATCGCCTCGGCGTCTCGGTCGTGACCGAGGAGGCCTGGCACTGCCTGTTCGCCTCGACGCTCTTCATTCGGAGCAATGCCGAGGAGGCGGCTTCGTTCGATCCGGATTGGCGGATCCTCAACGCCTGCAATCTGAAGATCGACGACTTCGAGGCGCTTGGACTCAACTCCGAGGCCTGCGTCATCCAGTCGCTCGAGCAGAAGAAGGTCCTGATCTTCGGAACCCGCTACGCCGGTGAGATCAAGAAGTCGATCTTCTACGCGATGAACTACGACATGCCCGACTGCGACGTGTTCCCGATGCACTGCTCGGCGAACGTCGATGCCGATGACGACACCAACGTCGCCCTGTTCTTCGGTCTTTCCGGTACCGGCAAGACCACGCTCTCGGCCGATCCCGATCGTCCGCTGATCGGCGACGACGAGCACGGATGGTCCGATCAGGGCGTCTTCAACTTCGAGGGTGGGTGCTACGCGAAGTGCATCAAGCTCACCGAGGAGACCGAGCCGCAGATCTGGAACGCGATTCGATTCGGTTCCGTGCTCGAGAACACCGTCCTCGACGAGACGACCAGGGTTCCCGACTACGACGACGGCTCCAAGACCGAGAACACGCGGGTGACCTATCCGGTCAGCTACATTCCCGGTGCCCGGATGCCCTCCGTCGGCAGCCATCCCAAGAACGTCATCTTCCTCGCGGCCGATGCGTTCGGCGTCCTGCCCCCGGTGAGCAAGCTCACCCGCGAGCAGGCCATGTACTACTTCATCAACGGGTACACCTCGAAGCTTGCGGGCACCGAGGCCGGGGTCACCGAACCCCAGCCGAACTTCAGCCCCTGCTACGGCGGTCCGTTCCTGCCCCGCGAGCCGATGGTCTACGCCGACTGGCTGTCCAAGCGGATCGACGAGCATGCCGTCGACGTCTGGCTGCTGAACACCGGCTGGACCGGTGGCCCGTACGGAACGGGGGAGCGGTTCAGTCTCAAGTACACCCGTGCCTTCGTCACGGCCATCCTCAATGGGACGCTTCGGAACGTCGATTTCATCGATGATCCGATCTTCGGTCTGTGGATGCCCAAGTCCGCTCCGAACGTCCCCAGCGACATCCTGCATCCTCGTTCGACCTGGTCGGATGTCGAGGCGTATGACGTGCAGGCCAGGAAGCTGGCGGGGCTGTTCCGGGACAACGACAACAAATATTCCCTCGCCGAAGAGGTCAGGGCGGCCGGCCCCCAGGGCTGATGGTCCGATAAAGAGCTTTTTTGAGCCACACCCCCCTCGTTTCAGGGGGGTGTGGCTCCTTTTCGTGCCCAAGGTCCGATGAAATCGAATACGCGGGTGAAGAGGCCCCTCGTTTCTCCCGATGTCCCAGATGGTGGCAGGTCGCACAAGGCACCCGCCCGATTGATTGACTCGTAATGAGGGACCTGGGGATGCATGTCTTCGAGAAAGATGTATTGACGACCGGCGAAGTTGCAAAGATCTGCAATGTCGCTTCTCGCACGGTCAGCAAGTGGTTCGATTCCGGTCAGATCCAGGGGTATCGAATCCCGGGATCCAAGGATCGCCGCATACCGGTCGCCAGTCTGGTGACCTTCATGAAGGAACACGGAATTCCGATGGACGGCCTCATGTCGGGCAATCCTCGCGTTCTGATCGTCGATCAGGAAGCCGAGGTGCTCAATACGCTGCAGTCCATTCTCCGCAACGAAACAAGCTACGAGGTCCGTACCGCGGACTCGACGTTCTCGGCCGGCATGGAATGCGAGCGGTTCCGTCCGCACGTGCTGCTGATGGACATCCAGATGGATGAGTCCAACTCGCGTCGTTTCTGCAACTGGATCCGCAGCAGCGAGGATCACGCGGGTACGCGGATCATCGCCATGAGCAGTCGGTTGAACGACGGCCAGGCGACCCAGCTCGCTCAGCAGGGCTACGACGCTTCGCTCAAGAAGCCGTTCAGCGTCCGGCAGCTGATCGACAGCATCGAGCAGGTCAACGCGATCGTCTACTGATCCGCGGCCACGGGGCTCCGGCTCCGAACTCGAACGACATCCCCCACGACCCGCTGTCCCGACCGGGAGAGCGGGTCGTCGCGTCGATCGGCTCCCGGGGGCCTACAATCATCCCATGCGAATCGCTCTGGCCCAACTCGATCCGGTCATCGGAGATCTCGACGCCAACGTCGATGCCATCCTTGCGGCCGTGGCCGAGGCCCACGCGGCATCGGCCGATGTGCTGCTCTGCGCGGAACTCGCCGTCTGCGGATATCCCCCGAGGGACCTTCTGCTTCGCGAAGGCTTCGTCGAGGCCTGCGAACGTGCGGTGCATCGCATCGCGATCGAATCGGGCGACTGCTGCACGATCGTCGGTGCTCCGCGCCGACTCGAGTCCGGCGGACTCGCCAACAGCGCCTTCGTCTGCCGGGACGGTGCGGTGCAGGCGGTTGCCGACAAGCAGCTGCTTCCGGGATACGACGTGTTCGACGAGGATCGGTACTTCCGGCCCGGGCAGCGGGCGTGCGAATGCCGTCTCGACGGCGTGCATCTGGGGGTCCTGCTCTGCGAGGATGCCTGGCAGGCCCGGGACATCGGGGGAGACCCCGACCGGTACCCGGTCAATCCGGTCGCGGATCTGGCCGCCGCCGGCGTGGAGCTCCTGCTGGTTCCGAGCGCCTCGCCGTTCGTGGTCGGCAAGCACGCCAGGCACGCATCGGAACTCGTCCGCCTCGCGTCACGTCATGAACTTTCCGTCGCGGTCGTGAACCAGCGGGGAGCCAACGACGATCTGATCTTCAACGGCGAGGCCTTCGTGGTCGATGCCCAGGGGCGAACCCGGTTCGCCCGGGGCGAGTTCGATTCGCGTCGATCGACGATCGATGTGATCGACCTCGACGATGCAGCTGAGGTCGAGGTGGCCGAACTCGTCGACGACGAGGCCCGAAGCAGGGCCCTGGTCGAGTCGGTGGATGGATACGTCCGAAAGACCGGCCACAGCGAGATCGTCATCGGGCTCAGCGGCGGTATCGATTCCGCTCTCGCGGCCACGATCGCCGCCGCGGCGATCGGCGGGGAACGGGTGACCGGCGTGCTCATGCCTTCCAGATTCTCGTCGCAGGGTTCGCTCGACGATGCCAGATCGCTTGCGGCCAACCTCGGACTCGGTGATGTCCTGGAGCTTCCCATCGGGGCGCTGCACGACGAGGTGCTCCGTTCGCTCGGTGATCAGGACGCCACGGGCGTCACCGATCAGAACATCCAGGCCCGCCTGCGGGGGCTGCTCCTGATGGCCATCGCCAACGAGCGCGGCGCACTGGTGGTGGCGACCGGAAACAAGTCCGAACTGGGGGTCGGATACTCGACGCTCTACGGCGACATGAACGGAGCGTTGGCGGTGCTCGGCGACATCTACAAGACCGACGCCTATTCGATGGCGGAGTGGATCAACGCCAATCCGGAATCGATCGGACTGGCTTCGCCGCCGATTCCCGTCGAATCGATCACCAAGCCGCCATCCGCCGAACTCGCCGAGGACCAGCTCGACGAGGACAGCCTGCCTCCCTACGAGGTGCTCGACGACGTGCTTCGTCGTCTGGTCGACGACGAACGCAGCGTGGCGGAGGTGATCACCGACGTCGACCACGAACCTGCGATCGTGCATCGGATCGCACGGATGCTCGATCTCGCACAATTCAAGCGTGAACAGGCCGCCGTGATCCCGAAGACCACCCCGCGTGCATTCGGTCGGGGACGACCGTGGCCGATCGTCTCCCGGGACGGTTCGAGGATTCAGGAGCAGGCGGCCCGGCCGAGCCCCGACCCCTCCCTATAATCCGACCATGCCCATCCGTCCGCTCTCCACCCTGCTCATCAACCAGATCGCGGCCGGTGAAGTGGTCGAACGACCTGCGAACGTCGCCAAGGAGCTGATCGAGAACGCGATCGATGCCGGTGCGACCCGCATCGAGGTGCTCGTCGACGGGGGAGGACGGGAACGACTTCGTGTGATCGACGACGGCTGCGGCATTCCGGTCGATGAACTGGCGCTGGCGATCTCCCCGCACGCGACGAGCAAGATCGATGCGCTGGAGGATCTCGACGCCATCGCCACGATGGGCTTCAGGGGCGAAGCGCTCGCCTCGATCGGCGCAGTCAGCCGGATGATTCTCACCAGTCGCACCCACGATTCGAACGAGGGCGGTCGCATCACGGTCGAGGGCGATCACGTGGAAGGCCCGGCGCCCGCGGGATGTCCGCCCGGAACGACGGTCGATGTCCATCAACTGTTCGCCAGGACGCCCGCGCGTCGCAAGTTCCTCAAGTCGGACGGTGCCGAGACGAGGCGGGTCCGCGAGCTCATGCTCCGACTGGCTCTTTCGAATCCATCGATCGCATTCGCGCTGGTCTCGGGCGATCGGACGCTGCTCGACCTTTCTGCCACGACGGATCCCCGTCGGCGGGTCCTCGACGTGCTGGGAGGGGAACTCGACGATCAGCTGATCGAGGTCGACTGCACCGACGAGGAGGCTTCGATCGGAATCTGGGGGCTGGTGGGCCGTCCCGCCGTGGCTCGTCCGACCACGCGTCATCTGCATCTGTTCCTGAACGGACGACCGATCGTCGACCGGTCCCTGTCGCATGCGATTCGAGAGGCCTACCGGGGGCTCATCGATCCCGGGCGGACGCCGACCGCGGTGGTCTTCCTCGAGCTCGACCCCGGTCGCGTGGACGTCAACGTGCATCCGACGAAGACCGAAGTGCGTCTTCGTGACGACCGGCTCGTCTATTCGAGACTTCGTCACGCGATCATCGATGCGTTGTCCGAACACGATCTCACGGCCGCCGTCCACGTCGCGGATCCGCAGGATCGCAGCACTCCGCCGGCCCAGCGCGAGTTCGGCGCCCGTCGGGTCGCCGAGCCGCCGCTGCCGCTGCGACCATCCGGTTCGAAGGGGTTCGATGCACGGTCCGCCCGCGAAGCCATGGACGTTCCCGAGGCGCCGGCGCCGTCGCTGCTCGCGGTGACCGGTTCGATTCCCGTGATGCAGGTGCATGGCAGCTACATCGTGGCCGAGGACGACGACGGCGTGGTGATCATCGATCAGCACGCGCTGCATGAACGCATCATGTTCTCGACGCTTCTGGAACGCGTGCTCGAGGGGCCGCTCGATTCACAGCGGCTGCTCGCCCCCGCGATGGTCGATGCCGACTCCGAACAGCTCGACGGGCTGGAGCGGATCGGTCCGCTGCTGGCGAAACTCGGAATCGAAGCCGAGGCGATGGGGCCCGCCGCGGTGGGAATCCATGCGATTCCCGTCCTGCTTCTGGAACGCAAGGTCGACATCGTCGAGTTCATGGCGGAACTGCTGGCCAAGGCGGGCGGCGGTTCGCTCCCTCCCGACGAGGAGGCTGCGCTGCAGGAGGTGCTCGACATGATGTCCTGTCGAGCCGCGGTCAAGGCCGGCGAGCAGCTCAACGAATCGGAGATGGCCGAGTTGATGCGACAGCGTGATCTCGTCGAGCGGTCGAGTCGCTGTCCCCACGGTCGTCCGACCACGCTTCGATTGAGTCTCGAGGATCTCGAGAAGCAGTTCGGTCGCCGCTAGCCGCCGCTGACCGGACTGATCAGCGCCATGACATCACCGTCTTCGAGGATGCGGGAGCGATCCGCGTACCGTTCGTTGATCGCGATCGCGAGGGTGTCCGCGCGGGATTCGACGGCGGGGTGGAGCCGGGCCAGGGACGTCATCGCCTGCGTGACGTCGGATCCGCCCGGAAGTTCCAGTTCGATCCTGCCGGATCCCAACCGTTCGGCGAGTTCCGCGAAGCTCAGCACCGTGATGTGGATCGGGTCGTTCATGGCCAGGCGAGAAAGGGGACCTGCGTTCGGGCGGGAACCGGATCGTCCTGCATCGGCAGAGCGACGAGCCCGTCCGTGGTCGCGGTGTGGGCGAGATCGCCGGAACCCTGCCAGTCCGGGACGACCGCATGTCCGGACGAATCGATCGAGGTCGGGCGGAACTGGGTGCGCGACCGATTGGGTCTGACCTCCCGGGCGAGCGTGGTCGTGTTCCACGGCAGCGGATCCGTGCATCCCTGCATCGTCCTGAGAATCGGCCACAGAAAGAGGCAGGCGGTGGCGAGCACCGATACCGGATTTCCGGGAAGCGACACCACCATCGTCCCGGATTCGTGGCGGCCGACCCTGATGGGCCGGCCGGGTTGGATCGCCGCGCCGGCGAGCAGGGTGTCCACGCCGAGCGACTCGAGCATCGGCGGGACGAAGTCGCGATCGCCGGCGCTGATGCCGCCGACGGTGACGACCACGTCGGCCGTCTCCAATGCGGCGCCCAGCGCTTCCCGCACTTCGTCGGGATCGTCGGGCATGTGGTGGTGCGCTTCGAGGATGGCGTCCATTCCGGTCAGGAGTCCGGCCAGCATCGGTCCGTTGCTGTTGCGGACCTGATGGGGCAGCGGGGCGACGTTCCGATCGACGACCTCGTCCCCGCTGGTCAGCAGGTGGATCACGGGGCGTGGGGTGACCGGCAGCCGGTCGAGTCCGACGGTGGCGGCCAGTCCGAGGTGGGCCGGGGTGATTCTCGTTCCCGCCTCGACGAGCACGTCACCCTCTCCGGCGTCGGCGCCGCGTGGATGGATCGCATTGCCCCGGGCGATGTCGGCGGCTTCGAATCGGACGGGTCTTCCGTCGCGATCGCCACGGTCGGTGCGTTCGTGGGGAACGACCGTGTCGAGGTGGGGCGGCACCGGTGCCCCGGTGGCGATGGCCACGCAGCTACCGGCCGGAACCTCGATGTCGCCCGGTCGTCCCGCCGGGATGGTGCCCGAGACCGGCAGAGGCACGGACTCCAGAAGGTCGGTGTGCCGCATGGCGTAGCCGTCGAGCGCTGCACGATCGAATGGGGGCAGATCGCGATCGGATCGAATCGGTGTCGCGAGCAGCCGACCCATCGCCCCCGCCAGTCCGGCGTCATCCGTCCCGGGAAGCTGCGGTACGTTGGGCAGCACCGAATCGAGGGCCGTTTGGTATGAGGGAAGTGGGGGCATGTGCGGAGTGTAGGGGGAGCCGGCGATCACCGGGGGTCGTAGGCCTGGTCACCCTCGGAGAGGAAGCCGTTGTCGGGAAACGCGAGCAGTGAACTGATCGATTCGGGAAGGGCCTCGAAGTGCCGACCACGCTGCGGAGCCCGGTCGGACGCCACATGCCCGTCGATGAAGGCCACGTTCGTGCGTCCGCCGTGCCGGTAGGCCTGGGCACCGCCGTAGGCGAGCTCGAGTTCCTGCACGGGTGATCGCATGAACTTGTTCGCGCCCAGTCGGTATCCGCCTTCTCCGAAGAGGGCGGTGGTTCCGCTCCGTCTGCACTGTGCGAGCGTGAGTTGCGTCGCCTTCCTTCGGGATCCGGAATCGGCCAGGGTCGTCTTGGGAAGCAGCAGATCCCAGCATCCCATGCCCTCCACGCCCTGCGAGGAACTCATCGCGGCGACGAACACCACGTTGTAGTTGTATCCGGTCGGCAATCGGGGTCCACCCCAGTTCGCATCACCATCGAAGGCCGGGCATTGCAGCACCGTGTCCGGGTCCGAGGTGTACTCCCACAGCAGACCGGGCCGGACGAAGGTGTCGTCGTCGGTGCGTGTCCACCAATCCCAGGATCGGACGTCGCCGCTGGTCGAGTCGGATTCGGTTCCGGTGAGCAGTCCGGGCGGGAATCGACCGTCGTGATCGATCGTCCAGCTTCTCGCGGCCTGCCCCATGGTGCGAAGATTGGTCTGTCCCTGCATGCGTCGCGAGGAGGCTCCGACGTCGTCGACGATCGGGATCAGCACACCGAGCAGCACGGAGGCCACGGCGATCACCACGAGGAGTTCCACGAGCGTGAACGCACGTCTCACCACGGACGAGCTCCCCATCCGGCGAGCACGACGAGCAGGTCGCCGACCTCAACGAGGCCGCTGCCGTTCGCATCGGACCATGTTCCCGACTGGTTCCAGTTCGAAATCACCATCAGCAGATCGCCGATGTCGATGAATCCATCCAGATTCACGTCGCCGGGGCGATTGGGGACGACGTCTGCGACGGCATCGACTTCGGGGGAGAAGAAGGCGTCGGACGCGACGCTGACGCGGACGTAACGGATCGACTCGAGGCCCAGTGGAGCCAGGTCGATGCCCACGCCGCCACCGGAACCGTCGTAGTGCTCGACCAGCGCGTCGTAGTCCGCCCCGATCAGATCATCAGGTCCGAGGGAGGGATCGATCGGTCGGACGAAGGATGTCGGCTGGTTGCCGCCGATGAATCCGTATGCCGGTGAATCCATGAAGGCCATGGTCGGCCAGGGGCCGTCGGCGTCCGTTCCCTCGATCGCGAACCACGCAGCACCGTCCGTGCTGACCTCGATTTCACCGCCGTCTGCGCCGAAGAATCCTCCGTGCACTCCGTTGGGGTACGAGGAATCGATGCAGCCGGTGTTGCCGAAGACCAGAAGGTCGATGCCGTAGGGGTTGTCTGGGTGATCCTCGACGGGTTCGTCGAACGAGATCGTGATCGAACCACCTGTGCCGATCGACACGATGTCTCCGGTGCCCCATGCGGGGAAGAACGGAGAGACGACCTCGCCGCCGACGGTGAATCGCGTGGGGGGGCCAAGTGCGTTCGACGGATCGTCGTACCCCACGGAACCGCCGATTCCGGGATCGAACTGGATCACCGAATCGCCGTATGAATCCGGAGTCGTCATCAGAGCCAGCATGAGGCATGTCAACAGGGGCACTGAATGCCTCCAAATGCATGTTCCCCTGAGTTGGGAGATGCGCGAAACGGGTATGGATCGAGGGAGTCGCTGGGTCGCACCACCCCTGGGGAACGCGAGGGGGGCGATCGCCGGCGAACCCGATCCGCGCGGGCAGCAGCTTCCGAGGGCAGGTTTTCCGGCTTCGGGCTCCTTGCCACGCCTTCCCGCCCCATTTTCCGGGCAGTGGCTCCTGTGGCTCGGTTCCCCATTGGTGGGGGCCCGTTACGGCGGCGCGTCCGCGGCGGCATTTCACCGCACTTCCCTGCCGGTACCCCCTTACGCAACTGCGTTTGCGGGCCCCGGGCGATTCCTACTGTACCACGGAGGCATGTGGGCCGCTGGACGGATGGACGCTCGTTGACACCCCTCTGCTGCGAGGCTATTCTCGCCCTTCTTGACCCCGTCCGGGCCGATTTGGCCCGGGGGATTGTGACGTTGCCCGAAGACAGGGCGACACTCATTGGAGTGCCGATCGATGCCAACTCTCAAGTCTCTTCGCGGGCCACTGGCCCTGCTCGCCGTCACGTTCGCGCTTGTCGGCGCACCGACGTCGGCATGGTCGCAGTCCGATGACACGGCAACCGCCGCTCGGATGGGTGAACAGCATCTCGATGACTTCGTGCATTACGCGCTGACCGCCAACATCGAACTGGCCAAGGCCAACGCCGAGTGGCTTCTCAAGAACATCAGCGGCGACGAGGGGATGGCGACGCTCCTGAACGAGTCGTCCGTCACACCTCGTCGATTCGATCGAGCGATGCGTTGGGCTTCCGAGGTACCGGAACTTTCGGAGATCGCCAGCACGCTGGCCACGCGGATCGAAAATGGCCGCCTCTCGCTCTCGCGGGATCAGGACCGGGTCTCCGCCGCCATCGGCATGCTCGACGGAACACGTCGTGATCAGATGCTGGCCAGAGGCCGGCTCGTCGCCGCCGGCGAGTACGCGGTCCCTGCGCTGCTCCGCGAGATGATCGAGGGTGACAACGAGGAGCGTCGCTGGGCTTCGGCTCAGCTGCTTCGTGAAATCGGCCGTCAATCGGTGACTCCGCTCACCGTCGCGCTTCCGAACATCGCTCCCGAGCACCAGCGTCGGGTCATCGAGATCCTCGGCAGCATCGGCTACAGCCACGCCGGCCCCGTCCTGCTGGAGTTGTCGCTCAACGACGATTCTCCCGCCTTCGTGCGAGAGGCCGCGGCCAAGTCCTATCGTCGACTCGGCGGCAACCCCGAGACCGACAGCCCAGGGCTGCTCTACACGGTCATGGCCCAGCAGTACTTCGACGGTGCCGAGCACCTCGTGGCCGATCCCTACGGCGACGTCAACAACATCTGGGAGTACGACTCGTTCGGTGGACTGACCACCACGCAGGTCCCGACCACGCTCTACGGCCCGATCATGTCGATGCGTTCCGCCGGTCGCGCCCTGTCCTACGATCCGGACAACTCCACTGCGGTGGCCCAGTTCATCGCGTCGAATCTTCGTCGCGAGAACGTGATGCCGTCCGACTACGTCGATCCGATCTTCGGCAATCTGGAGTACAGCCCGCAGTTCTACGCGACCATCTACGGTTCAAGCACCGGCCAGGACGTGCTCGCACTGGCACTGGACAGCCGCGACACGCCACTGGTCCGCGACTCGCTCGAGGCGCTCGGCAAGACCACGGGCGAAGGCACGCTGTTCAGCGAGTACCTCGACCGGCAGCCGCTTCTGGATGCGATGCAGTATCCCGATCGTCGCGTGCAGTACGACTCTGCGCTGATCCTCGCCCACGCATTGCCGCGGACCGCCTTCGCAGGTTCCTACCGCGTCGTTCCCACGCTCGCATCCGCAGTGCGGACCGGCGGCGAGGAGTATGCGGTCGTCATCGCCGACACCACCGAGGATCAGCGGGCCGTGGCCAGCCGACTCGAAGCCCTCGGGTTCACCGTCGTCGGATCGGGATCCTCCGCGGATGCCCTGGTCGATTCGATCAGCCGTTCACCCGGCATCGACATCGCCGTGATCCGCAAGTCGAACATGAAGATGGACGACGAGAACATGGCGGAACTGCGGCGGAACCCCAAGACATCCGCCACGCCGATCATGATGATCGTCTCCGCCGGCGACATGCCGAAGTTCACCTCCGCCTTCCGGATGGACCCGCTCGTCGGTGTCTCGCGTTCGGGCGTTTCCGACAGTGCGTTCGCCTCCTCGGTCGAATCCCTGATGGAGCGTGGTGTCGGAGGACGTCTCAGTCAGATCGACGCCGAGATCTACGCGATGGAATCCCTCGCGGCCTTGCGTGAGATCGCCCTGGCCCGTCCCGGCGCCTATGCGATCGGCGACTCCGAGTCGGCGCTCATCGAAGCCCTTGCGGAACGGACCGGCGGCTCCCGCCTGCTGGTGGCCGAGATCCTCGCCCTGATCGAAAGCGAGCGATCGCAGCATGCACTGCTCGATGCGGCCCTCGCCGAGGATGTCGGCGCCGATCGGATCCAGCTTCTGGATCGAGCCGGCTCCTCCGTCCGTCGTTGGGGCAATCGTTCGCATCGGCGTCATGTCGAGGAACTCCAGTACCTCATCGACAACTCCTCGGGCGACGTCGCAGATGCCGCGGCCCGCGTCCACGGAGCGATGAACCTTCCTCCCCAGGATTCGATCAAGATCGTCATTCCCGAGGGTTGATCAGGACCAGTACACGCCGCCCTAGCTCAGTTGGTAGAGCGGAGCTTTCGTAAAGCTCAGGTCACCGGTTCGAGTCCGGTGGGTGGCTTTCCCCCCGACGCCGCGTCATCCGACGCGGCGTTGTGTCTTATCGGGGGACTGACTTCGCCCACGATCGAACTGTAATTTCAATGATATCCGTGCGCAGAATGCCGTCGTTGCCGTCGTAGGAAGTGGCAGCCCCGAGCCGTGCGCAGGCTGATTGATCGGTACGCGAGATCACTTCGGACAACGGAGAAACGAAGCATTGCAGGAGCAACGAATCATGTCGCATCGAAATTTCTTGAAGCTTGCCGTCGCTCTGATCATGCTGTCATTGACCCCGCATGGCACCGGCGCCGTCGAGTGCCCACCCGATGTGGCGGTCCTCGATCTCGAGTTCGCCGGAAACGGCCCGAGGCCCCATGACTTCGACGTGGATGGGGACACGATGATCTTCTTCGATTCGCGTCCCGAGCAGGGGCAGAGGATTCGATTCTTCCTGGACGTCGACGGGACATGGCAGGAGGATGTCGGGTCCGAGATCGTGCTTTCGGGTGACGACGTCACGTGGATACCGCATCGGAAGGTTTCGATCTCCGGGAATACGGCGGTTGTCGGACTGGAGTTGGGAAAGGTGATCGTGCTGGAGCGAATCGACGGCACATGGGACATCGTGCAGACATTGACCGCGCCTGAACCTGAATACACGTTCTACGGACTCTGGGTGGACATCGACGGCGACGTCATCGTCGTCTCGGATTTCAACGCCAAGGCCGTGTACGTGCATCGGCGTGAGGGGAAACGGTTCGAACTGGAAGCCACGTTGTCGCCGCCGGATCCCGACGACTACTTCGCCAGAGGCGTCGCCGTGGGTGGCGATGCGATTCTGGTCGGGGGCGCGGGGGGAAGCGTGGACGATGTCTTCTGTTTCAGGCATGAGGACGACCAATGGATCATGCATCAGGTGATCGATCCCGAGACGCCATCGATGAACTACGACCTGCACGGCGACACTGCGATCATCGGAGATGGGATCTACGTGCTCGAGAGCGGAGAATGGAACCACGCCGAAAGGTTGAACGTGCCGGACGGGTACGCCATCGATTCGTATCAGTCGCGTCGAATCGGTGCGGACTTCGCCGTACTGGGCGCCTCGCTGGCCGGTTCTCCGCATGATGCATCGTCCCATGCACTTGTCTATGAGCGAGGAGACTCCGGATGGGCCCTCGTCTCCGAGGTGCTCTGCCAGGTGGAGTGCTCGTATGGATTCGGTCAGTGCATCTCGTACACCATCGCGTGCGTCTTCGATCGTCAGGTCTTCATGGGTCTCAAGGAAGACGGTGGATTCTGGGCGACGGGGGTTCTGGTCCACACCTACCCCGATGACTGCGGGTGCGAGTCGGACATCGACGGCGACGGAAACGTCGGTGTCGATGACCTGCTGGTCGTGATCGCGGGGTGGGGCAATCCGTACGGCATCGATGACCTGTTGTCCGTCATCGGTGAGTGGGGAACGTGCGAG
>MDTG01104512.1_pt1 | contig 20541 bp, 19 predicted proteins | sample 811421 | NCBI WGS metagenome assembly MDTG01 (sample SAMN05326645, study PRJNA326480) | marine metagenome | isolation source: seawater | place: Pacific Ocean: South East | collected 2011
AAAACAATTAATTATTTTAAAAAATGAAAATTTTAGTTACAGGTGCTGCTGGTTTTATTGGTTATCATTTGTGTAAATCCTTAATATCGGAAAAATATCAAATTGTCGGGTTAGATTCAATAAATGATTACTATGATATTAATTTGAAATTCGACAGATTAATTTCATTAGGAATTAAAAAAGAACAATCTAAAGTTTATAATAAAAAAACAACTTATGATAATTTTGAATTTGTAAGACTGGATTTAGAAGATAAAAAAGCTTTAAATGATCTCTTTGAAAATGAAAAATTTGATGTTGTTTGTAATCTGGCTGCTCAGGCAGGTGTCAGATATAGCTTAACAAATCCTGATAGTTATATAAATAGTAATATTGTAGGTTTTTTAAATATTCTAGAGGCTTGTAGAAATTTTAAAATTAATCACCTGATTTATGCCTCGAGTTCAAGTGTTTATGGTAAAAACAAGAAAATTCCTTTTTCAACTCTAGACAATGTAGATTATCCTATAAGCTTATATGCTGCAACAAAAAAAAGTAACGAGCTGATGGCTCATACTTATTCCCACTTGTTTGGTTTAAAAACTACTGGATTAAGATTTTTTACTGTCTATGGTCCATGGGGTAGACCAGACATGGCATTATTTTTATTTACAGATGCTATTTATAAAAACAAACCAATTGATGTCTATAATTATGGTAAAATGCAAAGAGATTTTACGTATGTAGATGATATAATAAATGGTATAAAGAAAATAATTTTTACCAACACAAGTTATCTCTATAAAGTTTATAATATTGGAAACAATAAAAGCATTCATTTAACTGATTTCATTGAAATAATTGAAAAAAAAATAGGTAAAAAATCTAAAAGAAATTTATTGCCGATTCAACCTGGAGATGTTGAAAAAACATTGGCATGTGTTGATGAGCTAATAAAAGATTTTAATTACTCCCCAGAAACAAGTATTGAAATCGGGGTTGATAAATTTATAGATTGGTATATAGATTACTATGACAAATAAGAATTTAAAAGGAATAATTTTAGCTGGTGGATCTGGATCCCGGTTATTACCATTGACTTTAGGTATTTCTAAGCAATTAATTCCTGTTTATGACAAGCCAATGATATATTACCCACTGTCAGTTTTAATGTTATTAAACATTAGAAATATTTTGTTTATTTCTACTCCACATGATATTGATGATTACAAAAAACTTTTTGGAGATGGCAGTAAACTTGGTCTAAATATAAGTTATGAAGTTCAAGATGAACCTAGAGGTATCGCTGAGTCTTTGATAATTGGTAATAAGTTTGTTGGAAATGATAATATATGCTTAATACTTGGAGATAATATTTTTTATGGAGCAAACTTAATTGAGCAACTAACGAAGGGTTCCAGCAATTTGAAAAGAGGTTTTTCAACTATTTTTGGAGCATATGTTAAAAATCCAAAACAGTTTGGAGTATTAGATTTGGACTCAGATAATAATATAATTTCAATTTCAGAAAAACCAGATAAACCCAAAAGCAATTTGGTTGTTTCTGGAATTTACTTTTATACCAATAATGCATTAGAGATGGCAAATAATCTAAGCTACAGCAAAAGAAATGAATTAGAAATCAGCGATTTAAACAACTTATACATAAAAAAAAATAAACTTAAGTTAGAAAAACTTGGTCATGATATTAAATGGTTAGATACAGGTACATTTAATTCATTGATAAAAGCATCTTATTTTTTTAATGAAATAGAGAAAATAGAGGGTAAAAAAGTAGCATGTGTTGAAGAAATCGCATACAGAATGAATTATATAAATCGAAATCAATTTATTAAAATATCAAATTCTATGTCTAATAGTAGCTATGGTAAGTATTTAAAAAATATTATTAATAATGAAAGTTAAAAAAACTGGTTTTAAAGATCTGTTAATTATAGAACCAGAATTGCATCTTGACACAAGAGGTTTTTTCAAAGAGACTTACAATGAAAAAGTGTTAAACGAAATGGTTAGTTATGACCTTAAATTTTGTCAGGATAATTTAGTTAAATCTTCAAAAAATGTTCTAAGGGGATTACATTTTCAAAAATTTAATTATGCTCAATCTAAGCTAATTCAGGTAATATCGGGCAAAATTATCGATGTTGTTGTTGATTTAAGACCAAATTCAAATACGTACTTAAAATATTTTAAGATAGAATTAAGCGCAGAAAACTCTCTATTATTGTTTATTCCTAAAGGATTCGCTCATGGTTATCTTTCTTTAGCAGATGAAACAATTGTACATTATAAAGTTGACGAATTTTACAACGCCACTTTTGAGGAGGGAATAAATTTTAGAGATCCAAAATTTAATATAGATTGGGAAATAAGTTTTGATAGTTTAATTATTTCTGAAAAAGATAAAAATCTCAAATTTTTCAATGAAAATTAATCAAGAAAATATTTTAGTTACAGGAGCTAATGGTCAGTTAGGATCAGAGATTTTCAAAATCTCTAAATTTTATAGTTCGTACAATTATTTTTTTGAGTCTAAAAATTCACTAGACATAACAAATTTTCATTTATTAAATTCTTACATAAGAAAAAACAAAATTTCAACTGTAATTAATTGTGCAGCCTATACCAATGTTGATGAAGCTGAAACCGAACATCAAATTGCTAACCAGATCAATTTTAAATCTGTTTCAAAACTTGCAAAAATTTGTAAAGAAAATAATATTAAGCTTATTCACATTTCTACTGATTTTGTCTTTGATGGTAAAAAAAAATCAACATACAATGAAAATGACAAAACAAATCCTATAAATGTGTATGGAAAAACTAAGTTAAGAGGAGAAAATTCAATTTTGGAGTTAGGCCTAAAAAATTCTTTAATTATAAGAACATCTTGGTTATATTCAGGTGAAGGAGATAATTTTGTAAATAAATTATGCGAAAATTTCAAAAAATTTAAACAAATTAATTTGCCAACCGACGAAGTTGGATCACCTACTTATGCAACCAAATTGGCAGAAAATATTTTAAGAATTATACCTAAAATAAAAAACAAAATAGTTGAGAAATACCACTATTCTGACAAAGGTTTTTGTTCAAGATATGAATTTGGTTTAGCAATTGCTAAATTTAAGAATTCAGAGACTATAATTCTCCCAAAAAAAACATTTACAAATTCTTTTAGACCAAAATTTTCGGCACTCAATTCTGATAAAATTATTAATAAATTTTCTTTAAATATTTTTGATTGGGAATATAATCTCAAAGAATTTTTAACAAAAAATACTATTAAATGAATTTTAATTCAAAAAATTTATTGATTACCGGAGGTGCTGGTTTCATAGGCTCAAATTTTATCAGATTATTTCTTAATAAATATAATAATGTAAGAATTATTAATCTGGACAAATTAACATATGCAGGTAATTTAAAAAACCTATCAAATGATATTAAGAATAATCCAAATTATAATTTTATTCATGGATCAATTGAAGATATTGAATTACTTAATAAAATTTTTAAAAGTTATTCAATTGATGGTGTTATAAATTTTGCTGCTGAATCACATGTTGATAATTCAATTTACAACCCAGACCAATTTATCAAAACAAATATTAATGGAGTATTTAATTTATTAAAAACTTGCCATAAGTTTTGGCTTGATAAACCTCATAAGTATAAATCAGAGTTTATTAATTCACGATTCCATCAGGTTTCAACTGATGAGATTTATGGTAGTATTGAAGAAGGTTCTTTTGATGAATTAAGTAAATTTAATCCAAGTTCTCCATATTCTGCAAGTAAAGCAAGTGCTGATTTACTTGTTAATAGCTCTTACGTTACATATGGACTCAATACAACTATTTCTGTATGTTCTAACAACTTTGGCCCAAATCAACATGAAGAAAAATTTATTCCTAAAATTATCCATCATTTGATTAATAATAAACCAATACCGGTCTATGGTGATGGTGAAAATGTCAGAGACTGGTTGTTTGTTGAGGATCACTGCAATGCAATTGAATTAATATTTAACAAATCTTTACCGGGTGAAATTTACAATATTGGATCAAATAATGAAATGTCTAATAATGAATTAATCGAGATCATACATGATTTATTGAAAAATAAAGCTTATCCCAAAAAGAAAATTAAATACGTAAATGATAGATTTGGTCATGACTTTAGATATAGCATTAGCTCAAAAAAATTAAATAAAGCTCTTGGATGGAAATGTGATAATAATTTCATTCACAATTTAGAGTTTACAATAGATCATATATTAAAATGAAAAATATTACAATAGTGGCTGGTGCGAGACCAAACTTTATGAAAATAGGGCCAATTATAAATGAAATTAAAAATGTTAATAAAAATCACCCTGTTCTTGATTATAGCTTAGTTCACACTGGTCAACATTATGATAAGAACATGTCAAAAAATTTTTTTCATGATTTAGGTATTCCTGAACCAGATATTAATTTAGGATGTGGAAGTGGCAATCAATCTGAAATCACTGCAAAGATAATGATAGGATTTCAAGATTATTTACAGAAAAATAAAACTGATCTAGTAATTGTAGTTGGTGATGTTACATCAACTATGGCATGTTCAATTGTCGCAAAAAAAATGTTTATTCCGGTTGCACATATTGAAGCTGGAATACGCAGTGGAGATATGACAATGCCTGAAGAAATTAACAGAATAGTTACTGATAGTATTTCTGACTATTTTTTTACAACAACAAAAAGAGCAGGGAAGCTATTAGAATCTCAGGGGGTTAATATGAATAAAATATTTTTTGTTGGTAATACAATGATAGACTCTTTACTTCAGAACATATCCAAGTTTAGAAAACCAAAAGTTTGGGATGAAGCGGGTTTAAATAATTATAATTATTTAGTCATTACACTTCACAGGCCTTCGAATGTTGATTTTGAAATTCAATTAGAAAGAATATTATCAGAAATCATAAATCATTCAGACGATTATACAATAATTTTTCCTATGCACCCAAGAACAAAAAAGACATTTAATAAATTAAACATCTCAAATAAGAATTTAGTTGTAACAGGCCCATTATCTTATTTAGAATTTAATTTTTTAGTAAGTAAATCTAAGGCGGTCATTACTGATTCGGGTGGGATTACGGAAGAAACTACTATTCTTAAAGTCCCTTGTCTAACTTTAAGAGATAATACAGAAAGACCTGAGACAATTACTATTGGCACCAATGAGTTAGTTGGTTCTGATCCAACAAAAATCAAGAATTATCTAAAAATACTTTTTGATAATAATTGGAAAAAAGGCGGAGTTCCAGAAAAATGGGATGGAAAAACTTCAAAAAGAATAGTTGAAAAAATAATTAAAATAGTTTATGAAAAACAGAAAATATAAAATTTCAGTAATAGGTCTGGGCTATGTTGGTTTACCTTTGGCCATTGAATTTTCAAAAGAATATTTTACTGTTGGTTTTGATATAAATAAAAGCAGAATTCAAGAGTTGTTAAATTTTAATGATAAAACCAAAGAGGTAACCGAGAAACAAATCAAAGATTCTATAAAATCTAAAAGATTAGTATTAACATCCTTGGAGAAGGATATCGAAAGTTCCAATATTAAAATTATAACTGTGCCTACACCGATTGATAAAAACAAAAAACCAGATTTAAATCCGGTTTTAAATGCCACAGAATTAGTTGCTAAATACTTAAAAAAAGGTGATATAATTATTTATGAAAGCACTGTTTATCCAGGTGTAACTGAAGAAATTTGCGTTCCTTTAATTGAAAAAAAATCAGGCCTCAATTTTAATTCTGGTTTTTACGTTGGTTATTCACCTGAAAGGATAAATCCTGGTGACAAAAAAAGAACATTAAGGAAAATAATAAAGGTAACGTCTGGCTCTACTAATGAGATTGCAATCGAGATTGATAATATTTACAAAAAAATAATTGATGCAGGAACCTACATGGCTCCATCTATAAAGGTAGCTGAGGCAGCAAAAGTAATCGAAAATTCACAGCGTGATATTAACATAGCCTTCATGAATGAGCTAGCCAAAATTTTTAGTCTTTTAAATATTGATACAAGTGAGGTTTTAAAAGCTGCTGCAACAAAATGGAATTTTTTGAATTTTTCCCCTGGATTAGTCGGAGGTCATTGTATTGGAGTGGATCCTTATTATTTAACTTCAAAAGCTTTAGAACTTGGATACAATCCTGAAATTATTTTATCAGGAAGAAAAATTAATGATTCAATGGGTTCATATGTTGCCTCCGAGCTTTTAAAATGTATGATTGACAAAAAAATTAAAATAGAAAGCTCGCATATCTTAATATTAGGGTTTACGTTTAAGGAAAATTGCCCTGATGTTAGAAACACAAGGGTCATTGACGTTTATAATTATTTGATTAAGCAGACTAAAAATATTTTTGTATACGATCCTTACGCTGACAAACAAGATGTGTATAATGAGTATGGAATAAATATTATTGATAAAATCAATGACAAAAAATACGATTCAATTATTTTGTGTGTTGCTCACAAAGATTTCAAATCACTCGACATTAAAAAATTAAGGAAAAATAATTCAGTTTTATATGACGTAAAAAGTTTTCTCAACATTGAATGTGATAAAAAATTATAATGAAATTGAAATATAAAATAATAATTCCTGCTAGAAAAAATTCTAAAAGATTAAAGGGTAAGAACCTAAAAATTTTAAATGGAAAACCTCTGATACAACACTCTATCGATTATGCTTTGTTAAATTTTGACAAAAATGATATATGGGTTAACTCTGATGATAATAATATTATTAAATTATCTAAGTCGATGAAAATTAACAGCGTTGACAGGCCTAAGAAATTTTCTACAGACACCACTCCAACAGTAGATGTATTGAAATTTCAGTTAGATTATTTTAGAAAAAAAAATATTGCTTGTGATGCAATAATTTTATTACAACCAACCAATCCATTTAGGTCAAAAAAACTATTGACAAATTCAATCAATATTTTTGAAAGATCTAAAAGATCTAGTCTAGCAACCTTTTCAAAATCATCGATTAAGTTGGGCAAAATACAGAATGATTTTTTCGAACCAATTAATTATAAATTTGGTCAAAGATCTCAAGATTTAAATACCTTTTTTTTCGAAAACGGACAGATATACATATCCAAAATTGAAAATATTAATAAAGGCAACATCATATCTGACGATGTTTATCCAATGATAACATCTGATAGGGGCTCATACATTGATATTGATACAATGTCTGATTTTATTGAAGCTGAAAATTATTTAAAAAATTTAAAAGATGAAAAATAAATATATTAAAATAGGTAATAGACGTATTGGTGAAGACTTTGATCCATTGGTAATCGCTGAAATTGGGATAAATCATGAAGGCTCATTAAAAACTGCATATGAAATGGTAGATGCTGCACATAGTGCTGGAGCTGAAATTATTAAACACCAAACACATGTTGTTAAGGATGAAATGAGTGCAGAAGCAAAAAAGGTGATACCAGGAAATTCAGATGTGTCTATTTATGAAATTATGGAAAGATGTGCACTTGATGAAGAGGAAGAAATAATGTTAAAGGAATATGTTGAAAGCAAAAATATGATTTTTATTAGTACACCTTTTTCAAGAGCTGCGGCAGATAGGTTACACAGAATGGGTGTAGAAGCTTATAAAATTGGTTCTGGTGAATGTAATAACTATCCATTAATTGAACATATTGCAAAATTTGGAAAACCAATGATTGTTAGTACAGGTATGAATAATTTAAAATCTATAAGAAAAACTGTTTCTATTTTAGAAAAATATAAAGTACAATATGCATTGCTACATACAACAAACTTATATCCGACTCCCTCTCATTTGGTTAGGCTTGGAGGTATGCAAGAACTTATGCAAGAGTTTCCAAATGCGATAATAGGATTATCAGATCATACTACATCAAATTTAGCCTGTTATGCAGCAGTATCATTGGGTGCACTTATACTAGAAAGACACTTTACAGATTCAATGTCAAGAAAAGGTCCAGACATAATTAACTCAATGGATCCTGAAGCAATGACTAAATTAATTAATGGTTCAATTGAAATAAAGAAAATGAGAGGTGGAAGAAAAGAAGCTGCAAAAGAAGAAAAAGTTACAATTGATTTTGCATTTGCTACCGTTGTTACAATAAAGGATGTTAAAAAAGGAGATAAGTTTACAAAAGAAAATATTTGGGTTAAAAGACCAGGAACAGGTCAAATATTAGCTGAACATTATGACTCTATATTAGGTAAACTCTCTAATGATGAAATTAAATCAGACACACACTTAAACTGGGATAATATAGTTCAATGAAAAAAATACTATTCCTCTCGGGAACAAGAGCCGATTTTGGAAAACTGAAATCTTTGATTAAAATTGTTCAAAATTCTGATGAATTTGAAAGTCATGTTTTTGTTACGGGAATGCATATGAACTCTTTGTATGGTAAAACCGTAGATGAAATCTATAAATCAAAAATTGAAAATATCACAACCTTTATAAATTATGATAAAGATGAGTTTATGGATATAACGTTGGCAAATACAATCGTTGGTTTTTCAGAATATATTAAAAGTTTAAATCCCGATTTAATTGTCGTTCATGGTGATCGAGTAGAGGCATTGGCTGGTGCAATTTCTGGAAGCATTAATAATTATTTAGTAGCTCACATTGAGGGTGGAGAAGTTTCAGGAACCATTGATGAGCTCATTAGACATTCAGTTTCAAAAATGTCGCATATACATTTGGTTGCAAATAATGAGGCAAAAAATAGACTAATCCAATTGGGTGAGTATGAGGATTCAATATTCATTATTGGCTCTCCGGATTTGGATTTAATGGATCCTTCAAGGCTTCCAAATATAGATTTTGTGAAGGAATATTATGATATCGATTTTAAAAAATTTTCATTGGCAATGTTTCATCCTGTAACTACGGAATTCAATAATATTTCTAATTATGCAAAAACTTTTTGTGAAACCCTTGTAGAATCTGGTGACAGACACATATTAATATATCCCAATAATGATTTAGGTTCAAAAGAAATATTAAATGAAATAAAAAAAATTGAAAATCATGAAAATATTAAGGTTTTTCCATCGCTAAGGTTTGAATATTTTTTAACACTTTTAAAAAACAGTGAATATATAATTGGAAACTCTAGTGCAGGTATTAGGGAAGCCCCTTTTTATAATGTACCCACAATTGATATAGGTACAAGGCAAAATAGTAGAGCATCGTTGCAGTCAATCATCAATTGTTCTTACGATAAACATGAAATTTTATCAAGCATTTCTGAATTGAAACAAAATAGTTTTAAAAAAAACCAACAAAAAGATAAAGTATATTTTGGTAAAGGAAGAAGTGATATGATGTTTTTGAAACTTATTAAATCTGATAAATTATGGAAGATAAATATTCAAAAACAATTTCAAGAATATATTAAATGAAAAAAACCAGAATTATTGCCAGATTAGATGTTAAAAATGAATTCGTTATTAAAGGTATTCATTTGGAGGGTCTTAGAAAAATAGGTAATCCGAATGAATTAGCAAGAAAATATTACAGTCAAGGAATTGATGAAATAATATTCATGGATGCTGTTGCTGCATATTATGATAGAAATAGTTTGTCTCATATTATTGAAAAAGCATGTGAAGAAATTTTTGTTCCTATCACTGTAGGGGGAGGAATTAGAAATATAAATGACATTCAAATAGCTCTTAATTCAGGCGCAGATAAAACAGCAATTAATACCGCAGCAGTAAAAAATCCAAATTTTATCAAAGAAGCTTCTAAAGTTTTTGGTTCTCAGTGCATAGTTTCCTCAATTGATGCCAAAAAAAACAATAATAATTTTTGGGAGGTATATACAGATAACGGTAGAGAGCCAACAGGTATTAATGTAATTGATTGGGCAAAGGAGGTTGAAAGCTTAGGAGCAGGTGAAATAATGCTTACTTCAATTGATAAGGAGGGCACAAAAAAAGGTTTTGATAATGATTTAAACAAAATAGTTTCAGAAATAGTAACTATTCCTATAATTTCATCTGGTGGTGCCGGAAATTCAACTCATATTCTTGAATTACTCGATGTATCAAAAATTGATGCTGTTGCTTTGGCCTCAGTAATTCATTATGAAATTGAGGATGTAAAAACGATAAAAAAAAATATTTCTGAATCAAACCTAATAAGTGTCAGATTATGAAAATAGTTGTTGTTGATTATGAAATAGGAAATGTTAAAAGCATAATGAATGCTATTAAACTTAATAATGTTGAGGTTGTATTATCCAGAGATAGAGAAATAATTATGAGTTCTGACGGACTAATTTTGCCTGGCGTTGGTGCTTTTTCCCATGCTATGGGTAATCTAAAAAAATTTAATCTAATCGAAATTCTAAATGAATATGTATTAACCAACAAGCCACTTTTGGGTATATGCCTTGGGATGCAAATTCTGTTTGATGAAAGTGAAGAGTTTGGTGTTAGTAAAGGATTAGGTTTTATTGAGGGAAAAGTCAGAAAGCTGCCTATTATTTCAAAGAAAACAAAACTGCCACACATAAGCTGGAATGGAATAAAAAAATATAATCTTCAATGGAAGGGAACTATTTTAGATTCTATCAAAAATGATTCTGATGTTTATTTTGTACATACTTTTGCTGGGTTCCCGTCGAACCTTGACAATATACTTTCAGAATCGGTTTATGAGGATACTAAATTTTGTTCTACTGTAAAGAAAAATAATATTTATGGGTGTCAATATCACCCTGAAAAAAGCGCTAAAAACGGTTTAGAAATAATTAGGAATTTTATAAAAATTTGTAAAGAAAAATAATGAAAACACAAAAAACTATGTATGGATTACCTAAGGAAGTGAAATTTTGCAAAAAATGTGTAATATCTAATCAAAGACCTAGTTCTACAATTGAATTTAAAAACGAAAAAGGTGAAAAGAAAAAAGTTATAAACTTTACAGAAGAAGGCATTTGTTCTGCGTGTATTTTTAATGAAGAAAAGGAAAAAAATATTGATTGGGAAGATAGGGATAAAAAATTAAGAAATCTATTAAATAAATTTAAAAGTAATGATGGTTCATATGATGTAATTGTGCCTGGGAGTGGAGGTAAAGATAGCGCTTTTACATCTCACATATTAAAATATAAATATGGAATGAATCCGTTAACTGTAACATGGGCTCCGCATTTATACACTGATATTGGATGGAAAAATATGCAAGAGTGGTCCCATACCGGGGGTCTAGATAATTTATTGTATACGCCAAACGGAAAACTACATAGGGAAATGACAAAGAATGCATTTCACAATCTATTACATCCATTCCAACCATTTATTGTAGGTCAAAGAATTATCGGTCCTGCGATGGCAAAAAAATTTAACGTAAAATTAGTTATGTATGGAGAAAATCAAGCTGAGTATGGTAATGCCATCGAAGAAAATATAAATCCAATTATGAATATGGATTTTTTCTCTATTGATGATCCCTTAAAAATGAGATTTGGAGGGATTGAAATGAAAGAATACATAGAGTCAGGAAATTATACAATTAATGATTTTACACCATACATTCCCCCAAAAAAAGATGATTTAATTAAAGGTGGAGTAGAGGTACACTACTTAGGATATTATTTAAAATGGGATCCACAAGAATGCTATTACTATGCTGTTGATAATACAGGGTTTGAAGCTAATCCTGAAAGAACAGAAGGTACTTACTCTAAATATAGTAGTATAGATGATCAAATAGATCCATTTCACTATTACACAACCTTAATAAAATTTGGAATAGGAAGATGCACTTATGATGCATCTCAGGAAGTTAGAAATGGAAAAATCACAAGGGAAGAGGCTATATATTTAGTTAATAAATATGATCAGGAATTTCCTAAAAAATACTTTAAAAACTTCTTAGAATATATTGACACAAACGAAGAAGAATTTTGGAAAACTATAGAGAAGTTCAGAAGTCCACATATTTGGAAAAATCTTGATGGTAAGTGGATATTAAGAAAAACAATTAAATGAGAATATTACATGTAGCAAGTTTCTTGGGAAATATAGGTGATAATTTTAATCATTATGGAACCAGAAAATTATTAGAAAAGAAATTTGGAAAAATTGATTGGGTTGAAATTGAAATAAGAGAAACATTTAGGAAAAATTTTTCTTTTGACAAATCTTTTGCAAAATATTGTAATGAATTTGATGCAGTAATTTTTGGAGGTGGAAATTTTTTCGAGTTATGGGTTGATAAAAGTGTTAATAATACATCTGCTGATATAGCTTTTGAAGTAATTGATTTAATCAGAGTACCCTTTTATTTTTATGCTTTAGGAGTTGACCCTGGAATGGGTATTACTGAAAAGGGTATCAGTAAGTTTATAAAATGGATTAACTATGTAAAACAAAAATCAAATTTTTATTTATCGTGTAGAAATGATGGTGCATTTAAAATTCTTAAAGAAATTTTCCCAGATGAATTTTATTTGAATTTTCAACAATTGATGGATGGTGGTTTTCTTGTAGATAAAGATAAATTAATTAATAAATACAATTCAAAAGATTGTAAATATATTGGAATAAATATTGCCGGAGATATGTTAGATTTAAGGTTTAATAAAGATATTTCCTATTCAAGATTCCTTGAGTTATTCTCAAAAAATATTTCTTTAATAATAAAAAATAATAGTACATATAAAATTCTTCTCATACCTCATATCTTTAGAGACTTAAAGGTTATTAATGATTTACTTGAAATAGTTGACGATAAATATAGAAGAGAGAGAATAGATGTTGCTCCACTATTTCAAGGAAGTGACGGTATGAAAAGAACTGTTGAGGAGTATCAAAAATGTTCAATTGTCTTGGCCAACCGCTTTCATAGTAATGTTATAGCATTAATTTTGCAAAAAAATGTATTCGGATTGTATAATTATAGGCAAATTAAAGATTTATACAATGAAATTAACCTTGAAAACTATTTTGATATTAGAACTGAAGAAGGAATTATTCATTTATTCAAAATTATTTCAAAATTCCTCAAAGATGACACTATTGAACATCATAAAATCTCTTCATTATATCTAAGTGAAAACAAAAAAAATACTTTAAATTTTTTTAAAAAATTAAATGAAAAATAACTACTCAAAATCTAATACAATTTATATTCCAAACGAAATCAAGGTAAGAGAATTTGATGGTAAGTTATTACTTTCATTTTTTTTGACTTTATCTGGATATTCAGTTAAAATTGGTAGTAGATCAGGAATTAAAAGGGAAATTTTAAGTGATAAGAATGGCATATATATGCCAAAAAGTTTAACAATAGCTCAATTAGAATTTTATAAAGAACTAAAAAAAAGAAATCACAAATTAATTGTGATGCACTCTGAGGGTAGTGTTTTATTAAAAGATATTAAACAAGAACTAATTTCAATGTATCCAAAAAAATGCTGCGAATATATTGATCATTTTTTAGTTTCTGGTAATGAGATAAAAAAAATGATGCTAAAATATATACCTTATATTGAAAATGACAGAATTCATGTCGTTGGTGATCCAAGGTTTGATTTAATCAAGTTAAAATTTAAGAGTTATTGGTCTGAAGGTATACAAAAACTACAGAAAAAATATGGACAATTTATTTTAATTAACACAAATTTTGCAACCGGTAACTCAAAAGTTGGTAATGATAACTTATTAAAATATATTTTAAATAACCCTGATTATAGCGATGATTTTAAAGATGTTAGAATCCGAAAACAAACCTTCATTCAAAACATTTTAAATTATTTTTTGGAATTAATAGATAATCTTTCATCTGCTTTTCCTAATTATAATTTTATCATTAGACCCCACCCCTCAGAAAATGATGCTCCTTACATTAATACTTTTAAATTAAAAAAAAATATTAAAGTTATTCATAGCGGAAATGTTGTAAAGTGGATTCATGCATCTAAAGCTGTAATTCATTATGATTGTACCACAGGAATTGAATCATTGATTGCAGATAAACTAGCAATTTCATACACTCCAAAAATCGATAAAAACATTTTAGCATGGCTTCCTGTAATGGCAAGTAAAAATGTGAAATTAAAATCCGAGGTTATTAAAATAATTAAGAATTTAGATAAAGAAAAAAAACATTTTTTAAGCGCACCCGAAACTAAAATACTTAATAATTACATTTATAATTTAAGCAATGAAAGTTCAGAAAAAATAGTTAGATTATTTGAAATGATTGAGTTTGCTAAAGAAAATCCAAATGATTCTGGTGATTATAATTTAAGACTTGCTACACAGAGAATAAAATCTAGAATTTCTGTAATTCTATTCAAGCTTAGATTATATAATAAAAATAGTATTAGCTTAACTAAGTTTAACTCAGTCCAAAAAGAAGAAATTTATTCAACATTTAAAAAATTTTCTATTATCCATCAAATAGAAAATAAAATTTCTGTTCAAATTTATGGTGGTAATGTTGCCCATATAAAAAAAATAAATTAGTATAATTTAATTGAGTAAAAGTCAAGGATTTAAATATTACGCTAACTTATTATTAAAGGGGGGGGCTGCGGTTAGTCTTGGTGAAATTGGTTCAAAAATCATAGGCTTTTTATTATTGCCTGTATTCACATATTACCTTTCTCCTCAAGATTATGGCATTGTATCTTTAACTTTTCTTATTGTTACTTTATTAAACCTTTTCTATAATCCAGGAATTTTATCTGCCTCAGTCAGATTATATCATTCTAAAAATGATGAAAATGAAAGAAGAGAATATATTGGGTCAGCCCTTATATATTTTTTATTCATTCCTCTCTCTGTATCATTATTGATACTAATATTTAGAAAAGAATTTTTTTCATTTGTTTTTCCAAATCTTGATTTTTTCCCTTATGGATTAATTGCAATATTTATTGCCTTTTTTACACAAGTAAAAAGACTATGGATAGCTCTTATGACCCTTATATATAAAGTAGAAATTACTGCTTTATATTCCTTTTTATCTATAACAATTGGTCTATTAGTTTCGTTGTTTTTAGTAATTGTTTTTGATATGGGGGCTCTGGGAAGGATTTTAGGTGCTGTTCCACCGGCAATATTTTTGTTTATTATTGGATTTAAAACCTTAATTAATTTTTCTGGGAATCGCTGGTCTTGGAAAAAAATAAAATATTTATTAAGATTTGGTTCTCCATTAATAATAGCAATTTGGTCCTATGAAATTCTTTATGTTGCAGACAGGTTTATAATAGAAAGAATGCTAGGAATTGCTGCCCTGGGAATATATACATTTGCATATACTATCGGAGAAGCTCAAAAATTTTTACTTGTGGGTATTAAAAAAATGTGGAGTCCAATTTTTTACGAAAATATGAATAAAAAAAACTTCACAGTAATTAAGGGTTTAATTTCATTTTATATCATTTTTTTGGTTCAAATCAATTTATTTATGATTCTTTTTTCGAAAGAAATTATAATTATTCTAGTAAATGAAAGGTTTTATGACTCCATCCCTTTACTTTCTTTAATTATAGTAGGACTTTTTTTCAACGGATTAATTATGATATTCAGCTCATCCTTAGCTTATAAAAATAAGTTTGCTTCAATTTCTAAAATTGCCCTTATCGCATCAATTTTAAATATTATTTTAAATATTTTACTGATACCAATATATGGATTGATAGGAGCAGCCCTAGCAACATTATTGTCTTATTTTATTTACTTTTTAATTGGAACCTTTATTGAAAGAGAAACAATTTTTAAGTTTACTGATATGAAACTTCTAATTTATTCAATAATTTATATTATAGCATCATCTTTAGTTGTCTTACAGTTTGATTTCTTAGAAATTAAAATATATGAAATTTTAATTAAGGTTTCGATTTTTATTATTTTTTCGATAATGCTTATTTTTTTTAAGTTTATAAATATTAAAGAATTGATTAAAAATTTCAAATTTTTAGTTTCAATAAAAAAAAATTCCAACTAGATGTTTGATACTAATTTAAACTCATTTCTTAAGTTCGGATATTTCTTAAATTATTCAAATCCAAATATTTCTTTTGATTTTAAGAGCATTAAAAAAAATAAATTTGAATTTAATGATACTAACGAAATTATAAAAACTGCAAAGACTGCATGGATTGATTCTTTTTCTAATTTATTTGAAAAAAATAAGTTACATCTTGTTCCAATAAGTGGTGGATTAGATAGTAGATTAATACTATCCACAATTATAGAATTTACTGATGCATCGAATATTTTTACATATAGTTTTGGGCAACCCGGAACCTTCGATTTTGACATAGGTAATTTTATTGCAAAAAAAATAGGAACAAATCATATTGCAATTAATCTTAAGAATGATGAATTTAAAATCGATGATTTAATTTACACAGCCAAAAAGTTTAGACTTCAAACAAACTTATTTTACCATCCTAATGTAAAAAACTTAATATCTAAATACTCAGGTTACACGGTTTGGAGTGGTTTTATGGGTGATCCAATTGCAGGTTCTCATTTCAATTTACCGATTTCTAATTCATTAACTCAGGCAAAAAATAAATTTATTAAAAGAAATGCTTTTGTCAATTCGATCAATATTACAAATTGTAATAATCAAGAATTCTTCAAACACATTGAAATTAATAAAAAGCTCATGGGTTTATCGATTGATGAAAATCTAGATTTCACAAATAGACAATTAAAATATGTTCATCCTCATGTTTTATTTGAAGGATTAAGATATAAAACACCTTTTCTAGAGGAAAAATGGACTAATATAATATTATCCCTAAATGATATTAAATACAGAAAAGGTTGTGATTTATATAAAAAAATAATAAAAAAAATTTCCCCAGATTTATTTAGCTACCCAATAAAAGATAACTATGGTTTAAAACTTGATATCAATCCACTTTCTCTTATTTTTAAAAAAATTCATCATAGAATGAAAAATGTAATATTGAGAAATAAATCAAGCTATATTAATCCTTTCACAAATTATATGGATTTTAATTTTGAAATTAGAAATAATAATAGTGTGAATAAAGTTGTATATAATTTAATAAAAGACTTAGAAAATAGAAATATAATTGACTGGGTAAATTTTGATAAAATTTGGAAAAATCACTCAAATAATTTTGCAAATCATGCCGATGCTTTGATAACTCTTGCATCTCTTGAAGTTAATTTAAAAGCTGGTAAAATAATATGAGATTAGTATATATTTCAATAGCATCTATTCCGTCAAGAACGGCAAATAGTATTCACGTTTTTAAGATGTGTCAAGAATTTTCTAAGACCGGAAATGATGTCACTCTTTTGTATCCAAGTAAACTAAATATTGAAACCAACATACATGACATATACAATTTTTACGGAGTTGAAAAGATTTTTAACATCAAAAAATTATATTATCCTGAATTTAGAGGAAAAATATTTATATATGTATTATTTGCTCTGTTGAATGTTGCAAAGATTAAACCTGATATTGTTTACACGAGAAATATATACTCTGCATTTTTGTGTAGTTTATTTTCATTTAAAACCGTTTTAGAATTACATCAGGATGTTTCTGATTTTGGAAAAATTGCTCTGAGATTATTCACAGTTTTGATTAAATTTAAATCACTTATTAAAATAGTCGTCATAACTAAATCACTTAAATCACATTTAGTAAAAAAATACAGAATTGACCCTGAAATAATTCATGTTGCCCCCGATGGAGCGGATTTAATTTCTGAAAACCTAAAGCCAATAGAAAAAATATTTTTGAATAAAAGAATTCAAGTTGGTTACACCGGTCATTTATACAAAGGCAGGGGAATAAATTTAATCCAAGATTTGGCAAAAAACTGTCAATGGGCAGATTTCCATTTAGTCGGAGGAAATAAAATAGACATTTTGAAGTGGAAAAATAAATCTCATAATATTAAAAATATTACATTTCACGGATTTGTTCCACAAAGTGAAATAAAAAGATATTTAATTTCATTTGATATTTTATTAGCACCATACCAATTAAAGGTATCTGTTTCGTCAAACACTAACATTTCAACAGAAAACTGGATGTCACCCCTAAAAGTTTTTGAATATATGTCTGCAAGAAAACCAATAATTTGTTCAGATATAAAAGTTTTGCGAGAGGTATTGAAAAATGATGTTAATTGTATTCTTTGTCCACCAGACAAATTAGAATGTTGGCTGGATGGTCTAAATAAGATAAAAAATGATAAAAAATATTCTTTTAAGATTGCAAAAAATGCATTTACAAATCTTGTAGAAAATTACACTTGGAATAAAAGGGCTAAAGGCATAGAAAAAAATATAATTTAGTGAAAATGTAATGAGGTTAAATTTTATCAATTTTATAGTTTCGATTTTTTTATTATCATTCTTATTTTCGGATGACTATTCACAAATGCATTCTACTATAATTTTTTCTTTGTTATTTATCTTTTCAATTTTATTTCTAATAAAATCAAATAATGAAATAAGAACAGTATTGCTAATTGCCTTTAACTTAAGATTATTAGCTGCAATTACAAGTTATTATGGAATTTTTTATCTTGAAGGTGCTGGAAAGGGAGGTGATGCTTTTTATTTTATGCAAGAAGCAGATAATTTATTAAACATTGGTTTTTCAGAATTAATTTCAAATTTTTCAGATTACTCTTCAAATTTTTATAGCATTATAATTGCGATTTTATTTTTAATTTTTGGTAAAGCTGACGCAATTCCAATTAGCCTAAATATTGTATTGGGTGTTCTAATTGTTTACAGGGTCTATCAGACTACTAAATTATTATATGATATTCAGACTGCAAGAATAGCATCGATTGTAACAGCTACAATACCGTGGTTAATTATTCTTTGCGCTACTATTTTAAGAGAGGCAATTATAACTTATTTTATAATTACATCTGTGTACTTCTTTATTAAATATAAAAAACAATTAATAACAAGTGACGCTTTATATTGTGTTATAAATATTTTCTTCGCAGTACTATTTCATGGTGGATTGATATTTATTGCTTTTTTCTTGGTTTTTCTTTTGATTTACGATTCACTAATTTTCAAAGGTGGTACGACAACATTCAAAAATATATTAAATAGCTTAGCAAGCTTTATTTTGATAATTATACTCGGTTCTGTTTTTATATCATCTATTTATTTAGGAAATATAAGTATATATAAACTAAGGGGTCTTGAAAATAGAAGTGCTTTAGAAATGACAGAATATTTGCAAAACAGATCTGGTTATGCAAAAGAAAGTAGTAAAAAAAGGTACAGAGATAGATTGTATTTAAATTCACCTTCTGACTATATTCTAAGTATACCAGAGGTTACAATTCCATATTTTTTTAAGCCATACCTTTGGGATTTATTAAAATGGAGATATCCCCTGCATTATTTTCATTCAATCCTAATGATTTATCTTTTCTTTTTACTCATACAAAATTTTAGATTTATAGTTAAAAATAAAATACTACTTACTTTATTCCTCTTATTCTTAATGAATTCTGTGATATTCTCATATGGAACAGCTCAGATTAATGCATCAATACGACATAATTACAAAGTTTTACCTATTATTATTTGTGTATTAGCTCCAATGATTAAGAAAAACATAATCTTTAGAAAAAAATATTATTTCAGATAAAAACCAACTTACGTGAAAATTACTTGTTTAATTGATTCATTAAATTCAGGCGGGGCGCAGAGGCAAATTGTAAATTTAGCAGTACTTCTTAAGAAAAAAGGACATGAGGTAGATTTAATTTCCTATTATCCTCAAAATCACTTTGACTTGATATTAAAGAAATATAATTTAAAACATCATCAATTATCATCAAAAAACAAATTTCATAGAATTTTTAAGGTAAAAAACAAGGTAAAAAAAATAGAACCTGATATTTTGATTGCTTTTCTAGATATTCCATCGTTTATTGCCATATTAATATCTTCGCCTTATTCAAAATGGAAAACTGTTGTTTCCGAGAGAGTCATTGAAATTAAAACTGCATCATTCTTAAGAAGATTAAATAGATTTCTCTATAGATGGGTAGATTATGTTACAACTAATTCATTTTCAAATAAGAATTTAATTATCAAAAATTCTGTTATCAGGGATAATAAGCTTAAGGTCATATATAATTCTGTTGATTTAAAAAGATTCAAACCTGATAAAAATGGATTAAAATTTAAAAATAAATTTATTTCTGTTGCAAGTTTTAGAGAAACTAAAAATGCTTTAGGTTTATTCAAGGCGATTTCAAAATTAAAAACAATGAGACCTGACTTAAATTTTACGTTAGACTGGTTTGGACATAAAAATAATAAAGTATTAGAAAAGTCATCTAAAGTATATGATGAAGCTGTAAAATATATATTTGACAATAATCTTGAGGAAATTATTAGGGTTTATTCACCAGTAAAAAATATAGAATCAAAATACAT
>MDTG01176684.1_pt1 | contig 20541 bp, 22 predicted proteins | sample 811421 | NCBI WGS metagenome assembly MDTG01 (sample SAMN05326645, study PRJNA326480) | marine metagenome | isolation source: seawater | place: Pacific Ocean: South East | collected 2011
CCTGCTATATAATGTATGTGGACTAGTTGCGAGGGTGGGTGGGCGGGCCACCGATCACCTTTCGGCAGCTCTGGGCTAGGCGATAATTATTCATCTTTACTTCATAAATGTCGTCTTCGTGTTTAGCCTTTAACTTAGTAATTTGTTCCTTCAACGAGCCAATTTCTTGTGTAAGAAAGTTTACTAAATCGGTTAAAATAGTAATTTGAATAGGATTATCCACAGTTGGGAGAGACATTTTTGAATATTTTTTACGTGGGCTAAACGGCATCCGCCGTTGTCGCCCTGCTTTGTCTAAGTTCCCGATTCTATGGGATTGATACAGATTACGATTTTTTCGCGCCCCAGTTTTTCCCACCAGTCTAGTCTTTCTTTAGTATTAAGTGTTGGATGTTGTTTTTCTGAGAAACATTTAACAGTTGATATGATACCGCCCATATTTAAGCAGTAGTTTAAATTTACGTGGACTATTAAGAATTTCCCGGCAACGTAGTGTCGAGCAAACCCTTCACCTCGCTGTTCGGCAATAGTCCTAGAGTGACTAGTCCTTTTAGCGAATTCCTTCTTACACCTTGTGCGTCAAATGTATCTTCGGTGGCAGGGTAAACTTTGGCGACTCCTTCTTTGGAACAACACTTACCCATCTTCCCTTGTTACGTACCGCAAAAGCGACTTTGGCGTAATTGCGGAGGATTTAGCACTATTTTACACAAACAGTGGTGGTGCGTAACGAGACCACCTCTCGTTCAGGTACCTCTTCCTCTTCCCCGTCTTTCCGTGGTACTCCCTGTACCACTTACCTTCAGTCCACAGAGCCCTGTAGCTTGTTTTGCTGGTGGGGGTATATTTGTAGTCAACTCCCGGTGTATGTGCGTATTCGGATATGTGTTGTATCACATACTGGTCTAGTCCCGCCAGTCCCACGCAACATAGGAGCTTTCTCATGTTTTCTGTATTTTTCATAGGTTTTTCGATTATTTTCTTAGTTTCTTTTCTTTGTTTTTCTAGGCACGCCTGGGCGTATTCAGGTATGTAGTGGATTTCTTCGAACAGTTTGAAGGAATTTAGTAGACAGCAGCACACATTCTCGGGCCACAGCTCCGCAAAGAGTCTAGCTGTTGCAAAGAATCTCGCCTTGTCTTGGTAGATGTCGTAGAAGACTTCTCTACGCTGTTGCTGGAAGGGTACTTCGTCGGCTTCGTTGAAGGCTAGTGAGATAGCACGGTCTAGCCACCCTAGCCTAGACTTGTTGTGTTCTAGGCTAATCTTGAGTTGAACCATAGCGTCAATAAGTGTATTTTTGTAGGGAAGGTTGGTGCGAACTAGAGTCATTATGACCCTTTGTTCTACTGTTGTAGACTATTTTCTAGACCTACTTACAAGGGTACTTTCTCGAATGTTGGTTTACAAGCGGATAAAAAGTACTTTGGCAATGGTACTTAAGAACACACTCCGTTTATACGATAAAACAGTTATGGAGTGGAATAACCCTTACAACGATACAAGCTACGATTTTGGCTTCGCAGACATCGAAGCACCCGAAATTACACCAGTAATGACTCCCACGGTGGGAAAGCCTCACGAGACTATAGTGTTAGACCTTGTGAGAAGCCTATCAACCAACATCACTACGATAGTCCATGTAGTAAAGGTATGGTGGCGCAACGGAAGTAGTATAGGGTACAGTGCTTAACTTAGTAATTAAACAAGACCGCTTTAGCGGCACGTAAATATAAAACAAAATGACTAGCTACCGTCGAGCTCGCAGCCCTTCTCCTGAGCCGCTTCCGAAAAAGCTTACAACGTTTGTGGTGATTCCGGAAGTTAGTTATCCAGTGGTGTTGTATTCAATCTGCTGTCTCACGCTACTGTACTTTCCGTTTGAAAGTGTAGGAAGTCTAGCTATATTACAAATATGTAAGTTAGCTAGCGATCCAAAAGCTGCCACGCTAGTAGCACTAGTAGTAGTACTGCTCTATAAGTTTAGTATGTTCTGGAGTCTATTGGTATTGATAAAGTGTAATAAGTATTTTTAAAAAACGTTTAATTCCAAGGTGGAGCGTCTAGTGGCGGGATCCAATAATCGGAATCGCACCATTCGTCAATCCAATCATTTAATTCTAGACATTTCGTAGCTTTTTTCCTACAATCGTAGGTGTCATCGTCTCCAGTACAACAAGAAGGTGGGTTTATACAGGGGTTACACTCACGGGAATACATACTACACGCCGCTGCGCTTGTGTTGGAGGCACAGCAATCGTCGAAAAGATCCCACGGAGGTGGAGGGGCATCGCTCCTCGCCGAGGCACGTCCGGGAAATTGGGCTAGAAGAAAAAAGAAAACAGATTTCATTAACCTAAGTAGGCAAAAAAAAATTAGTTCTTTTTGTTTTTGCGTTTTTTTCCAAAAGCTGTGGCGTTGCGCTGAAGCCGTGGTGCAGTCCGGGACATCTCAGTGCCTCTTTCTGCTGCAGCTATTTGTGCACTAGTTTCGAACATAAGATCGGAGTGTATTAGCCATTGGTCAGTAAGATATGCGCTTATAAAAAATTTAGCTAACCCGATTCCTACCCCTATCCATAAAAAGGCATTAGAAAACGAATTATTAGTTTTATTTTTAGGGTCGCCACCTATTTGTTTCCACCTAAGTCCGCCTGCCACTAAAGCGCAAATTATAATTATAACATTTAAAGCCCTGTTAAGATCTGGGTGTACGAGTCTATTGTTACAATCTCCAGGTGCCATCGTTTTATTATAAATCAATATTATAATTTATACACATTTTAGATAGTCGTTTATAGTACCTTGAGAGGCGCACCAGTTCCCCAGTAGATGTGAACTAACGAATAAAAGTAAAGAGCGACGAATATCATCCCCCAATCTAAGCCGTAGGTGAATATTTTCCTTACCTGGTTGGTCATAGCCGCCGCTGTCTCGTCGATGGCGGTAGCGGGGTCATCGGCAACTGCAGCAGTGGTAACGTCTCTAGTCTTTTCTAAGTATTCTTCGAAAATGGACACGGTCCACAGCATGGTAAATACGCAAGCAAGAGATGATATAGCGGCAATGTTGACAATGGGGAATCTAACATCTCCTCTGTCGGTCATAATGTAGAATATAACAGTGCATAGAGCTCCTAGTGTTATTATGCCCATCCAGAAAAGTAAGAAAGACCAGCGTGCTCTGGTGGATTCAATGTTAAATGCTAAATTCACTATACCTCTACTGGTAACTTCTCTAGCCTCGATGTCGTCGCCTAATTCTATGGCACTCTTGTTTTGAAGAGATGCGGTTTGCATTAGAGGAGCAAACCGTAGTAGCATAGATTCTGCGGTATCCGATTTAAGAGTCAGTCTGATGCTTGGAATAAACATCATGCAAAGCGTGCTAATTAGAAAAAGTAGTAACCCGGCTTGTCTTCTTGAAAAAGCTTGGATAAATCCCATTATATATTATAATTAATATAGATAAAAAAATAATATATAATGAAAAATCGTTTTTATAATTTACCAGACGAATTAATAATTTACATATACAGTTTTGATTCTACTTACAAGGAACATTTTAACTCAGTTCTCAGGCATCTCAGGAGAGATTTTTGGTTGTTACGACCCGATAACAGGATGCCTATGTGGATACCGTTTTGACTATGACCAGAGATGAATGTAGTTCTTCTTGCTTTTGTTGTTAAGTATGTAGAGTCCTTTAGCGTTATCTTTAACCTTTCTGACTCCGTATTTGGTGTTAAGCCAAATACCTTTAGAATTAATTTTATGTACATTACGAATTTTCTTCTTCTTACCGAAACCGGCGGGGAGGTTGAATGCACCTCGTGGGATAGAAGAGGACCTGCTGGTAAGATTCCGTGCTGCCAACATAGAACTCAAGTATCTGCCAGCAGCTATTCTTGCCTGATTTGCAGAGCTTGAAATAGAACTAAGTGAAGGTCTAGGTGTTTTCGGCATTGTGTACGGGTTTCTTCCTCCTGTCAAGGCTCTTGTTGCGAGTTCCGTGTGCCACATGCGAGCCCGTTTTAGAATTAGGTTAGTTCTGTAATCGGATTCCATTCCTGGAACGTTTGGCATAAAAATTCCCAGTAATTTTGTAGTTAATTCGTTAGCTTTACCTGTCATCGCAGCAGCTCTAGCAGCGGCTGAACCTGTGAGTGCCATTAAAGAATCTCTTCCCCTCATTAAACCAGTAAAGTACTGGTTAATGTAATAATAGTGAGGGTAAAGAGCGTCGTAGTATCCTTCAAGGGTACGACTGGGTGTGACAAAGTTTTCATCTCCATTGTGAACGCAGTGTACACAGAATTCGTGTAATCTTTTGGTTTCGCTTGCGCCTCTAAGGGTTAGTTCGTCAAACACTTCTACATTATTAGCCCACCCTTTCATTGCTTCTAAAAGTGCCATAAGGTGCGCGAATCTTATCTGAAGAAACCCTTCTACACGATTCGACCTTCTTTCTACCAAGGGATCTGGGTCTTGTAAGTATAATACGCAGCACATGGTTAAAAATTTACCAAGATCCGTACCAATTAATAAATTTTCTTTGGGCCAAAAATCGCACTGAATTCTGTGGTCTATTGTTTCTTTTTTATATTCCGCAGCCGTACCTCTATGTTTCGGCGGAGGGATTGTTTCAATTTGTTGGTATTGAATACTCATTTGGGAATAACAAATATTTAAAATTACCACTTGTGTAGATAGAAGTTCTTTTTGGACGCCTTAATGTACATTCCGTATCTATTGGCACGAAGCCTTTTGACACCGAACCGAGTGTTAAACCAAATACCTTTCGGTGTTTCCTTGTGTAGATGCTTTCTGTAGGGTCTCAGCACCTTCCCAAACCGTCCACCCGGGACCCTCACGTAGTTCCGGTAATCACGGAGACTCTTGTCTATATCTGGTGGTGGTGGTGGTGGAAGTTCGCGGCGCCCATAACCACCCCAGCCCTCAGGAATCCCCAGATTCTGTGGGGTTTCTATATTATACTTGCGGTTAAATCTTCTCATAGCCGCAACATCGGCACGTGCGGCGATTCTGTATTGTTGTAGCACTTCGGCTTCTTTAGCATTTGTGGTGCATGGGTAATTATCCATAGTATTATTATTGTTTATAATACAGAAAAAAAATTGGGCGTTAAAAGTAAATGCCGCCACGGGATATTGCACAGGAACTTTTTAATAAGTTGGTAAAAAAAGAGCAAAAGTTAGCTGAGCGCTGTATAAAAGAAACTGTGGAACCCCAAGAATTGAACGAAGCGGTAAAAAAATTTATGAAAAGTGCAAGTTGTAAGAAAATCTTGTCTAAAGACAAATGACTGAAAGGTTGGAATTCAAGGATCAAAAGCAAGCGCCCAGAGAGGGTCCGAAATTCAAGAATTGGACCAGTCATAAGATAAAGCCTAGTAACATCCTAAAAGCTGTAAAGAAAACCTATAAAAACACGGAGTACTCTTTTTCTAAAGATTATGTTAATTCAACGCATGACGATTTATGTGTTCGTTCCGGAGATCCTTCTTTATCAGCCCAGCAGAAATTTGTAGCTGATTTTATGCGACCGGAAAATCCTACACGAGGGATACTTATATATCACGGTTTGGGGTCGGGAAAGACTATTACCAGTATAATTGTAGGAGAGGCTATGAAAAAAATGAGAACAGATTGGCAGCCTATACCGGATAGGGGTAAATCTAGGATTTTGATAGTGGTTCCAGTAGCTTTAATGGAACAGTACAAAGAGACTATACAAGGGTGGGGTCCTAGACAAGTAATAATAGACGGACATGTTCAGAATTACAAAAAGAAAACGACTCAGCTAGAGATAGAAATGAGGCGTAAGATATCTGATAATCAGGAAAAGCAGAGTACTTTGAAGGTTGGGGGTTCTAAGCAAATTAAATTGGAGCGTGAGTTAAAAAAGTACGAGAAGAAGCTCAAGGAATTGGTTGAAAAGCGTGAGCGTATTATGAATGCTACTTACGAGGTAATTTCTCATCAGCGTTTCGTAAATATTTTGGTAAAGAGGAACGTAGCGGATGGTACTTACGGAAAGGGTGAGATATATGACAGGGAGCATGGCAATCCTCTTAAGAAGGAAGGTACGCTTGTTATTATAGATGAGATACAGCGTTTGGTTAGCGAAAAGGGACCCACTTACAAGAAATTGTTGTATTCGTTAAAGTATCATTCTCACCCCACTCTGAAGATAGTAGCATTGTCAGCGACACCTATTTACGACAAGCCGTTTGAGGCTGCTTTAACAATGAATTTGTTGAAGCCGCGAATACCGTTTCCGATTAACAAGGATGATTTTGAGCAAATGTTTTTCCTAGAAAAGAAGAACAAAGAGGATGATCTTAAAGCAAAAAACGAGGACATATTTAAGTATCTCTGTTCGGGGTACGTGAGTTATTACAGTGGAGGTAATCCGCGTTCTTTTCCATTTAAGACTGAGGTTTTCATGATGCATCGTATGAGTCGCGAACAGGAAACCAGATATGTAACGATTCTTGAACAAGAGCTAAAGAAAGCTATAAGAGATAAGCGGGACAAGGAGGCGGATATTATGAATCCTAACGATGATGAGGATCCTGCAGAGGACCCGATGAATGTTTTTATATTATCGCAGATGGCGTGTAATATAATTTTACCGGGAGTTGAAGAGGAGCTGGAAGAATATAGGGAATCTTTGTGGAATCGTGAAAATTACGATCCTTTTAAGGTTACTGCTAAGGAGATGAAGGACAAGAAAGAATTGGTTCAAAAAGGACTAGACAGGTTGTATAGTATTGTTTCTACTGCGAAAGCCGATGGTGGGGCGTCGAATGCTTATGATTCTATTATACCTTATTCGCAGAAGTTTGCGTCGGTGTTGAAGTTGATAGAACTTTCAAAAGGACCCGTATTCATCTTTAGTAATTTCTTGGATTACGGTGTAAATGCCTTTGCCACTTTATTACGAGCAATAGGGTACGAGCAGTATGACCCCGCAAAGAAAGCGGATACCAACAAGCTAAGATTTGCGGTTTGGTCTTCTGATACCGCAGGTGGTAAGAAAGGTGAATTTTTTTCAAAAAAAGTCAGAGAAATCTACAACAGTGAGGAAAATAAGAAGGGTGATAGATTGAAGGTGGTATTAGGAACACGGAGTATTATGGAAGGTGTGAGCTTTATGAATGTACGCCAAGTTCACATAATGGATCCGTGGTGGAACGAATCACGAATAGAGCAGATATCAGCTCGTGCTATTCGTAATTGTTCTCATAAGAATTTGCCTCCTTCCGAGAGGAGTGTTACGGTTTACAAGCATTTTTCAGCATATCAGAATGGGCAAAACGACCAGCCAGAAGTGGTTCGTATACTCCGGGATTTGAATGCGGGTGGCGAAATGTTGCGTTCTTTTGAGGATAGAACTATAGAAAATTATATGTACGGAAAAGCTGCGGAGAAGATGTCGATGACGTATTATTTCCAGAATTTGATGAAGCAGTCCGCTGTTGATTGTGGTATAAACAGGAATGGTAACTTGGTGCGCCTTGTTGAGAAGTATTTACCAGAGGACGAAGGGTACATATTAATTTATAGAAATCCGTCAACTGACAAGGAGTATGTTAGAAGTGACGTGAAGGTACGGAATATATCGGAGGATGAAATGATAAGAGGTACTTATTCTTATATGTCAAATAAAGATGCTAATTTTAAGTTTTTGGAGTTGGGAAGTTCGGACAGTCGTGGACTTTATGCCACGAGTACTGAATTAAAAAATGTGTACCCGGAATTGATAGTGAAAGAAGATATAGATTGTAATAAATCGTCTAAGACCCTGAAGCAACACGTTAGCCCATCGGTGGATAGATTGTACGAAAGGTATTTGAATAACTTGTATATTCCTCAAATTTCTAAGCTAATAGAGACTGGCGAATTGAGAAGGCGTTTGTATAGATTTATACAATCGAAATCTAAGAAAGGTAAAGTTAAGGATTCCAATGGGTACGAGGTATATACGGGTAGCATGTCTAAATTGAGAAAAAAGGTAAGGAGTATGGTAATTAAAAAGGATTACAAGACACCTCACGAAAAGTTGGTACACGACCTGATATTTAAGTATGAAAAGTACGGAACCGAAGATGAAGACCAGTTGTTATCTATGTCAGATGTTTTCCTAAAAGCGCAGGTAGAAAAAGAGAAGACACGCTTGAGGACCGAAAAGGCGTTAAAAAAATAATCTTCGCTTTTATTAAATGTCGCGTTCTAAAAAGGAGAAAGCTGTAAATTTGCAGTCTTTTCAGAATGTATCCACCCAAGAATTAGCCGACCGCGTTATATCAGAATTTAGCAATGAAGAATTAATAGAAGCTATGGACCTCGAGCCCCTTGTTTTCAGCGAGTTTCAGGGAAGTCCCACCGGGGCTCGGGGAGAAGATGATACCCCGGTTTCTAGGAGTTCGAAGAGTTCGAAGAGTTCGAAGAGTTCGAAGAGCAGGAGCCGCTCCAGTTTTAAAACTCCTCCCAGCGTAAAGAAATTTTTAAAGAAATTCAAGAAGTCTAAATGTACAAAGGGAGCCAAAGACCGCTACAGCATAAAGACACTAGAGGATAATCTTAAGAAGGCTGGATTCCCTGAATTTGTGAGCCAATTCAGAACTTTCCCTGAGCGTGCGCAAAGGGTGGGGCTATGCGGTAAACTTTCCGAACTTAAGGCTATGGCTGAAGGAAGAACCCCGTCCCCAATAGAGCTTAAAAAGAATGACTACGACCAGAGCCCACTCCTGTATATCCCAGGTCGTGGTGTAGTAAAGGGCTATGGTAAACCTCCCAAGAAGAAGAGTCCTCCCAAGAAGAAGAGTCCACCCAAGAAGAAGAGTCCACCCAAGAAGCCTAAAACAACTAAGGCGGAACGGGAAGCAAAGAAGGCGCTAAGTGTAATGGCTAAGAGGCAGCTAGCAATAAAATTAGCGATAGATGCATTTTTCAAGGAGACGAAACCGGATATAGATAATGTCAGCGCTAAGGAGCTTAAGGCTTTTGTGGAAAGGCGTTCTGTTGAGATAACACCGGAATACAAGGAATTCTACAAGAAACACCGACAGATTGCTCTAGACGCTTATGTTTTGAAAAATCTGCCTAAGTCGCCCTCGCGCTCGAGTTCTTTACCCGATGCGACTCCCAGTAGAAGCAGGTCTTCTAGTAAAAAGGCGACTCCACCAAAGAAGAAGACCCCACCAAAGAAGAAGGCGGCGCCAAAGAAAAAGGCTCCCGCCAGTCCCAGCAAAATTGAGGCTGCTAAGGCTGTGATAAGGAAGGCGGGAGGTATTGAGGAGGTTAAAGGTGATAGGCTAAAGAATATGGCACGTTCTGTAGGTGCTGTATTTTCTGGTAAGGGCGTTGCCGAAATTCGCCAAAACATATTGAATCGTATTTACAAATAAATGCGTTAGGTCGAATAAATAAATCTGAGTTTATAATAATAATATACAATGGCTGACGAATATAGCACGCCTCTCGATATGCTAATGCCACCATCTGACCCCGATAATTGTCAGCCCTACCCTTCAATGACTCCCCAGCAGACCAACGGAGCCTGTAGGGGTCAGGAAGTTATGGACAGGACTTACGAGGTCCCCCGACCGGGTCAGTTTAACTTTGCTACCGATGCTCGCCCGAATCCTCCGCTCCAGCAGCCGGCGGCGCAGGAACTCCCAGGTGAAATGACTAACGAGTCTTTTAGTTTACCGTCTATTTTTGCGGGATTGCAGAGTATACAGAAGACTGAGTATTTACTTTTGGCTTTTGTATTTTATATGACGATGAATCCGGACGTAGTCTCGATGGTAGTGAATAATGCACCTACAATGTTTACCGCTGACAAGACAAAGCAGTCGATGTTAATATCGGTGGTGGCTACTTTATTTTTTTATGTAGCCCGTGAATATCTATATATGTACCAGTAAGACTAAAATGCGTAATCGAATAGTAATATTATTTAAAGAGTATATCGTTGAATCCAAGTAAGAAGAGCATGGATTCGCCAATAGCCTCTACAATTACTGTTGTTGGTAAAAAGGACATTCTTTTGCAGAAACTTCTAACCTATTACACGCCAGAAAAAAAAGCGCGAATGAAAGAAATCGTATCTGGCGGGACAAGGTTATCTTTAAGGATAATAGATTGGTTTGTTACTAATTATTCTAGAAACAACGTCACTGTGTACAAGTTGCCGAGCGGTGTAAATCTCAATGTTTATAATGACTATAAAAATCAGTTGAAGGCATTTTCTAAGAAGCTGTTTGATCCTTTTTGTAGGAGGGAACGTATAGATATACCGGGATTAGGGACTACTACGATAGGTCAGATGAATTTTTTCAAGTGGGCTATAGAAAACGGTGTAATAGAGCACACTTTGGCTAACGTGAAAGACATAGAAAACAATATGGTCCTCACGCAAAGCAATAAAGCGAAGAGCTTCTTATCTAACACCGCAAGGAGACGCAGCGTTGTAAAAGCGAATCCGTGTATAATCAGAGAAGAGTGTAGTACGATCATTAGGTTCAATTAAATATCTGGGTAAATAATTAGTAAATGAATTTCCACCCAGATACCGTCATAAATGCGGAAGAAAATACTCCCGCAAATGGATTTAGGGAGACGGGGCTTAGTAAAGTATCCCACACAAACATGTCACAAACTAAGTTAGATTCTTATATGGATTCCACTTTTCCGATGTCCTGGCAAAACGAATCGCTTTGGCACAAGGACATGCGTGCCCTGCGTCCTGGTTCGGCGATCGCAGTAAGAACTACTATGCCGAGGTTGTCCTTTGTGATAGTAAAGGATCGCCCCGGAGGCAAGCGTGAATTTTCAAAAAGTTACTACTATACTGACCAAGAGCCAGGTGTAGTTTGGAATTTTATTTTGTCTAGACCTCCACGAGAGAGGATTTTCTACGAACTTTTCGAGAAAGATATGGCATTAAAATTGTACATAGACATAGATGACAAGGAAAAAAAGTATTCTGAAGACGAGATACAAGCTGAAATATTGACATGTAAGGTAATGGTGAAGAATGAGTTGGAGCGTTTTTATCCGGAAGAGTACAAGAGTGTTGGTGGTATTAACGAAAGCGATTGGGTGATGTTGAATTCCAGTTCTAGCGAAAAGGCTAGTTATCACTTAATATTGGCAAGGAAGTTTGCTTTTCAAAATTTGAATACACTTTCTGAATTTATGAAGGCAGCTGGGTTTATAGGTCAGAGGAGGTCGCGGATGCTGAAGATGTTTGACGCTGGCGTGTATAAACCGAACCAGTCTATGAGACTTGCAGCAAATACTAAATTGGAAGATGTCGTCGGAAACAAGCCTCGGTATTTAAGAATGGAGGCTTGTCCGGGATATACACCCGAACAATGCCAGGAGGCTGAGCGTAATGGTGGCAAATACTACCCCGATGGTATAGTACCAGAGGCTGACAAACACGATAGGGCGGTATACAAAAGTATGTTGACGACTTCTATGATAACCGACATTCCGAGGGATATGATAGTTCTGGAAGGTGGAAATAAGCTTTACACTCAAACACGAAACAAGGAAAGCAAAGCTGCAAAGGGGGTAATAGACGACGATCCGGAATCTGTGGCGATACCATTCGGGCAGGATGATATCATAATGACTTGCTTGGAGGCTGTGGTAGAGAAAGATCCCTCGTGCGTCAACGAGTACAACGAGTGGATAAAGGTGGGTCGGCTTTTATTTAGTGCTGGCTGTAATATGAAGGTTTGGGTACATTTTAGTGGTCTGGGCAAGAGTCCTAGTAGTGAAAGTGAACTTAGGGATAAGTGGACGAGTTTTGGGAGGTCGGAGCATAAAAAGGACAGTGAAATGATTTTTCAATATATAAAGGCACGAGTGCCGGATACCTATGACAAAGCGAAAAACACTTCGATTATTAGAATGGACGCCACGGCTTCTGATGTGTCTGAGACTTTGAATACTTTGTACGGTCACCAACATGTATTCGACAACGGGTGGTGGTACCGAAAGGATATCCACTGGGTTGAAGATACCGATAAGACTGCAATTGGTAGGACGATAAAGGATGTATTTGTTAAAGAGGTCAAGCAACACATGCGGAGCGTTCTTGAAGAAAAGAAGCAAGTCAAGAATAGTGGGGGCGACGAGGAAGAAATCGCAAGCACTTGCAGCAATCTTGACAAGAGGTACAAGATTTTAGAAGAGGTCACTAAAATATGCGATAGCGGGCGTATCGGTAAGGATTGGTTTGCTCTCGAGGTAGCTTTCAAGCGACCAGAATTCACTAATAAACTCGACGATCGACAGAACATTTTGGCTTTTGACAACGGTGTCGTTGACCTTTCCGGCGAGCATGTACTCGACGAACATGGCAATCCGTCTTACGAGCCAGATATCATCGAAGACGAGAATGGCAAGAAGCTAAAGAGGTATGACGAACACAATAATATGGTCTACAGACCGGTGAAGGTTCTCAGGTCATTCGAGCGCAGGGAACCTGCTGAATACATTGACGAGAAGGGGGAGCCCCGAATGGAATTTGTGAGTAAGAGTTGCGGTTATAAGTATCTTAGTAAGAAGTTTATTTACACCGAAGGGGCGAGAACCTACAAAAAACAGTATGTGACTTGGCTGAAGCAGTGGCAGAAATTTACGAAGGACCTCTTTCCGGATAAAAAGCTACGGGAGTATGTGTTGAATGTGTTAGCTACGGCTCTGGATGGAAGTATAGACCACCAGAACTTTTGGGTGTGGACTGGGCTTACTAAGATGCAGCAAGGATCTAACGGTAAGTCTTGTTTGAAAGACATTATTCTAAAAGTATTCGGAGATTACGCAGTTACTGCTAGCTCTGAACTTTTTACTAGTGCTCCGGCTAAGGCTAACGAGGCGAATTCGGCAATGATGGCTCTGAAGGGTTCCCGATTGGCTTTTGCCGACGAGCCCGATTGTAAAAACGGCTTGAAGATTCCGGTAATCAAGAAAATGACCGGCGGCGACCAGATTTCGGCGCGTGAGCTTCACAAGAGTCAGACCACATTTGTCATTCACGCTAAAATCATAATGTTATGTAACGAGATACCTTTGCCTACACAGACGGATGACGGGTTTTGGAGGCGTTTTAGACCGGTACCCTTTCCGTCTAAGTTTGTAGATGAGCCGGAAGATGTTAGATACAATGGTATTGATGTGAAGAAGAAGGACAGTACGATTATGAAGAAGAGTGTAGATTGGAGGTTGCCTATTATGCACGACCTGCTGGAGCGTCTTGCTATTTACAAAACACCTACAGACGAGAAGTATTGTTTTCTTAATTCTGACGGTAGTACTAAAGAGATTTCGGGACTCGGCGGTGTGCTGAAAATCCCCGACACTGTGAAAGAAATGATCGCCGATGTAAAAAGGGAAATCAACTTTGTCAAGGACTGGCTAGACGAGTGGCTGGTACAGGACGAGCAGGGAGTGGTGAAGTGGGAGGAGCTTAAGTCACGCCGTTCCCAAGATATCAGGAACTTTTTCAAGCAGGACAAGAAGCTGATAGACGCTATTAGCTCTATTGACGAGGGAGGATTAGGTGAGCTATATGGTCACAAGCATTCTAGTACGCGTTTCCGCCGCAAAGAGTACACAGTACCTTCAGATGGGTCCAAGCACCTAGGTGTTTGGGGTGGCTGGCGCTTCAAGACGGAGGAAGAGATAGGCGAAGAAGAGGGTGTGACAGGGGCTTTCAGCGCAGACTAAATTCGACACACAAAACACTACGCACTTACTAAGCAATTATTACTAAGTTAATTACGTACTAGCACCTATATATGCTACTACGTAATACGCTCCTACTAGGGATCGAACCTAGGGCCTTTCGATTAACAGTCGAACGCTCTAACCAGCTGAGCTATAAGAGCAAATGTACCCTATGTCAGACTCGAACTGACAACCTCCTGATTAGAAGTCAGGCGCGCTATCCATTGCGCCAATAGGGTTTTTCTCGCGAGTCGGGATCGAACCGACGACCGATGGATTTACAGTCCATCGCTCTTCCAACTGAGCTATCGCAAGAGGGGGGTGGTGCGAGTAAGAAAAGGAACTCCCCTGCCGGGGATCGAACCCGGGTCAATTGAGTGAAAGTCAACTATCCTAACCACTGGACTACAGGGGAAAATGCCGTTTCCGGCTTTGCGCGTTCGGGGAATCGAACCCCGGGCCAATCGTTGGAAGCGATTTATTTTACCACTAAACTAAACGCGCATATGCACCATCGGTGGGGCTCGAACCCACGGCCACCAGCTCACTCTATAATTAAAAGGCTGGCGCTCTACCGACTGAGCTACGACGGTACTTGCTTACACTAGGACTTGTAAGCTCCTAACTCGTTAAACGTCTTATCTTTAATACATTAAACTAAGTTAGTTCGTCTTTGTCATTATATTGAAAACAGATTATGGTCCTAGTTTATACGGGTCACTTGATTTACGACCCTGTGAGAAAATGGTATTGTTTTTATGCAAATTATTTCTCACTACCGACTATACGGCGTCGCTCCTTAAAATATAATCCGTCGCCCCTTTTCACAAAAATAAATGTTGCCATTTAAATAAATGTGGGGATACTCATTTTTAATATCATCTTTAACATTCTGGCTTTTCTTTATGTACCAACTCTACTTTTTTACTGGGACTAGGGAACAAGGTGCTGTGAGCCCTGATATATTGTTTATGATGTCTATGTTTTTATCTATGATAGCGGCTCATTATTCAGGATTATTTTGGATAAATCAAATCATGTTGCTATCAGGTCTTTCACTTATTACATTGGGAAGTCGCTCCGAAGATTATTACAAAACTTACGTAATGGTTGGAATAGCTCTGTGTTTTGTCTCTGTCTATTATAGGCAGAGTCTTGGGCTAGGCAGCTCTTTTGGTATTTCTAGCACTCCTGCTAATATTTCTGGAATGCCACTGGGTCAACCAGTTTATGCCGCAACCCATCTTAATCACAGAAACTTAATGGAAAGACCAGTGTCCAGCAATTATGCTACTTCTGGCTTTCCTCTTCAAAGGAGGTTTTAGACTCTTTTTTATATGATTCTCCTTAATGATTGTTGTTAAATTAATTTACGAACCACTGACGCGTGCGTTAGAAAACTATATAAAGGTATGAATTATTTAAGAATTAATAACAATGTCCGAAACACAACCCCACGTTATGTCCCCAGCCGAAGGTGAGCCTCTCCCAGTACCCCCTCCAGCGCCGAGACCTTACGATCCTTCTATGGAATTTCCTCAAGACATGGAGGATGCTATTCGTGACAAGGTAGATCGTGAGTGGAAGCCCCGTCCAGTAGACCTAAATCTGGAGAAAGACAGCTTTCTGCCACCGCATCAGAATTTTGCATTGATTAGTTTCTGTGGTCCCACTCTTCCGCAGAAGCACGAATCTTTCTGTCTTAAGATCAAGGGAGTTTTCGAGACCGAGGAAAAGGCGAAGGAGTGGGCTGACAAGGTTCACAAGATGGACTCCACCTTTATTATGACGATCATTCCACTCGGCGAGTGGGGGCTTTTCCCACCCGACCTTGAGAAGTGCGGCGATCAGGTATACGTTGACGAGGAGGTTAACAAGATCATCAACGCCCACCAGAAATCTCAGGAGGCAGCAGCACAGATTCACGCAGAGCGTAAGCAGCTACTAAAGTCCCAGCCCGATGTGAACAAGGCTCTTCAGGCTCAGGCGCTTGCAGAGGAGGAGAGTAAGCTAAAGAACTTGGACCAAACCATCAGGGATCTAGAAAAAGAACTTGAAAAACGCAAGGCTCAGCTTGAGGAGCAGGCTGCTGTTGTAACCAAGCAGGCGGAGGAACTTGAGCTAGAACCTGTAATTCCCTCTGGTGACAATGGCGTTGAGGAAAGCAAGGAGGAGTAAGCAAAAAAAATGTGGGCTACTTTTAACAACCATGTCCTCCCAAGTTACCACCGTAGACGAAGAAGCAAAAATCGTAGAACAGCTAGAAAAAATAGAAATCACACCCGAACAAGAGAAGCCAGTATCCAAAATGGGCGGACTCTTAATGAAGGCTCACAAGACTGGTGAGCTAGAGGCAAAGGTCGATGCTGCAGAAGCGGCTGTAGAGACAGTAGAACTCGATACCGCCAAAGAAGCCGGTCCCAAGGTCGAAGAGACTTCCGAAGCCGAAAAGACTGAAGCGATAGAAGTAGCCGAGACACAGGCTGCGACTGAGGCTAGTGTTGAGACAGCTCCCGTCGTAGAAGCGGAAAAGACCAAAGAGCCCGAGACTGCGCCAGTCGTAGAAGAGGAAAAGACCAAAGAGCCCGAGACTGCGCCAGTCGTAGAAGCGGAAAAGCCCAAACAAGAATAGAGCGCTAAAGCTATGCTAAAGCTGTGCTAAAGGCGCTTAAAGAAAAAGCCCTGTAATAAACTGTGGAAAGGTCCACACACACAGCTCTTATAGCTCAGTTGGTTAGAGCATCTGTCTTATGAGCAGAAGGTCGCAGGTTCGAGCCCTGCTGGGAGCATTTAGCGCCGTAGGCGTAAAAATAAGACCTTAATCTTTATTTAGATTAAAGTCTTTTTTTTATTAGTTACTTAGGTAGTTACTTGTCATCAGAAGGCGGTGCGCTAGATATTATCATGTTCGCTATTCTTTTAGCTTCACTCTTTTGAAGCCTATTAAACAGGTTCCTTAAACACTTGTTACACAACTTAGAATAAGGAGGTACCTTTACTACACCGTCTCTCTTCATATCCTTGAGAACAGATTTCATTGCCTTAATGTTGAGAGGTCTGCTAATGATTGTTGTGCTTTTAGTCATAGTTAATCACTCAGGGGTCTTTCTTTTAAGTCACTTTAAAAGAATTTAGAGACCGCCAAGCTTAAGCATATTGGTCGCGTCTTTGGGCATTACGCTAAGTACAAGACCGTAGATCATGTCTACGTTGTGGTGTACTACACGCATGAGGGCGAAGAAGAGCCATAGAGCTACCATGCCACGGATGGCGGGCATGTACTCACCAGCCGAAAGAGTGTTATCGGAAAGATCTACATCGATGCCGAAGTAGGTCTTGAGGAGCTCGGAGTTCTTTACGAACTTGCTTAGAGCAGCGGTGAAAAGGAAGGAAACAAGTACAGATGTTACTAGTCCAGCGGCGACAGTTACGAGCATTGTGGTAGTGGATCCCATATTTTGGAGTTGTTAATTAAAGAAAATATTTTATTTTTTCCTTGGAGTTCGTGTTTTTTGTGTACCTATTTTATTGATAACCATAGGGTTTTTGGAGGTTGGGTTATTTTTTTTCTTATCGTCTTTAGCATCCGTTTCTAAATTGTGTTTGTTGTATTTCCATAGATCTGACGAGCCTATTTGAAATATTCTTCCTGGCTTGGCTCTGTACCAGAAAACACAATCCTCAATATTTGTACTTTTTGAAGTATTATCGAGGACTAAAGCGTCGTAGCCTTCGGTACAAGTATTCATCACCTGTCTGAATTGTTCAAATGTGGGAAATATACCGAAATAGGATTGCCACAGTTTCTTTTGATTGTCAACAACGTTTTCTCTTAAACAAAACACAAAATCTATATTTGTCCTTAAATCTGGACCTATTCCCATACAATATTGCATCGTCAGCAAAAACATCAACTTCCAGTGCCTACCATTCATAAAAATCTCAGTGATATTACGATCCTTCATCACTTTCTTGTCATACATCATGTCATCCAACAAAAGAAAGGCGTGCGCTGATACAGGGTCAGCCTTAACTGCCTTCTTTTGTCTTTCCACTATTTTCTCTATTATCACAGGGTCAAAACGCCCGTGAATAAAAATAGGAGGGACATGCTGTTCGTAATAATGATTACCCTCTTCCGTTGCGCTAATAACGCATCCTATAGGTATTTTTTTAATATGATACAATATATCTGCAACAAGTGTAGATTTACCTGTGCCTCTTTTACCTATAAAAACGCAGGTGGGAGGACCAGCAGAGAGCCTTCTTTTCTCTATAACCCTGGGGTCAAATTTAGTAATAGATAACTCCCTACTCATTTATTTAATAAGTAATAGCATTAGTTATTTCGTGTTCAAGCCGCAGTTATTTCCCCCGGGTTATTCGTCGTTTGAGAAGAGAAAAAATTACGACCTTCTAAAACATGCGGCGTTCCTATAACATTGTCTACCGCTACAGTGCCAGATGGAATGTTCGGCTGTTTTTTAATAACTGTTGTAGTACCATTCGCAGAGGTTTCTGTGATAGTTTCCTGAGAATCACTGGATGGTGCTATCATTTTACCGAAGCTCAGAATACCTTCTCCCTTTGTTACATATACTTTATACATGGTATAAGCCCCTATAGCACAAGTTGCCATTATTAAATTAGACCTAGTGTTTTCGTCCAGCTTAGTATCTTCTGAAGTATCGGGATCTTTAACGTAAATCCAATAAATAAGAAAACAGCAGGCTATAACCCCGTAAATAGTATCATCCATATTGTTATATTTAATTATTAATTTATAATGTCCTTAGCCGCGGCTTTTAAGGTCCGATAGAATCGTCAGAGTCCGAACCTTCCCACTTTGCCGTTTGTTCCGGCGCTTGAACTTGAGGTGCCGGTTGAACTGGGGGCTGCGGTGGAGAGTAGTGCTGCGGGGCTTGAGGAACACCTTGCTGAGTTGGAACTTCGGGAGCAACAGGGGCATCTGGTGGTGGTGGCGGCGGTGCGCTAAAAGCCGAAGGTTCAGGTACATTTCCTCCGTTAGTTTCTCCAAAATGAACCCTTTTGGGGGCATCATCGTCATCGCTATCGCTGTCTGACATAGGACCCGAGGAAGGTCCTGGCGCAGAGTCGTCATCCGAGTCAGGTTCGGGGCTTTCTTGGCTGGCAAGGGAAGCTGCGTCGTCATCGTCGTCCTTCTTATCTTTCGTAGCCTTGTTGTCTCCTGAATTCCCTGTTTCTGAAAGGTATTCTTTCAGAATTTCTTGGATTGGTAGCATATCTCTGATAGCTTCTTGGATGCTTTCGGATACAACTTCTTGCTTCTTCTTCTTGTTTTCTCTCTTTTCTCCGTAGGAGATTTTGTGCCAAAACATCATGGGGTCTTGGAATATGTTTTCGGCACATTGGATTAGGGTTTTGTGTATGAAAGTGTCTCTGGAAGGTATTTTAATGTGGATGTCCTTTTTGCCCTCGGAATCGAGTCTTACGCAGGACAATATCTGTATGTTACTAACGAAAACAGCAGCGACGTGGTCCATAAGAGAAGGGTAACCAGAAATTATTTTCTTGCATTCTCTTTCTACGCTAATGTTATTCCAGTGGGGTATTTTTTGTAAAGCTTCCTGAAATATTGCTAGAGAATATTCCTCTTTTTCTTCTCCGGCTTCATCTCTGCATTTTTCGTAAATGTCTTCAAATATTTCTAGAATCCGAGGCATTATTTCTTGGACTAGCTGGTAGGTATATTCGTCTCTAGCCGCCGTCCATTCTCTAGAATCTGACATTATTGATAATACCTTATAGTTAAAACCAGATTGTTTTGACGCAACAAAATAAAAATATCGCCTTTAACTAAATGGAAACCGTAGAAATCGATTTCAGTAAATTGAGCGGAATATACCCACTTTTAGAAAAAAACCACGAATGCGCAGGAACACTAGTTATTAAAGGTCAATGCGTTGAAAAATTTACTATGAGCGCCGGAGAAAGTGATTCAGTACAAACCCCGCTTTCTCGTTTGAATTGGCATACACACCCCCTATTCTTATACATAAGAGAGGACGTATGTTGGGGGTGGCCATCTGGCGAGGATATGAGGGAAGTTATTTTTTTTAGTCTAGGTGGAAACAAGGCACATTTAGTTTTTTCAGCTGAAGGTGTATACATACTGTCCGTAACAGATTGTTTCAGAAATTGGCTGAAAACCATTAAAGACCCGTGGAAAAGAGGGCTAATTATCTCCTTGTTAGAAATGGTGTTTAAAAGTACACACAATCTTAGAACGATTGAATACAACAAACTGTATCCTTTAACACCTAATGATTGGATTAAGATGGTAGAAAAAATGAGACTCTCATACCTATTCAAACGTACCCAAGGGTCCGATCCTTGCGGAAAAATAACTTGCTCCAAAATTACAACGCACCAGAGCGGCGATAAAAAAAATACGGCTATGCTTCTACAAGATTACGCCGATAATTACGAAGGTGATTCGCTAACCATTTATAAAGTCGCTAAAAACGGCTCTATAAGAGGCACCAAAGAGGTGGCAATGAAAGATGCCCTAGAACAACTAGGAGAACTTTCCGAAACTTTAGGGAAAACCTGCGCAAAAGAATCTAACGCCAAGATTTACAACATAAAGTTTTTTAAGAATTCTGGGCTACCTAATGATTTATTTCAACTTCCTCCAGAAAAGAGAAAACAAATCTACAAAACAGATGGGGAAAAAATAAAACCCCCCAAAAATAAAGCGAAAATATAACTTTAACGCTTGTAAGG
>MDTG01369959.1_pt1 | contig 20535 bp, 15 predicted proteins | sample 811421 | NCBI WGS metagenome assembly MDTG01 (sample SAMN05326645, study PRJNA326480) | marine metagenome | isolation source: seawater | place: Pacific Ocean: South East | collected 2011
AAAAAAAATGCTTGCAACAAGCTAAAAGCTTATTTATTCAATTACATCATGAATACTATTCACCATTTTGTTAATGGTAAAAAATTCTCGGGAGATTCAAAGAGAACCGGAAAAATTTTCAATCCTGCTACAGGGGAACAAAGTGCAGAAGTAATATTAGCTTCCAAAAAAGATGTTGATCAAGCGATATCAAATGCCAAAAAAGCTTTTGAGTCCTGGTCTAATAAACCACCTCTTCAAAGAGCTAGAGTTATGTTTAAATTTAAAGAACTAATTGAAAAGAATTCTGACGAACTTACTAAAATTATAGTTTCAGAGCACGGTAAAGTTTATGAGGATGCAAAGGGATCACTGACAAGAGGTTTAGAAGTGGTGGAATACGCTTGTGGAATTCCTCAGTTACTAAAAGGTGAATTTACTGAAAATGTTGGTTCAAGTGTAGACAGTTGGTCTTTAAGGCAACCTTTAGGTGTTTGCGCAGGCATCACACCATTTAATTTTCCAGCTATGGTTCCGATGTGGATGTTTCCTATGGCTATCGCATGTGGAAATACTTTCGTTTTGAAACCTTCTGAAAAAGATCCTTCGTGTTCTTTAAGATTAGCCGAATTACTCTCAGAAGCTGGTTTACCAGACGGTGTATTCAACGTTGTAAACGGAGATAAAGAGGCTGTTGATGCTCTCATAGAAAGTAAGGAAGTAATGGCAATGAGTTTTGTTGGCTCAACACCGATAGCAAAGTACATTTACGAAAATTGTGCAAAAAATGAGAAAAGAGTTCAGGCATTAGGTGGAGCAAAAAATCACTGTGTTGTGATGCCTGACTGTGATTTAGATCAAGCGGTAAATGGTTTGATGGGTGCAGCTTATGGATCAGCAGGAGAAAGATGTATGGCTCAGTCTGTGGCAGTTGCCGTTGGAAGTATTGGAGATAAATTAGTTGATTCTTTAGCAAAAAAAGTAGAGACATTGAAAATTGGTCCGGGTATGGATAAGCAATCTCAGATGGGACCCCTTGTTACTAAAGAACATTTACAAAAAGTAAAAGGTTATGTGGATATTGGTGTAAAAGAAGGTGCCAAGCTAGTTGTTGATGGTAGAGATTTTAAAATTCAAGGATACGAAAATGGTTATTATATTGGCGGATGTTTGTTTGATCAAGTCACAGAGAATATGAGAATATATAAAGAGGAAATATTTGGTCCTGTTTTATCCGTTGTTAGAGCAAAAGATTTTGATGAGGCTTTAAAATTGGTCAATGATCATCAATATGGAAACGGTGTAAGTATTTTTACAAGAGACGGAGACTCTGGAAGAACTTTTTCTAATAAAGCTAAAATTGGTATGGTAGGAATAAATATTTCTATTCCTGTGCCGATGGCATTTCATAGTTTTGGGGGATGGAAAAGATCCTTGTTTGGAGACCAACATATGCATGGTCCAGAGGGAGTGAGATTTTATACAAAATTAAAGACTATTACCTCTAGATGGCCATCTGGTCTAAGATCTGACCCAGAGTTTGTGATGCCCACAATGAAATAAAAGAGAAATGGCTAAAAAAATTACACTAATCGGAGCAGGACAAATCGGAGGAACATTAGCTCACCTTATAGCTTTAAAAGAGTTGGGCGATGTGGTTTTATTTGATGTGGCTGAGGGGATAGCAAAAGGAAAGGCTTTAGATATAGCACAATCTTCACCAGTTAGCGGATCTAATACAAATTTGATTGGAACTAATAATTATGAAGAAACAAAAAATTCTGATGTTATCATTATTACAGCTGGTGTCCCAAGAAAACCAGGTATGTCAAGAGACGATCTGTTGGGAATAAATTTAAAAATAATAAAGCAAGTAGCAGAAGGTATTAAAAACACCTCACCAAATGCATTTGTTATTTGTATTACTAATCCACTAGATGTGATAGTTATGGCGCTTCAAAAATATTCTGGACTTCCAAAAAATAAAGTAGTTGGAATGGCCGGAATACTAGACTCATCAAGATTTATTTACTTTCTATCTAGGGAGTTAAATACTCCAGTAAAAAAAATTAAATCATTTGTTTTGGGTGGCCACGGCGATACTATGGTTGCCATGTTGGGCTCAACAGAAGTAGATGGAAAAAAGATCACAGATCTTGTAAAGGAAGGAAAAATCAAAAAAGAAAAACTTAATCAAATTATAGATAGGACAAAAAAAGGTGGTGCAGAGATAGTAAAATACTTAGAAAAAGGTTCGGCATTTTATGCTCCAGCAGCATCTGGAGTAGATATGGCTGAGAGCTATCTTAAAAACTTAAAAAAAAAACTTCCATGTGCTGCATATCTTAATGGTGAGTATGGTGTAAAAGATTTATATGTTGGAGTACCAGTTGTAATAGGATCAGGCGGTGTTGAGAAAGTAGTAGAGATCAATTTGACAGAGGAAGAAAAACTGAATTTTAATAATTCAATAAAAGCAGTACAAGAATTATTTACCGCTGCAAAAAAAATAGATCCAAGTCTATAGAGTAAGATGATTATATGGTTTTTAGAAACTTTTGGTACTCATATAAAAGTATTTTAATTAACACTTTAGAAAAAAATTTTTTTCAGTTTTTAAAAAAAATATTTGGCTTATTATATAAATTTATAGTAAGATTTTTTAAACATCAGTTGTCATTTGGTGTCAAAAATTTAGATAGTTTTGAGAAAAATTTTTTCCAATTAAGTTTAGATAAATTATTTCAAAAATTTAATTCTGATAAGGGATCAAATTTTATATTAAATCAAAAAAAAATAGTTTCTCACAATTATTCAATCTTTTATGAAAAATATTTTTCTATTTACAAAAACAAAAAAATTAATTTTCTTGAGCTTGGATCGCATGAAGGCAGAGGTATCGCAAGTTTTTATTTTTTTTTCCCAAACGCAAAAATCATTGGCGCGAACATAAACCCTTTTCAAATGAAATTTAAGTCTAAAAGAATTAATGAACTATATATTGACGTTTCTTCAAAAAAAATTATAAACCATTTTTCAAAACATATAAATGAAGACTTTGATATTATAATCGATGATGCAAGTCATAATTTAAGAGACATATTAATTACTTTTAGTAAATTATTTGAAAAATTAAGAAAAGGCGGAATTTATGTTATTGAAGACATTAACCAATTTCATGTATTTAAAGAACTCAATCCCTATAAGAATGAACTTACGCCAAAGGAAATTTTACAAAGTATAAAATATCATAAAGATTTCAAGTCAAGTTTTATTAATGAAAAAGAAAAAAAGTATTTAGTCGATCATATAGAAAAAATTGATTTTGAAAAAGGTCAAATGATAATAAATGGTTATAATGTGTCAGATATTGTATTCATAAGAAAAAGAAATTAACCATGAAAAAAGTATTATCCAAATATTTATTAATTCTACTTATTTTTACATCTTTTTTTGTCAATTATTTTTATGGAAGCAAAGGTGTTCTTGCAGTGGATACATTTGCTCATTTTGACTCTGCTTATAAACTTTTAAAAGGTGTGGTAATTTTTCGAGATTTTTGGATTATAAGCGGTGGGGTAATTGATTACTTACAGCTACCTTTTTTTTATTTCTTTGGAATTAATTGGAATTCTTATATCTTACAAAGTTCAATATTTAATTGTTTTTTAACAATAACAACTTACTACTTTTTTAAAAATATTGGATTAAATAATATTCAATCTTTTTTTTATTCTTTCTGTTTCGCATTATTAGCTAATCCTTCAATGGGTACTCCGTTTGTTGATCATTATTCAAGTTTTTTCTCTTTATTGGGTTTTTATAGTTTTATTTTAGCGGTCAAAAGTAATAAAAGATTTTATTGGTCTATACTTCCAATTTTACTTTTCTTAGCTTTTTTTTCAAAACAAACACCAGCGGCATATGTCATTTTGTCAATATTTTTCGTTACAATTATCTATGCTGTGACTCGCAAAAAATTTAGTTTTATCATCCCCTTATTTAGCGGGATCTTTATTTGTTTAACTTTTCTAGCGAGTTTTTTACTATTAAATAAAATACAAATTTCTGAATTTATAACTCAATATTTTTTGTTCCCTCAAACAATAGGCTCTTCAAGAATAAGTAATTTCAAATTAGACTTTAATAATACAGTTTTAAATTTTAAATTTATTCATATTTTTCTAATTTTACTACTTTATACGTTATTTAAGAAAAGAAAAATAGAATTAGAGGAAAAAAAATTTCAGTTCATTTTAAATTTTACTCTTTTTCTCTTTTCCCTTTCTTTAATTTTTCATCAAATTTTCACAAAAAATTTTATATTCATTTTTTTTCTTATACCTATAATTGGAGGAGTATTACACAATCAATTAAATCTTTTTAAGTATAAAAAAATGATAATTAATTTCTTAATTTTTATAACACTTTTTTCAACTCTCAAATATCATCAAAGATTTAATATTGATAGAAAAATGTTAAATCTTGAAAATATAAATCTAAATAAAGCAATCGATGCCTCACAGATTAACAGTAAACTTTCAGGTTTAAAATGGATTACTTACGGACCTTTGAGCCCTAGTGAAGAAATTAAACTTATTAAAGAAAGTTTAAAAATAATTGACAATGACAAAAACGAAATATTGTTACTAACTCATTACAATTTTTTTTCGTCTGTATTAGAAAAAACATTTTATTCACCATCTAGATGGCCGACAGATTTAGTTAGTAATCCACGTAAAGATAATAAATATTATAAGAACTACATAAGCTTCACAAAAAAATTAATACTTAAAAAAAATATCAAGTCGATTTATATTACCATACCTTCATACCAAGATATAATTTTAGATGTATTTGACTCTGAATGTGTAATAAAAACTAAATTAAATGAGATTTTAATACACTATAAGATCAATGATAATTGTACAAAGTTTTCTTAGTTTAAAATAACAAATATAACAAAAATTTTATAGAATATTTTAGTTAAAAAATATATACATTCAGAATTACTAATGAATATTCACGAACATCAAGCTAAAGGTATACTAAGGGAATTTGGCGCTCCTGTATCTAATGGAATTGTTATAAATAATTTAGACGAAATCGATCAAAAAATTTCAAAATTAAAAAGTAAGCAATTCGTACTAAAAGCTCAAATACATGCAGGAGGAAGGGGTAAAGCTGGAGGAGTTAAGTTAATCAAAGACCTTAGGGAATTAAAGTTAGAAGCTAAAAAAATGATGGGTAAAATTTTAGTCACACACCAAACTGGTCCGGCAGGAAAAGAAGTGAAGAGATTGTATATAGAAGAAGCCTCAGAAATTTCTAAAGAATTTTACTTATCTTGCTTGGTTGACAGAGAGTCCTCAAAAATAGCTTTTATAAGTAGCACTGAGGGAGGTATGGATATAGAGGAAGTTGCAAAAAAAAATCCAGAAAAAATAATCACTAATAAATTAGATTTAAAAGAAACAGGACCTGAGTTACAAGAAATAGAAAAAATTATTTCAATATTTAAATTAAGCGAGGATCAAATTTTGACAGCAAAAAATTTAATAAAATCGTTGTATAAAATATTGACCCAAAAAGATGCTAGTTTAATTGAAATTAACCCGCTTATCTTAACAAAAGATAAAAAAATTATTTGCTTGGATGCAAAGATGAATTTTGATGACAATGCTATTTTTAGAAGACCTGAAATTTTAAAAATGAGAGATTTAAATGAGGAGGATCCTGCAGAAATTGAGGCGAGCAAACACGATTTAGCATACATCAAATTGAACGGAAGTATCGGATGCATGGTAAATGGAGCAGGTTTAGCAATGGCTACAATGGATATTATAAAATTATATGGAAAAGAACCAGCAAATTTTTTAGATGTAGGTGGAGGAGCTTCGAGGGAAAAAGTTACTGCTGCTTTTAAATTAATTTTGGCGGATAAGAATGTTAAAGGTATTTTGATCAATATTTTTGGTGGAATAATGAGGTGTGATGTTCTAGCAGAGGGGGTAGTAGAGGCTGCAAAGCAGGTAAATCTTACAGTTCCATTAGTAGTAAGATTAGCAGGCACAAACTTCAAAGAGGGTAAAGAAATATTAGATAATTCTAAATTAAAAATTTTGTCAGCGTCTGATTTAAACGATGCTGCAAAAAAAATTGTTAGTGCAATTAAATAAATGTCAGTTTTAGTTGATAAAAATACAAAAGTAATCTGTCAAGGCTTTACAGGAAAACATGGAACTTTCCACTCAGAGCAATCTTTAAAATATGGAACCAAATTAGTTGGAGGTGTTACACCGAAAAAAGGTGGTCAAAAACACTTAAACCTACCAGTCTTTAATACAGTTCAGGAAGCGAAGGATAAAACTTCTGCAGATGCAACAATGATTTATGTGCCTCCAAAGTTTGCTGGTGCAGCAATTATTGAAGCGATAGAGGCTAAAATTAAATTGATAGTTTGTATCACTGAGGGAATACCAGTAATAGATATGTTAAAAGTCAAAAAAATTTTAAATAAAAGCGAGTCTAAATTGATTGGTCCGAATTGCCCGGGTATTATAACTCCTGAAGAATGTAAAATTGGGATTATGCCAGGAAATATTCACAAGAAAGGGTCAGTAGGTATCGTCTCAAGATCTGGAACTTTGACTTACGAAGCTGTAGCCCAAACGACTTATAACAGAATTGGACAATCAACTTGTATTGGAATTGGAGGAGATCCAATAAACGGTACAAACTTTATAGATTGTTTAGAGCTTTTCCTTAAAGATAATGAGACGAAATCGATCGTAATGATTGGTGAAATCGGAGGATCTGCAGAGGAGGAAGCTGCTGAATTTTTAAAAAGAGAGAAGATAAAGAAGCCTACAGTTGGTTTTGTAGCTGGATTAACAGCACCTCCAGGCAGAAGAATGGGACATGCTGGGGCCATTATATCTGGGGGCAAGGGAGGAGCTGAAGAAAAAATTGAAATTATGAAATCTGCAGGCATCACCATATCAAAATCACCTGCAGATATTGGCAAAACTCTATTTGATAAACTTAATAGTTGATTTTTTATGATTTATGTTAGAATAAATTACTAATGTCGACATCTGATAATAATATAACTTTTAAAAAAACATCATTTCTATCAGGTATAAATTCTGAATTCATTACCCAGCTTTATTCAGATTATTTGTCTGACCCACAATCTTTACCTGAAGGTTGGAAAAAGTTTTTTGGAGGATTAAGCGAGGACGAAAGATTGATTTTAAATGATATTAACGGACCTAGTTGGTCACCAGAAAAAAAAATAAGAAGAATTAATTACAATAATACTGAGGAAAAAGATAATATTATTAATACAGAAAATTTAATCCCAGACACTATTAAACAAGCTTCTCAAGACTCTGTTCGTGCAATAATGTTAATCAGAGCGTATAGGATAAGAGGACATCTTATCTCAAACTTAGATCCTTTATCAATTCAAACAAAAAAAGAACATTCAGAATTAAAACCAGAAACTTATGGGTTTACAGAAAAAGATTTTAAAAGAAAAATATTCTTAGACGGAGTCTTAGGGCTTCAATATGCAGATTTGAATCAGATTCTCAGGATTCTTAAAAAAACTTATTGTTCCACTATCGGGTATGAATTTATGCACATGAGTGATCCAGAGGAAAAGGCTTGGATTAGAAATAGGATAGAAGGTCCAGAAAAAGATGTTTCTTTTACAGAAAATGGGAAAAAAGCTATACTTAATAAAATTGTACAAGCTGAGGGTTTTGAAAAATACTTACATGTAAAATTTGTCGGCACTAAAAGATTTGGTTTAGATGGTGGAGAGTCATTAATACCAGCTTTAGAACAAATTATAAAAAGGGGAGGTAACTTAGGCGCAAAGGAAATTAAAATTGGAATGCCACACAGAGGTAGATTAAACGTTCTTGCAAATGTTATGGGAAAACCATTCAGAGCAATATTCAGCGAGTTTTTTGGAAAAACCGTTAGTGCTAGAAAAGATTTTGAAGGAGACGTCAAATATCATCTAGGAGCTTCATCTAATAGAGAATTTGATGGGAATGTTGTTCACATAAGCTTAACAGATAATCCATCTCATTTAGAGGCAGTTAACCCTGTCGTTTTAGGACAAGTTAGAGCAAAACAATTTTTTCATAAAGACAAAGACAGAAAAAAAGTGATACCAGTATTAATGCATGGAGATGCAGCTTTTGCTGGGCAGGGAATAGTAGCAGAGTGTTTTGCAATGTCCGGTTTACCAGGCCACAACATCGGAGGGACTATACATATAATCGTTAATAATCAGATAGGTTTTACCACTGCACCCAGATATGCTAGATCTTCACCCTATCCATCAGATGTAGCTAAAACTGCTCAAGCCCCAATTTTCCATGTAAATGGAGACGACCCAGAAGCAGTTACATACTGCGCAAAAATTGCCACCGAATATAGACAAAAATTTAATCGAGATGTTGTTATTGATATGGTTTGTTACAGACGTTACGGACACAATGAAGGTGACGAACCTTCATTTACACAACCAATCATGTACAATAAAATCAAAACTCACCCAACTACTCTTTCAATATATGGAAAGAAACTTTCAAATGAGAGCTTAACAAGTAGCGAACAATTACTAAAAGAAAAATTAAAATTTAAAAATTACTTAGAAAAAGAGTATTCATCATCAAAAAATTATAAATCAGAACTAAAATGGTTTGATGGTGTGTGGTCAAGATTTAAACCTGGATTAGGTAAGGATAAACAAGGAAAAAGCGGAGTTGATAAAGGCATTTTATTAAAAACTGGAAAAAAAATTTTTGATATTCCTAATGATGTTAACGCACACAAAACCCTGAAAAGGGTATTTGAATCGAGGAGTCAAATGTTGATAAAAGGAAAAATTGACTGGTCTTCTGCTGAGTCATTAGCAATAGGAACGCTATTAACAGAAGGATTTTCTGTCAGGTTATCCGGTCAGGACTCAGGAAGAGGCACATTTAGTCAAAGACATGCAGTTTTGAGAAATCAAAATAATCACGACCGATATGTACCATTAAACAATATAAAAGCTGGCCAAAAAAAATTTGAGGTAATAGACAGCTTGTTATCTGAGTTGGCTGTTCTTGGTTTTGAGTATGGGTACTCTTTATCAGAACCAGAAACTCTAGTACTTTGGGAAGCTCAATTTGGAGATTTTGCAAATGGTGCACAAGTGATTATAGATCAGTTTATAACATCCTCAGAGTCTAAATGGGGAAGAGCTAGCGGGTTAGTTATGTTATTACCTCATGGTTACGAAGGTCAAGGACCAGAACACTCTTCAGCAAGACTTGAGAGATTTCTACAATTATGCGCCGGAGAAAATATTCAAGTAGTCAATTGCACAACACCTTCAAATTATTTTCATGCATTAAGAAGACAAATGCATAGAGAGTTCAGAAAACCTTTAATCGTAATGACACCTAAATCCTTATTAAGACATAAGCGATGTGTATCTAATATTTCAGAGTTTATATCAAAAAGTTCTTTTCATAGAGTTTTAGAGGACGACGCTTATATAAAATCTAGTAATTTAATTTCCTTAAAAAAAGAGAATAAGATTAAAAAAGTAGTTATCTGCTCTGGAAAAATTTATTATGATTTAATTGAGGAAAGAGAAAAAACTAAAAATAATGATATTATATTTGTGCGGCTTGAACAGCTTTATCCATTTCCTGCCAAAACTTTAGCAAAGATATTAAAAAAGTACAAAAAAGCTGAATTCATTTGGTGTCAAGAAGAGCCAAAAAATATGGGGGCGTGGAATACTGTAAGAAACTATATTGATAGAACTTTAGAAATGATCAATTTTAAGGATATTAACGTTAAATTTGTGGGTAGATCAGCTTCTTCAACTACTGCGACTGGAAATGCAAACAAACATCTTGCACAACAAAAAGAAATATTAGAAAAGATACTTAAACAATAATGTCTGAAAAAATTACAGTTCCTACTTTAGGTGAGTCAGTCACCGAGGCTACGGTATCAAAATGGCTAAAATCCCAAGGAGAGAAAGTAGCTGTAGACGAGCCACTTGTAGAGCTAGAAACTGACAAAGTGAATGTAGAGGTGCCCTCACCATCAAACGGTATTCTGAGGAGCATAAAGGTTAAGGAGGGCGAAACTGTTAATGTTGGATCGTTGCTTGGCACAATTACTGATAGTGTAAAAAATGATATTATAGAGCCAAATGAAGTAAAATCATACAGTCCTCCAAAAAAACAAACTAAATTGTTTGAAGAGAAAAAAAATGAAGTTCCGCAAAAAAGAAATACTAAGAAAAAAGTTGAAGAGCAAGTTTTAAAATTAGATAACGAAAAAAAAGAGGAAGAGCCTCTCATTTTACATGAAGCTCAAGAAGAAAAAAAAATTTCTAAACAACATTTAAAAACTAATCAAGAAACTAAAGTTTCACCAGCAGCTAGAAAAATGGCAAGTGAAGCAAAAATTAATTTAGATGAGGTTAAAGGTACTGGAAAAAATGGAATTATTTTAAAAGAAGATATTATGGATTTAATGGGTTCGAAGCCCGCACCATCAGAAAGAAAGGTTAACCACGGTCCAGAAGAAAGAGTAAAAATGACAAGACTTAGATTAACAATTGCCAAAAGATTAAAAGAGGCTCAAGAGAACGCGGCAATGTTAACTACATTTAATGAAGTAGATATGAGTCAGGTAATTTCAATGAAAAATCAATACAAAGATGAATTTCAAATGAATTTCGGTGCTAAATTAGGATTCATGTCTTTTTTTGTTAAGGCGTGTGTAATCGGACTAAAAAATTTCCCAGCTATAAATTCAGAAATTCAAGGTGATGAAATAGTATATAAAAATTATTATAATATTAGTATTGCTGTTGGCACAGATAGAGGTTTAGTAGTTCCAGTATTAAGAGAAACAGATGAGATGTCATTTGCAGATATTGAAAAAAATATTTCTATTCTAGGTCAAAAAGCTAGAGATGGAAAAATTACAATAGAAGATCTCCAGGGGGGAACTTTTACAATTACGAATGGAGGAATTTATGGTTCAATGCTATCTACACCCATTTTAAATCCACCACAATCTGCAGTTTTAGGAATGCATAATATTGTGCAAAGACCAGTAGAAGTGAATGGTAATATAGAGATAAGACCAATAATGTATTTAGCATTGTCGTACGATCACAGAATTGTTGATGGTAAAGAGGCTGTTTCTTTTTTGAAAATTATAAAAGATTCCTTAGAACAGCCTAAAAGATTATTTTTGGATATTTAATATGGAAAGTTTTGATTTAGTAATAATAGGAGGAGGACCAGGAGGATACGTTTGCGCAATAAGAGCTGCACAACTCGGATTGAAGACTGCTTGTGTCGAGTCAAGAGGTACTTTAGGAGGAACTTGTTTGAATGTTGGGTGTATACCTTCTAAAAGTTTATTAAATTTATCAGAAAATTTTCATAAAGCTAAGAAAGATTTTAATCATCAAGGCATAGAAATTGAGGGTATAAAGCTTAATATTGAAAAAATGATGTCTAATAAAAATAAGTCGGTGCAAATTTTAACAAAAGGTGTCGAATTTTTATTTAAGAAGAATAAAGTAACTTATATAAAGGGAAAAGGTGTTCTTTTTTCAAAAAATGATATTGTTGTTTATGAAAATAGTAAAAAAACAAATTACAAAGCTAAAAATATAGTTATCGCAACCGGTTCTGCTGTAGCTTCGCTACCGGGTATAGATATTGATGAAAAAAACATAATATCTTCAACTGGAGCATTATCTTTAAATAGCGTGCCAAATAAATTAGCTGTAATTGGAGGAGGCTATATAGGCTTAGAAATGGGTTCAGTATGGTCAAGGTTAGGTTCAGAAGTTACAGTAATAGAATATCTAGAGCATATCACTCCTGGTATGGACAGGGAAATTTCAAATGAATTTAAAAGAATCTTAACTAAGCAAGGAATTAAATTTAAGATGGGCTCTAGAGTGAATAAAGTTAAATCAACGAGTTCCGGCGTTACAATTAATTGTACAGATTTAAGAAATTCGAAAGATGAAATGCTAGATTTTGATAAAGTTTTAGTATCTGTTGGAAGAAAACCTTACACAGAAGGGTTAAACCTAACAAAAATTGGAATAAAAAAAGATAATAAAGGCAGAATAGAGGTAAACGAAAAATTACAAACCTCTGTAAAAAATATATACGCTATTGGTGACGTCATAAAAGGCCCAATGTTGGCTCACAAAGCTGAAGAGGAAGGAATAGCTGTTGCTGAAATATTAGCTGGTCAGTCAGGCCATGTGAATTATGATGTAATTCCTGGAGTAATATATACTTCGCCCGAAGTAGCAACTGTTGGAAAAACTGAAGAACAATTAAAACAAGAAAAAATAGATTTTAATGTTGGAAAATTTCCTTTTTTAGCTAACTCAAGAGCTAAAGTTAATAATGAAACAGAAGGATTCGTAAAAATATTAGCTGACAGAAAAACTGACAAAGTTTTAGGCGTACATATTATTGGTCCGCATTGTGGGGATATGATAGCAGAAATGGCTTTAGCTATGGAATTCGGAGCAAGTGCCGAAGACATAGCAAGAACTTGTCACGCACACCCTACTCATACCGAGGCAATTAAAGAAGCAGCTTTAGCTGTTGATAAAAGACCAATTCATTTTTAATTGCAAAAAATTCTAATACAATTAGTCTATGAAAGTCCAAGTATTGTTACCAAAGATTTTTAACTTCCCATTCACCTACAATAACAATATTAAAAGTAAAATTGGAAATTTAGTTGAAGTACCCTTTGGAAAAAAAAGAGAAATAGGTGTTATTTGGAGTAACAATTACTCAGAACCAAAAAATATTAAAATAAAAAATATAGAGAATAAAACTGAGTATTCAATAAATAGAAAATTAGTTGATTTTATAGAATGGTTTTCATCTTATAATATGGTTCCTGTTGGATTAGTTTTAAAAATGGTCATAGGTGGATCAGATAAGTTCCTCAGAGTAAAAGACGATAATGCTGAATTTAAAAAAATGAGAAAAAAAAATTTTAAATTAAATAAAGAACAATTATTAGCACTTAAATATCTTGAAAAGGGAAATGGTAAATTTGAAGTATCAGTTTTACAAGGCACAACTGGTTCAGGAAAAACGATAATTTATTTTGAGAGGTTAAAAAAAATAATTGAAAATGATAGACAAGCTCTTGTTTTACTACCAGAAATATTTTTGACTAATGATTTTAAAAAAAGATTTGAAGATTTTTTTGGTTTCGAACCTGCTATATGGCATTCAAAAATTACACCTAAACAAAAAAGAATAATTTGGAAAGGAGTTATAACTAATAAAATTAAAATTTTAGTAGGCGCACGATCTGCTTTGCTTTTACCTTTTAAAAATCTTGGAATAATAATTGTGGATGAGGAGCATGACGCTTCTTATAAACAAGATGAAAGAGTAATTTATAATGCAAGGGATATGGCGATATCAAGAGCTAGTTTTGAAAATATTCCTATACATCTAGTTTCCTCTGTTCCTTCAATAGAAACATACAATAATATACAAAAAAAAAAATACAGGCATTTCAAAATAGAAAATAGATACGATAATTTTCCTCTTCCTGAAGCTAAAATAATAAATTTGAACATAGACAAAATTAAAAATAAATTTATATCAAAAAAATCGATAGATTTAGTAAAACCATATTTAGAAAAAGGAGATCAAGTTTTATTTTTTTTAAATAGAAGAGGATTCGCACCATATATAATTTGTAAAAAATGTGGGCACAAATTAATTTGCAATAATTGTTCCTTATTTCTTACTTTCCATAAGTTAAAAAATAAAGCAATTTGTCATCATTGCTCTGCAGAAAAAAAAATTTTTAAAAAATGTAAGATTGATGAAAACTGTGAATTTATTATGTATGGTCCAGGCGTAGAAAAAATATTTGACGAGGTGAAAGATATATTTCCAGAAAAAAAAATAAGTATATTTTCTAGTGATTATTTAAAAAGTAAAAAAAAGACAAATAAGCTATTCAAAGAAATAAAGGATAACAAAATAGATATATTAATTGGAACACAAATGATTTCAAAAGGATTCAATTTTCCAAATCTGAATTGTATAGTTGTCATAGACGCAGATTTTTCGGGAAGAGGATACGATCTAAGAACGACAGAGAAGAATATTCAGTTGTACCACCAATTGAGTGGAAGAGCAGGCAGATTTAGTTCAGAGTCTTTAGTAATTTATCAAACATTAACTCCTAGCAATTTAACTTTAAACGAGATAATAAAAAATAATTCAGAAGAACTTTTAAAAAATGAACTTGTTTTAAGGGAAAAAAATAAGTTACCTCCTTTTTGGAGACTAATTGCAATAATTATTTCTTCAAAAGATAAAAGTTTAAGTTTGCAAGGTGCCAGAGAAATTAAAGGTAAATTAAGTACAATAAATAATCTTGAAGTTTTAGGTCCAATAGACTCACCGTTAGTCAAGATTAAAAAAAATTATAGAACGAGATTATTAATAAGGTTTAACAATCGATTATTAATGCAAAATAAAATCAAAAACGTATTAAATGGGCTTAAAATCTCATCAAAAATAAAACTTATGGTTGATGTAGATCCAATTAATTTTGCCTAAACTCAAAATTCGTAACTTGATCAAGGTATACTCTTATGGTACCACCACGAATAATTTCACAATAAATCTTACAATAAAATGAGCATAAATAAATATTTCTCGACAGAAACTTCGGAAAGGTACTCTACTGCACTTTATGAAGTTTCGAAGGAGACAGAAGAACTTAATGAAGTGGAAAATAATATAAAAAATTTTCAGTCTTTATTTTATTCAAGTAAAGATATACAGAATTTTTTAAAAAATCCTACTAAAAGTAAAAATCAACAAGTTAAAGTTATAAATCTTTTATCAGATAAATTAAATTTTTCTAAAAATTTGAATAATTTTTTACTTCTTCTTATCAAAAAAAGAAGAATTTTCTTCGTAAATAAAATCTTTGAAACTTTTCTAAAGATCTGTTCATTAAAAAGAGGTGAAATTAAAGCTTCATTAATTTCTTCAAGAGAATTATCTCAGCCACAACTCGATGAGATAAGCTCTGAGTTGTCTAAGTCAATAGGATCAGTTTTAAAATTTGAGTATAAACTTGATAAAGAACTAATAGGAGGTTTAAAGGTTCAATTAGGTAGCATTATGATAGATACTTCAATTAAAAGTAAATTAAAAAAGTATAAACAAGCAATGTTGGAAAATTAAAATGACTGTAAATCCTTCAGAAGTAACGAAATTATTAAAAGACCAAATTAAAAATTTTGGTGAAAAAGCGGAAGTATCTGAGATTGGAAAAGTATTATCTGTAGGTGATGGTATAGCTAGAGTGTTTGGATTAGATAATGTGCAAGCTGGAGAGATGGTTGAGTTTGAGGACGGTTCTAAGGGAATGGCGTTAAATTTAGAAAATGATAATGTTGGTGTAGTTATATTTGGAGATGATAGGAATATTAAAGAGGGAAATACAATTAAGAGAACCAATGCAATAGTTGATGTTCCAGTTGGTAAAGAACTTTTGGGGAGAGTTGTTGATGGTTTAGGTAATCCGATAGATGGAAAGGGTTCGCTTTCGGCTAAAAATAGAAAGCGAGTTGAAGTAAAAGCTCCCGGTATAATTCCAAGAAAATCTGTGAATGAACCAATGCAAACTGGTTTAAAATCTATAGACACACTTATTCCAATTGGCAGGGGGCAAAGAGAGTTAATTATTGGTGACAGGCAAACGGGTAAAACAGCGGTAGCTATTGATACGATAATAAACCAAAAAAAAATAAACGAATCTTCAGACGAGAAGAAAAAATTATACTGTGTATATGTAGCAATTGGTCAAAAACGTTCAACAGTTGCCCAAATTTCCAAAACTTTACAAGAAGCTGGAGCCCTAGAATATACTACTATTGTAGCCGCTACAGCATCTGACTCAGCTCCTTTGCAATTTTTAGCTCCTTATACAGGATGTACTATAGGTGAATTTTTTAGAGACAATGGTATGCATGCTTTAATTATTTATGATGATTTATCAAAGCAAGCTGTTGCTTACAGACAAATGTCTTTATTATTAAGAAGACCACCAGGAAGAGAAGCATATCCAGGAGATGTATTTTATTTACATAGCAGATTACTTGAACGAGCAGCTAAACTAAGTGATAAAAACGGGGGAGGTTCGTTAACAGCTTTACCTATAATTGAGACTCAAGCGGGAGATGTATCTGCTTATATTCCAACAAATGTAATTTCAATTACTGACGGTCAAATTTTTTTAGAAACTGAGTTATTTAATCAGGGTATTAGGCCGGCTGTTAATGTTGGTCTATCAGTATCCAGAGTTGGTTCTGCTGCTCAAACAAAGGCAATGAAAAAAGTGGCTGGTTCCATAAAATTAGAACTTGCACAATATAGAGAAATGGCAGCTTTTGCTCAATTTGGATCAGATTTGGATGCTTCAACTCAAAAATTGTTGAATCGTGGAGCAAAGTTAACTGAACTTTTAAAACAAGATCAGTATTCGCCGATGACTGTAGCAGAACAAGTTATATCAGTTTTTACTGGCGTGAAGGGATACTTAGATGATGTTGATTTGAATAAAATAAAAAAATTTGAAAAAGATATTATTGAAAAAATTAAATCTGATAAGCAAGAAATTATAGATGACATCCAGTCATCTGGAAAACTTGAGGAAAAAACAGAAAAACTTCTCATACAAATTATCGAAGATTATAAAAAAGGAAAGATATAATGCCCAGTTTAGATGATTTAAAAAAAAGGATAAAAAGTGTCAAATCGACTCAAAAAATTACCAAGGCTATGAAGATGGTAGCTGCAGCAAAACTTAGAAAAGCTCAAGAAAATGCAGAAAAAGGAAGACCTTATAGCCAGAAGATGCAAAATATTATTCTTAATCTTACAAAATCAATAAGTGATCCTAAAAACGCACCAAAACTTTTAATTGGTACAGGAAAAGATAAAATATATCTATGTGTTGTCCTTACAGCTGATAGAGGACTATGCGGAGGATTTAACTCAAATATTTGTAAATTGGCGAAAATTAATTTTAAAAAGATTCTTAACGAAGGAAAAGATTTAAAAATAATTACTGTAGGAATTAAGGGCTTAGATCAAATTAAACGCGAGTATGATAAGTATATTATTAAGAAAATAAGCTTTAAAGATAGAAAACAAATTTCTTTTAATGAAGCAGAAATTGTTGGTAAAGAAATAATAAGTTTATTTAATCAAAATGAATTTGATAAGTGTATTTTATTTTATAATAATTTTAGAAATGTAATCACACAAATTCCTCAAGCCCAACAAATAATACCAGCAGAGAGCAAATCATCAGAGTCGAATGAGGAGGACTTATTGTCATATGAATTTGAACCAGAAGAGCAAGATATTTTAGAAGATCTATTGCCAAAAAATATTTCAACACAAGTTTTTAAAGCATTTTTGGAAAATGCTGCCAGTGAGCAAGGTTCAAGAATGACAGCAATGGACAATGCTACGAGAAATGCTGGAGATCTAGTTGATAAGTTAACTATTAAATATAACAGAAGTAGACAAGCCTCAATTACTAAAGAATTAATTGAAATAATATCAGGGGCAGAAAGTTTATAAAATGGTCAAAAAAGGAAAAATTACTCAAATTATTGGTGCTGTGGTTGATGTAAATTTTGAAGGAGATTTACCAGAAATTTTTACAGCACTTCAAGTAAGTAATTCAGGGAACAAATTAATTTTAGAGGTCGCTCAGCATCTAGGTGAAAACGATGTTAGGACAATAGCTATGGATGCTACAGAGGGTTTAAAAAGAGGAGACGAGGTATTGAATACTGGATCACCCATAAGTGTTCCAGTAGGACCTGAAACCTTGGGCAGGATTATAAATGTTGTTGGAGAGTCTATTGATGAAAAAGGTGAGGTAAAAACAAAAGAAAAATGGCCCATACACAGACCTGCACCAAAGTTTACAGACCAAGCTACTGAAACAGAACAGCTTGTAACAGGAATTAAAGTTATAGACCTGTTAGCGCCCTACGCAAAAGGTGGAAAAATTGGATTATTTGGAGGGGCTGGAGTTGGAAAAACAGTCACAATAATGGAACTGATAAATAATATTGCTAAAGCGCACGGAGGATTTTCTGTTTTTGCAGGTGTAGGAGAAAGAACAAGAGAGGGTAACGATCTCTATCACGAGATGATTGAGTCTGGAGTTATCAAAACTGAGGGAAAAGGTTCAAAAGCAGCCTTAGTATATGGTCAAATGAATGAACCACCAGGGGCAAGAGCTCGAGTAGCATTAACTGGTTTAACCGTAGCAGAATATTTTAGAGATAAAGAAGGTCAAGACGTGCTTTTTTTCGTAGACAACATTTTTAGATTCACTCAAGCCGGGTCTGAAGTTTCAGCTTTACTTGGAAGAATACCTTCAGCTGTGGGTTATCAACCAACATTAGCTACTGATATGGGAAATCTTCAAGAAAGAATAACCTCCACCGATAAAGGGTCTATTACTTCCGTACAAGCCATATATGTACCAGCTGACGACCTTACAGATCCAGCGCCAGCAACCTCTTTTTCTCATTTAGATGCAACTACTGTTTTATCAAGACAAATAGCTGAAATAGGCATTTATCCAGCAGTAGATCCTCTAGACTCAACATCTAGAATATTAGATCCAAGAGTCGTTGGAGATGAGCATTATAGAGTTGCAAGAGATGTACAAAGAATTCTTCAAGCATATAAATCCCTTCAAGATATAATTGCAATTCTTGGGATGGACGAACTTTCAGAGGAAGATAAGCTGACTGTAGCCAGAGCAAGAAAAATACAAAGATTTTTATCTCAACCTTTTTTCGTTGCTGAGGTATTTACAGGTTCTCCAGGCAAATTAGTTGAATTAGACTCAACAATAAAAGGGTTCGATGCGATTTGTAAAGGTGAATATGATCACTTACCTGAAGCAGCTTTTTATATGGTTGGTGGTATTGAAGAAGTCTTACAAAAAGCAGAAAAATTATCAAAAGACGGTAAATAATGTCTGAAAAATTTATCGTAGAAATTATATCACCAGATAAATCAATTTTAAAAACAGAAACTACTGAAGTAATAATTCCTTCCTACGAAGGTGAGATTGGCATATTAAGAGACCATATTCCCTTAATAACTTTTTTGAGACCTGGTTTGGTCATAATAAAAAAAGATGATACTGATAAAATATACTTTATTGAAGAAGGCACGGTTGAATTTGTAAATAATAATCTTTTAATTCTAACTTCTTCAGTAAAAATTCTTAAAGATCTTCACAAAAACTATGTAAGTGAATTAATTGAAGACGCAGAAAGTAAAATCAAAAATAATGAAATGACTGACAAACAAAAATATTTGTTAGGACACAAGCTAGATATTTTGAAAAATATTAGTTAATAAATTTTTTAATTTCTTTTAATATATCTAAATATAAAACTTTTTTAAAATTAACAATTACGTTAGGAAGCTCATCCGGTTCTATCCATTTCCATTCTAAGAATTCTGGTTTCTTAGTCTTTAAGTTTATTTCATCATCAGTTCCAATAAATTTAGTAATAAACCATTTTTGTTTTTGACCTCTGAACTTTCCTTTCCAAATCATGCCAATTAAATTTTTTGGAAGCTCATACTCATAAAATCCATTAAGCTCTTTCAATATTTCAATGTTCTTTATATTTGTCTCCTCAAAAAGTTCTCGTTTCATAGCAGCGAGATAACTTTCACCCTTATCAACACCACCCTGGGGCATTTGCCATTTATCATTAGGATTATCTATTCTTTTGCCAACAAAAATTTTTTTTTCGTGATTTAAAACTATTACACCTACTCCATTTCGCATAGGAAGTTTTTTTTCACTCATTAGTTATGAATTAAAAAGTTTAATAGCGTAATTTAATTGATTGTCTCTATCAGAACTAATTAAAAAATCATCTCCTTCCTCTTCTATGAGAATATCAGGAGTAACACCAACTTCAGAAATTGATTTCCCTGATGGTAAATAATATTTTGAAATTGTTAACCTCATACCCCCTCCGTTAGTTAGAGGTATTATTGACTGAACTGAACCTTTTCCATATGAGCTTTCACCTAAAATTATTGCCCTTTTATGATCTTTTAGTGCACCGGCAAATATTTCTGAAGCTGATGCTGAACCATTATTAATTAATACGACAATAGGCTTGCCTTTAATCTCGTCTCCCTTTCTTGCAAAAAACTTTCTTGTTTCCGACACTTTTCTACCTTTTGTTGAAACTATTTCACCGTCCTCTAAAAAAAAGTCAGTTATATTTATTGCTTGTGTCAGTAATCCTCCAGGATTATTTCTTAAATCTAATACATATCCTTTTATTTTAGATTTTTTTTCAAATTCTTTTACAGATTTTAAAAATTGTTTGTCACTATTTTCATTAAACGATTTTAA
>MDTG01441108.1_pt1 | contig 20530 bp, 20 predicted proteins | sample 811421 | NCBI WGS metagenome assembly MDTG01 (sample SAMN05326645, study PRJNA326480) | marine metagenome | isolation source: seawater | place: Pacific Ocean: South East | collected 2011
TTTAAGAGGATTATATTTTATGATTACGTGGATGCAAAGACATAAAAGATGGCTTGTGATTACAATTTGGATAAGTACTATAGCGTTTGTAGGAGCTGGCTTTGTGGGCTGGGGTTCTTATGATTACGGAAAAGATGGCGGAACAGTAGCCGTTGTAGCTGATAGAGAAGTTTCTGTTGAAGAATATCAACAAGAGTACTCAAGTCTTTATGATCAATATGCAAGATTATTTGGTGAAACATTTAACAAAGATATGGCTGATAAATTAAATTTAAAAGATGTTGCATATAAGCAAGTAATTCAAAAAAATCTAATTTTATCTTATGCTGATTCTTTAGGTTTAGATGTAACAGATCAAGATATTGCAAAAGAGTTATTAAAATATAATGCCTTTATGGTAGATGGAAAATTTGATAAAGCAACTTATGTAAAAGTTTTATCTCAAAATAGAACTACTCCTGTTAAATTTGAAGATTCATTAAAAAGAAATATTCTATTACAAAAAGTTCAATTATTATTTGATATTAAACCAAATAGTGTAGAAGTTGAAAACTTAAGTAAGTTATTATTCATTGAAGATGATATCTCTTACAAAATCTTAAATATCAAAGATATTACTGTAAATCCTACAGAGGAAGATTTAAAGAAACATTGGGAAGCTAATAAAAATGCTTATATGTCAGAAGTTTCTTATGTTTTTGAAAGAGTAGATGTTCCTGTTGTAAGTTCGAATTCAAGTGCTGAAGATATTGAAAAACATCATAGTAAATTTAAAACTGATTATAAAAAAGAAGATGGAAAAATTAAATCTTTTGATGAAGCAAAAGCTGAAGTTATAAAAGAATTAGATAATAAATTTACAAAAAAAGAAGCATTGAAAAAATATCTAAAAGTAAAAAAAGCTGAAGAAACATTAACTGCTTCAACTACAATTGATGAAAGTAAGCTTCCATTTTCTACTCTTAATAATCAAAAGATAATTGATTCTAAGCCAGGTGATTTACTTAAGCCATTTTTAGAAGATGATAAGTTTGTTATTGTAAGAGTACTTGCTAAAAATGAATCAAAGCCTTTATCTTACGAAAAAGCATTAGAAGATGTAAAGGTTTCATATGAAAAAGTTGCAAAAGCTAAAAAACTTGATGAATTAGCACAAAAAGAATTAGAAAATTTTGTTGGTACAGAAGTTAAAGGTATTACAAGACAATCAATTGCAAAAATTGCAGGATTAGAGCCTCAAGAAGCAGCAGATTTCTTAAGTAGATTATTTGTATCTACAGAAAAAACTGGAACAATAAAAGTTAATGATAAAGTTGTATTATTTAGAATTGATAATTCTAAATTTGGAACTTATGATAAAGCAAGAGATGAGTCTATTAAAAGCACAATTGTACAATTACAAAGTGAAGAATTAATGAATAATCTTGTAAAAAGATTAGAAAATAAATACGAAATACAATCATCTATAGAAATAAAGGAATAATAATTGAATAATACTCTTTTAGCAATTGATATTGGTTCATCTGCAATAACAGCTGTTATTGCAAAGCATGATTTAGAATCTAATATTAATATCCTTGGTACTGGCGTACAAAAGAGTGAGGGTGTTAATAAAGGTATAATCATAAATATAGAAGAGGCTTCTAAAGCTATAAAAGATGCCATTAATATAGCAAAAAGAAGTTCTACAGAAGTTATTGATACCTCTGTTGTTTCTATTTCAGGTTCTTACACAAAAAGTATTAGAAGTTCTGGTTCTGTAAATGTTCCAAATGGTCTAATTACTGAAACTGAGATTAATCAAGTAATGCAAATGGCATTATATAATGCAACTATAGTTCCTGAGTATGAAGTAGTTCACGTTGTACCTATTTTCTTTAAAGTTGATGATTCTGTTGATGTTGATAATCCTCTTAACATGAATGGTTCAAGACTTGAAGTTTCTGTATATATTGTAACTGCAAAAAGAACAGCATTAACTAACATAAAATCTGCTCTTAAAATATCAGGTGTTGATATTACTAGATTTGTTTTAGATGGTTATGCATCAGCAATCTCTATTTTAGATGAACAACAAAAAAAGTTTGGAGCAACTGTTATTAACATAGGTTCAACAACAACTGAATTTGTATGTTATAAAGGTAACTCATTAATTTATAATGGATTTATTCCAGTTGGATCAAATCATATAACAAATGACTTATCGGTAATGCTTCATACACCACCAGCAGCAGCTGAAAAAATAAAAACAGAATATGGTTCTTTAACAAAAGATTACTCTTCATCAAATGATTTAGGTGTTACAAAAGTTAAAATACCTAGAATCGGAGATGAAGATACACATTCAGAAGTGGCATTAGACCATATCCAAACAATTATTCATGCAAGAATAGAAGAGATATTAATTCTTGTGAAAAATCAATTAAAGAAAAGTGGAATTCTAGATAATGTAGGCTCAGGAATTGTAATAACTGGTGGGATGAGTAATCTTGAAGGTATTAAATCTCTTGCTGTAAAAATTTATGATGGAATACCTATTTCTTTATCAAATCCAAAGAATATTGAAAATGGATATATGAGTTTTGATGATCCAAAGATGTCAACAATTATAGGATTACTTGTATATTCTTTAGGAATTAACAGAAGTTACGAATTAGACTCAAGTAAGAAATTAATGAAACCAGTTAAAAAACAGGCTATTGCTGAAGAAAAAGTAATAAACAATGATTCAATTAATACTAAATCTACTCCTAACAATCATAGAGAAGATTTAAACTTAAAAGATGATCCCACAGTTTTAACACCTTTAAGAAAAGATAAGAAAAAAGGTGTTTCAAAATTCTGGAGTAAAGTATCGGAGTGGTTTTAATGGATAACTTATTTAAAGTAGAAGATATAAAAGAAGATATGCCAAATAAAGTTTTATCAGATAATGTAGCAAAAATTGCTGTTATTGGAGTTGGTGGTGGTGGTTGTAATATGATTAACCACATGATTAAAGAAGGTTCTCATAAAATTGATTTAATCGCAGCTAATACTGATTTACAAGTTTTACATATTTCTAAAGCACCTAAAAAAATCCAATTAGGACTTAAACTTACTAAAGGTTTAGGTGCTGGTATGAAACCAGAAATTGGTAGAGATTCTGCTGTTGAATCATATGAAGATATTAAAACTGCACTAAAAGGTGCTGATATTATCTTTATTGCCGCTGGTCTTGGTGGAGGTACTGGAACTGGAGCTGCTGCTATTATTGCAAAAGCTGCAAAAGAAATAGGAGCACTTACTGTTTCTGTTGTTACTAAACCATTTACTTGGGAAGGTAAGAAAAGAGCAGGCTTAGCAAACTTAGGTCTTGAAGAACTTAAAAAAGTATCTGATTCAATTATAGTTGTTCCTAATGATAGATTACTAGAAATTATTGATGAAAATGTTGGTATGAAAGATGCTTTCAAAATTATTGATAATATTTTATTCCAAGCAGTAAATGGAATGTCTGAGGTTATTTTAAATCCAGGTAATTCTGACATTAATACAGATTTTGCTGATGTTAAAACAATAATGCAACATCGTGGCATGGCTTTAATGGGAATTGGTAAGGCAAAAGGTGAAGACGCAGCTCAAAGAGCTTTAGAAGATGCTATTGATTCTCCTTTACTTGATAAAGTATCATTAAATGGTGCAAAAGGTATTTTAATACACTTTAATATCCATCCTCAAGTATCACTATTTGCTATTAATGATGTAATGGGAACTATAAATGATAGAATGGATTCAAATGCTGAGATTATCTTTGGAACTACTTCTGATTCAACACTTGAAACAGATGAAGTTAAAATTACAATAGTGGCAACTGGATTTGAATCTAAAAATGATGAACATGAAGAGAGTACTGAAAATACAGAAGAAGGAACTCAAAATACTATGTCATCTGCTGATGATAATTATTTAGATGTACCACCATTAATGAGAGACTACGTAGTACAATATCAATTATAAGACTACAAAAATAAAAATGAAGAATTAATCTTCTTCATTTTTTTCTACAATTACAATATCAAAAGAAGTTTGTTGAACAACTAAGGCTTTTGTATCTGGAACTACTGCTAAATTATTTATATTTTTTATTTTTACTTTGTATGCATGTATCTCTTCTTCTAAAGAAGCTATTCTTTCATTTAACTGTAAAATCACATCAACACCTGCTAGATTAACTCCAAGCTTTCTTGTTAGTGTTAAAACATATTTTATATGGTCTATGTCTTTTTGAGAATAGAGTCTTATTTTACCATTTGTCCTAGAGGGAGTAATTAATCCCTCTCTTTCATATTGTCTTAAAGTTTGAGGATGAATATCTAAAATTTCAGCAACTGCAGATATTAAAAAAACAGGTTCAACATAACTATTTGTTTCCATTGATTAATCCTTTTAGTTTTCTGGAAGTTTCTCTTTTAGAACTTCAATTAAATCTTCATCTAAGTCTTCAACTTTAGGTAATATGATATTTGCTTTTAAGTATAAATCACCTTTAACCCCAGCTTTTCTATTTAAAACTCCAAGCTCTTTAACTCTAAATTTTTGGTTTTGTTTAGTATTTTGTGGAACTTTTAAAGTGATATCTTTATGAATTGTTTTGATTTCAACTTTTCCACCAAATAATGCAACTTTTAAAGGAATATCAAACTTTTTGATTAAAGTATCATCTTCTCTTTCATATTCAGGTGAGGGTGCTACAACAATCTTTAAGATTAAATCTCCTCTTTGTCCTTGATAAGACTTCCCTTTTCCTTTTGCTCTTATTTTTTGACCATCTTGAATCCCCTCTGGAATTTTAATATCAAAAGAGTCGTTATTTAAAGTTACATGTTGCTTTCCACCTAAAACTGATACATCAAAAGCAATAGTAAGTTGTGCACTTGTATCTAAATCTGGTTCATTAAAGCCACCAAAACCGCCTTGAGAGAAACCACCACCTCCAAAGCCACCTCCACCTTGACCAAACATTTGTCTTAAAATATCATCTAAATCTGCATTTGAACCTTGTCTTTGTGCAAAGTCATGGAAGTTTTGATCTCCAAACATTGAGTCACCATGTTGATCATATTGTAGTTTCTTTTGCTCATCACTTAATACTTCATAAGCAGCATTTATCTCTTTGAATTTTTCTTCTGCTTCTTTATCTTTATTTACATCTGGATGATATTTTCTTGCTAGTTTTCTATATGCTTTTTTTATTTCATCTTTTGATGCATTTTCACTAACTTCAAGTGTCTCATATAAACTTTTTGCCATTTTTTTTCCTATAATATTTAAATATATTTTCTTAAAATTTTCTTTATTATATCTAATACTTGAGTCAAAGTCAATCAAGTTTAGATTTAATATTAGCAATTATATCTATTAATTGATAATTTTTTATAAAAACTTTAGTGTTTAAGCCTTATTTTCTAAGTATTTAGTTAGGATTTTAGCAATTTATAGTAATAGGTATTTAAAATGTTTGAAAAAGATGAGTGGACACAACAAGAGTTATACAAATATTCAAAGCAATTAGAAAAAGAGGATATACAAGTTATTCTTATTGATACTATTTTAAAGCCACTTGATAGAATTGAGACTATTACTTACAACCCTTATGAAATGAATTTAATGACAAAAGGCTCTATTTTTGTCTTTTATTGTGATACTGGGAAAACTACTAAAGAGAGATTATCTTATTATAAAAAGAAGTTTCCTGATTATAAATGTATAAGTTTACGAGGTGGAAGAGGGTACTGGCGACCTAATTATCAATTACTTGATGAAATGGATAAAAATGTCTAATCAAGAAGAGTATGACTATGTAATTGTTGGTGCTGGAATTGCAGGAAGTTCAACTGCATATTTTTTATCTAAATACTCCAATTCAATTTTGCTTATTGATAAAAATGAAAAAGTTGCTTTTGGAGCAAGTGGAGCTGCAGGTGCTTTTTTATCACCATTATTAGGTAAACCTAATAAGTTTAAAGATTTAATTAGTAAATCTTTAAACTTTTCAACTAGCTTCTATAAAGAAATCAAAAGTAAATCTTTTAAAAATGATGGTGTCTGTAGAATTCCTAAAAATGAGGAAGATAGAGAAAAGTTCAACTCTTATAAACCTTATATGGATTTTGAATATAGCGACTTAAATGATGGCTATTTTTTTGATATTGGTTCTTGGATTAATCCTTTAGAAGTATGTGAATTACTTACAAAAGATATTAATAAAAGATTATCCTATGATATTTCTTTAATTGAGAAAAAAGAGAATTTATGGATTTTAAATAATGAGATTAAAACAAAAAATCTTATCCTTTGTACAGGTGCAAATACAAAACTGATAAAAGAAAAATATTTTGATATAAGAGCTGTTTGGGGACAAAAAATAGATATTACAACTAGTACTAATGTTTTTATGAATTATCATAAAGAGTGCTCAGTTTCAAAAGCTATAAAAACTGATAATGAAAAATTATTTAAAGTTTCTATTGGTGCAACACATCATAGGTTTGATTGTGATAAAAGTATTTGTAACTATTGTGTAGAAGTTGCAAATCTTAATAAAGATTGTGCTAAATGTTATTCAAAACAGATAGTGGATAAAGACTCACTAAAATTAATAAAATTAGCTAATGATATTATAAAATTAGATGATGTAAATGTTATAGATGTTAAAATTGGAGCTAGAGCTTCAAGTACTGATTATTTTCCAATGCTTGGAAAATTAATTGACTCAGAAAAAAGTTTTTTAAAGTTTCCCCATTTAATAAATGGAACACATATAAAAGAAGAGATGTTAGAAAAAATTGAAAATCTTTATGTCCTTAATGGAGTAGGTGGTAGAGGCTTTGTTTTATCCCCATACTTAGCAAATGAGCTTGTTGAAAATATAATAAATAATAAAGAGATTGAAGATAGCATATCCACATATCGTTTATTTAAAAGATGGGCAAAAAAACAAAAGAACAAAAATCAATAATTAAAATAATAGGAATATAGATAATGATAAATACTTTGAAAATAGTTTTTTTAGGAATAGTAGGTTTTGGATTATTAGTATATTTAACTGCACCAGAACAAGAAAATAAAAGTGAAATAGTAAAGAATACTGATTTAAATACCTCTTTATTTCCAAGCCATTTTGAAGTTGTTGGTGTTGGAGGATATGTAAAAAAATATGATTTATTTAAAAAAGTTGATAGAAAATATATTATTGTTTTAAATCACGACTCTTTATCACTAGTTGAGCCTTTAAAGCTAAAGAATAGAAAAGATATAGTTTTAGTTGCAAATATCTCAAAAACTCCATGGTTTATTAAAAAACTTGCAGTAAATGGTAAATTAGAAGAATTAAATGCAAATTCAAATATCCCTATGATTAATGATACTAGTGGAAAATTCACTAAGTTATTAAATATTAATGATGATACTCAAACTAAGTATTTTATATTTAAAATTCAAGATGATAGCTCAATAATAAAAATAAAAGAATTAGAAGTAAAAGAAGGTGCATTAGAATTTGGTATCACAAAAGAAGAATCAAATAAATATATTTCAGAATTACTTTTATCATTAAAATAGTTTATGAAATTATTTTCTTTTTAATAAAAATTATTTATTAAAAAAACTTATAAATAAACTTGTTTTTAAAGACAAATAATGATAAAATTTAGTTATAAAAGATAAATTATGTCTTATTAAAATACAAGGCTTTAAAATATGAATATATTTAAATCAAAAAAGTTATATGGAATACTCTTAGTACTTATAACTTTTTTTATGTTTTTTTTTATTAATTCTATTTTATTGTTTTTTAATGATAGTGGAAAATTAGAAAAAAAAGTAGCTACAAACTTTAAGTTTTTACAAAAAGAACAAAAGCCTATTGTTCTTTTATATTTTGGATATACACATTGTTCAGATGTTTGTGTAATGGCCTTAAATAGGCTAAATAAACTCTATCCTCTATTAGAAAAAGAAAAAGTTTCTATTTATTTTATAAATCTACTTGATGATGTATCTGAAAAAGATACAGAAGATTATGTCTATTCATTTAATAAAAATTTTAATCCTGTAACTCTTAATAAAAAAGAACTTTCATTAGTTACTAGTAAATTAAAAGTAAACTTTTCTAAATCTATATTTAATGAAAAAGAGATGAATCACTCAAGTTTTTTATATCTCCTTGTAAACGAAAAAGACAATTATCTTCAAAAATATGTGTATCTTAGTAGTTCTTATGAACTTAATATGATTAAAGATGACATAAATGAAATTTTAAAGGATTACTAATGTTAAAAAAATTATTTGCTTTCTTTCCTATAACAATGAATTTAGATAAAAAGATAAAAGAGGCTTTAATAAATGATTATGCAAAAAGTGACAAGTATATATTAATACTTTCTGTTATTTTATTTGCTATTGTTTCAACAGTTTCAGCAGTACCTTATGATACTTATTTAATTGGTATTGTATGTGGAGCGCCATTACTTTTAATCTCTTTTATCTCTTATAGATTTTTTAGAGGAACAGTTGTTTCAAGAGCAGTTGCTGGTATTGTTATGATGAGTTATCCATCAATAATGATTATTCAAAATATGGGAATGATTGAAATGCACTTTGGTTACTTTATTTTAGCTGCTGCATTAACTATTTATAAAGATTTAACTGCAATTTTAACAGCAACCCTAACAGCTGCACTTGGACATATTGTATTTACTTTTATTCAATTAAATCAAGTTCAAATAAATGGTTATGACCTTTTATATTTTAGTTATGGATGTAGTTGGGAAATCACATTTGTACATATTGTAATGTTTGCAATTGAAGTGATTTTATTAGCCTATATTGTTTATTCAACTATTGAACAGTTTATTTTAGCTCAAAGTTTACAGTTAGAATCTGAAGACTCTATGGATAAGATAAATCAAGAACAAAAAGAGAGTGAAGTAATTATTAATTCAACTATTGATATTGTTAAAGAAGTTAACAAAGGTAATATGGCAAGTAGAATTAAGGGAAAAACATCTAATGAAAGTGTTGAATTACTAAAAAATCTTTTAAATGATATGTTAGATAATCTTGAGTCTTTAGTAGGAAAAGATTTAACAAAAATAACAGATGTTTTATCTAAATACTCTCAAAGAGATTTCACAGCTAACTTAGACCCTAAAACATCTGGTGATATTGGTAATAAAATTATAGAAATGAATCAAATGATTACAGAGATTTTACAAACAAATCAAAAAGATGGAATGTTACTTCAATCAAGCGCAGATGAGCTTACACGAAATGTAAGTACCTTATCAAACAATGCAACATCACAAGCTGCAAGTTTAGAAGAGACAGCTGCATCAATTGATGAAATAACAAGTAATATTGAGCAAACAAGCCAAAAAGCTCAAGAAATGTCAAATATTTCAAATGATACAAAATCTTCTGCAAATGAAGGACAAAAACTTGCTAGTGACACAGTAAAAGCAATGGAAGATATTAATAATACAGTTATTTATATTAATGAATCTATTTCTGTAATTGATCAAATTGCTTTCCAAACAAATATTCTTTCATTAAACGCAGCAGTTGAAGCAGCAACTGCAGGTGAGGCTGGAAAAGGTTTTGCTGTTGTTGCACAAGAAGTAAGAAATCTTGCAAGTAGATCTGCTGAAGCTGCTAAAGAGATAAAAGAGTTAGTTGAAAGTGCAACTGATAAAACAAATACAGGTAAAAGAATTAGTTCTGAAATGATTGAAGGCTTCACTTCTTTAGAAGAAAAAATTACTGCAACTAATAAATTAATTGATGATGTTACAAATGCTGCTAAAGAGCAAAGTATTGGTATGACACAAGTTTCAGATGCAATTAATCAATTAGATAGCTTTACTCAAGAAAATGCTTCAGTTGCTGATAGAGCAAATTCAATTGCTAAAGAGACTAATCGTATAGCACTTGATGTTGTTGAAAATGTAAATAAAAACAACTTTGATGGTAAAAATTCTTAAGTAACTAATTATAGTTACTTAAGATTTTTATATTCTGTATACTCTATAAATCTTTTATAAAAATGAAAAAATCCCCATCCTATTAAAATATATGGAAACCATAAATTCTCACTATTTGTACTTAAATTTAATACTATTAGAAATATATTTATAATAAGAAATTTAAATGTCTTAGTACTGCTTTTTAGATATAAAAAGAAGCTCTTATCCTCTTTTTTACTAGCTTTTACTTCATCGCTATTTATATTTTTCTTATTCATAATATTTTCAAGTTCATTTACTTCTATTTCAAATACTTTTGCAATTGCAGTCAATGATTCGCAACTTGCTTTATTATCTTTTTCAATTCTTTGAATAGTTCTTGAACTTAAATTAGAAAGTTCAGCTAATTGTTCTTGCGATAAACCTTTTTTTATTCTTAAGTTTTTTATACTCATTGTCTTCCTTTATATTAATAAACGAATAGTACAGTTTTTTTAAGCTTGTCGGTTACGAAAATACACGACAATATATGACAATGACTATTCCATAGGCTTTGCAAAATTAATATATAAATTAGATTTTAGTAATTATATCTTATTTAGTATTTTTTTCATAAAGAATTTTGAAGAAAATATGAATAATAATATTGAAAAAATAGCCATAGAAAAAATCAATAATGCATGAGTCGTATATGATAATTCATTAAAGTTTTGTTCTAAAAAATTTGATATATATGAGATTGGTTTTATTAAAATATTTCCAATAGTAGGAGAAAGTTGTAAGGCAATAAAAAGTGCAAAAAGTGGAATTGAAATACCAATAATAAATGTTAATAGTTTCATTAATAATCCTTTATATTAAAAAATATTTTATAATATAAAAGTTTATTAATTGTGTAATTGAGTATTTATTAGTTTTCTATACTTTTACTAACTAAAGCCTGTGCTTCTTTTATAAGTAGTTCTAAATGCTCTTCATTTATAAAGCTTTCTGCATAAATCTTATAAATGTCTTCAGTACCTGAAGGACGTGCAGCAAACCAACCATTTTTAGTTGTAACCTTTAGTCCACCAATACTTGCATTATTTCCGCTTGCATTTGTATATATATTTTCTATTTCTTCATTTGCTAATGTTTTAGATGTAATATCTTCTACACTTAGATTTTTTAATTTTGCTTTTTGTTCAAAACTAGCAGGTGCATCAACTCTTCTATAATAAGATTTCCCAAACTCTTCTTCAAACTCTTGGTAAATCTCACCTGGGTCTCTTTTTAGTTTAGAAGTCATTTCAGCAGCTAAAAGATTTAAAATGATGCCATCTTTATCTGTAGACCAAACACTTCCATCTTTTCTTAAGAAAGATGCTCCAGCACTCTCTTCTCCACCAAAAGCTAGTGTTCCTTTATATAAACCATCAACAAACCATTTAAATCCCACAGGTACTTCATATAGCTTTTTATCTAAAGAATTAACAACTTTATCAATCATAGAACTTGAAACTAAAGTTTTACCAATACCTAAATCTTCTCCCCAATTTCTGCTTGAGAATAGATACCAAATAACAACTGATAAGTAGTGATTTGGATTCATAAGTCCTACACTTTTTGTAACTATTCCATGTCTATCAAAATCTGGGTCATTAGCAAATGCAATATCATATTCCTTGGCTAATTTAATTAGTGAAGCCATTGCATATTTTGACGAACAATCCATTCTAATTTTACCATCATGGTCACAAGACATAAAAGAGAAAGTGGGGTCAATTTTTTCATTTACAATATCAAGTTTGATTCCATAAATCTCTTGTATTTTTTTATAAACTTCTAATCCAGAACCACCTAAAGGGTCAACTCCAATTTTAAGATTTGCTTCTTTTATAATATCCATATCAATAATTGTGTCTAATGCTTTTACATAAGGAGTTATAAAATCACAAACTTCTAAAAATGAAGAGTTAAATATCTCATCTTTACTTATAAGTTTTACATCTACAAGATCGTTTTGAAGTATTTGGTTCGCTCTATTTTCAATTAGTGAAGTTACATCTGTATCAGCAGGTCCACCATTTGGCATATTGTATTTAAATCCACCATCACTTGGAGGATTATGTGATGGTGTTATAACTACACCATCATTTAAAATATCAGTGTTTTTATTTGATTCTAAAATTGTAAAAGACAATACAGGAGTTGGTGTATACTCCTCTTTTTTTGCTATTTTACAAGCTACTTCATTTGCTAAAAATACTTGTAAAGCAGTAATTTGCGCAGGAGTGGATAAGGCATGTGTATCTATTCCTATATGCATCACACCAGTTATTCCAGCATTTTTTCTATATTCACAAAGAGCTTGAGTGATTGCTAAAATATGATTTTCATTAAAACTTGATTTTGTAGAACTTCCTCTATGTCCAGAAGTTCCAAAAGTAACTTTTTGAGTTTGTTCCTTTGCATCAGGTTTATTAGTATAATAGCTTTTTAATAATGCATCTATATCTTCTAGAATCTCTTTAGGTGCTTGTTTACCTGCTAATTCATTTATCAAATATTATCCTTTTACTATTTTAAATGCTTGTTTATAAAGTTTTGTAATTTTACCAAAATCATCTATATATTAGTTTATTTTTTCTTTTCTAAGTTATAAAAATAGTTTGTAGCTTCAACAAAACCATCAACTGAACCACAATCAAATCTTTTACCTTCAAACTTATAAGCTAAAACCATTCCATTTTTAGCTTGTTCACAAAGGGCATCAGTAATTTGTAACTCTCCATTTTTCCCAGGTTTTGTTTTCTTAATAATTTCAAAAATTTCAGGTGTTAATATATATCTTCCAATTACTGCAAGATTTGAAGGTGCTTTATCATTATCAGGTTTTTCAATCATATTTGAAACTATATGAACATTGTTTTCCATAATTTTACCTTCAATAACTCCATATTTATGAACATCTTCTTTTGGCACTTCCATACAAGCAACGATACAACACTTGTATTTTTCATAAAGTTTAACCATTTGAGTTAAAACACCATCACCTTTTGGATTCACACATAAATCATCTGCTAGAATTACTGCAAAAGGATTATGCTCACCTACAAGAACTTTACCTTTATAAATAGCATCTCCTAAACCTTTCATCTCATTTTGTCTTGTATAAGTAAATGTACATTTATCAATTATATTTCTAATATCTGATAACATCTTTTCTTTAGATGAACCTTGTATTTGGTGTTCAAGTTCATAAGAAATATCAAAATGATCTGTAATAGCTCTTTTCCCACGTCCTGTAATAATTGACATTACGTCACATCCAGCTTCTATTGCTTCTTCAACTCCATATTGAATTAATGGTTTAGTTAGAACTGGTAACATCTCTTTTGGCATTGCCTTTGTTGCTGGTAAAAATCTTGTACCGTATCCTGCTGCTGGGAATAAACACCTTGTAATATCACTCATTTTTTCTCCTTAAAATTTTATATTTTTATATTTTTCCCTTAAGCCACATAATTTGGTATGGCTCAAGTGTAATTGTTGCTTCTTGTTTTTCTGTACTTTCATCACAAAAGTTTGAACTTAAAATATCGCATAATGGTAACTTTATCTCTTTTGGAAGAGTAATAGTGATTTTTTCATTACTATAATTATTTAATGCAAGTATTCGTGTTGTTTTTTCAATATTAAACTTATCTATTGCAAAAACTCTTTGGTCTAAGTCTAAAAAGTTAAACTCTCCAAAAGGATTAAAAGCTTCTTCGTTTATTCTAATTGAAATCATTCTTTTGTATGAATCAAAAATAGTTTTTGCTAAGCTTCCTAGAGTTGAAAGCTCTTTTTCTAGCCAATCAATATTATGTTTTTCTCTATTTATTGTTCTATTTATTCCAGAGTGTTTAACTCCGTCTTTATAGTTTTGAGAACCTACTATTGAGTGGAAATAAATACCAGGAACCCCAGGCATTGCTAAAACAGTTGCTTGCGTTACAAGCATACGTTTTATTCTTAGAAGTTGGTCTTCTTTTGGACTTGTTAGAGCATCTATGTAACTACAGTTTAATTCATAAGGACTTTTACTTCCATCTTCTTCTGATCTATATGAAACTAAACCTCCATTATTTTCAACATTTTTTACAATATCATTTATCTCACTATCATCTAATAAACCTTTTACTGGTCTTAGACCAATACCATCATGACTTGCTGTAAAGTTAAAGAAACACACTTTATTACTTGGTAGTTCCAATGTTTTAGCCCATGAAGTTAATTTATTAGTATTTGCATGAATTATTGAGTTTAATAAAAGTGGAGGCAACGCAAAGTTGTAAACCATTTGTGCTTCATCTTCTCCACTTCCAAAATATGAAATATTTTCATGATGAGGAACATTTGTTTCTGTTATTATGATTACTTCAGGAGCAACTTCATGTAAAACATCTCTCATTAATTGAATTAATTCATGAGTTTGTGGTAAATGAACACATTGTGTTCCTATCTCTTTCCAAATGAATGCAATTGCATCAAGTCTAATAAGTGTTGCACCTTTTTCAATATAATAAAACATTGCATCAAGTACAGAACATAGAACTTTGTAACTTTTATAATTTAAATCAACTTGGTCTTTACTAAATGTTGTCCAAATATTATGTATCTTTCCATCATCATCTAAATACTCATGTAATAAAGGGCTGGCTCTTGGTCTTACAACTTTAGATAAATCAGTTGTAGGGTCTAGTTCAATAAAGTAATCATCATACTCCTTATCACCTGCTAAATAAGCTTTAAACCATGATGAGAATTGAGAAATATGATTTATAACTCCATCTACCATTATTCTATAATCAGCTGATAAATGCTCAACTTCTCTCCATGAACCCATATGAGGATCAACTTCTACATAATCAACAACAGAAAAACCATCATCAGAAGAGTAGGGATAAAAAGGAAGAATATGAACTGAGTTTATAACGCCTTTTAAGTGATTATCCATAAACTCATTTAGTGTTTGTAATGTTGGCTCACTATTTCTTGAAACTTGATCTCCATAAGTTATTAAAATAATATCTTTTTGACTTAAGTGATACTCTTTTGATTTTATTGTAAGTTTGTATTTGATAACTAACTTATCAATGCTTTTAAAAGCTTTTTGTGCTGTTTCTTCTGGATATAATTTAGCTAATCTATTACTGATTTTTTCATTCATTCATTATCCTTCTTTACATAAAGATTGAATTTATCAGAAAAGTCAGGTAATACTGATCTTACAGTAATCCAAGGAGATAAAGATGGTACTCCCATTGGGTCTTCATAATATTCATCTGAAGCCTCTTTAATAGCTTCTTGGAAAATCTCAACTGCATTTATCTCTTTTTCTCGAATAAAATCTAAACCATTTATTTTACTAAGTGCATTATATTTTGATATTTCAAATCTTGACTCTTGGAAGTAGGTTGCTAGTAGTGTTTTAAATGTTGAAGTTGAGAAAATAACTCCTTCTTGTGCCATTACTCTAAAAATTGTTTTTGCAATATCATTTGCCATTTTATAAATACCACCACCAGAGTCTACTGATCCTAATTCTTGATGTTTATGCTCATACGTATCCATAATTTGAGTTTGACAGATTCTTCTATTAGATGTATTTTTATATACCTCACTTAATGTTGATACTTCAAGTCCCCATGTTGGAGAAATAGCAATACCTCTACCCATTGACCTAATAAATGAAAACTCTCCTGATAAGGCATATCTAAAGCTTTCCATATACTCTAAGTATCTACTTTGTCCATGTACTTTTTTTAATGAGTTAATTAAAGGACTATAAAGTAATCTTGTAGCTCTTCCATGAAGTTTATCAGTTACTCTTGAGTAATAACCTTTATTAAATTCAAAATCAAGAGCAGGGTGGATTATTGGATAAAATAGTCTTGCAGGAACCTCTCTTGTATAGTTTACAATATCACAATCATGAAGAGCAAAAGCATATGCGTCTTTATCTGTTAATCCATAACCTAACATTGTCCATACATTTCTTCCTTTTCCTGGTGTATCAAGACCTGGAAAACCTTCTTTTGTAAGTTCAGAATATAACTCTTTAATTCTTGGTCCATCATTCCATAAAACATCAACTTTGCATGGAAGTACTGACATAAGTTTTTTTACTTCTTCAAACTGCTCTTTTGTTGCTTGATCAAGTCCTAATACTATTTTATATAGATATCTAACATTTTTAAGCTCTTCAATAATTGTATGCATTGCTGGTGTTTGGAATTCTGAATATAAAGCAGGCAATAAAAGAACCATTCTTCTTCTTCGACTAAATCTTACAAGCTCGTCTTCGATATCTTCTAAGCTTCTTTCACCTAGATTTTGTAAAGTTGTAATTACCCCGTTTTGAAAAAAATCTGACATTTATTATTCTCCTTAATCTTTTTGTTTTTCTATATTTATTATTAGTACATCTAGCATGTTATTATGACTAGGTCCTGTATTTATTAAATCATTAGTTTTTTCAAAAAACTCGTTTGAATTAAACTCTTTTAAATACTTTTTAATATCAAGATTTAATACTTTTGCTTTTTCTAAACTTTCTTTATTTATAACTGCACCTGCACTATTTGAGTTTCCATCTATTCCATCACTTGCGGCACTTAATATTGTAATTGTCTTATCTATTGGAAATTTATTTAAAAAAGATAAAATAAGGTGTTGATTTCTTCCACCCTTACCATTTGAAGTAACTTTTACTAAAGCTTCTCCTCCAAAAATAAAACAACCTTCTTTTTTTGTTTGAATAAAAGAGAGTAAATCCTCTACCACTATATCTACATCCTCTTCAATTTTTTTATCAATAATACTAGCAGTTATATTTTTTGAATGTAGTTCTTTTTTTATATCATTTAATAGTATTTCATTAGAAGCTATTAAAAAGTGTTTAATATTTTCTTTTGGTGTTTTTGGAGTGTCTTGAATTTTTCCTAATTGTCCTAAACTCAAGTATTCTTTTACTTTTTTTGGAATTACATCTAATAAGTCATATTTTTCTAAATATTCTACAGCTGTTTGAAAACTTGAAGTGTCACAATACAATGGTGCTGAACCAATTGCTTCTAAGTCATTTGAAATAACATCGCTTAATACTAAAACAATTCCTTTTGCTTTACAATTCTCTACTAATCTTCCCGCTTTTACTTGTGAAAGATGTTTTCTTATACAGTTCATTGCAACAATTGGCATAGAACCTTTTAACATCAAATCTGTAGTTTCTTGAAACTCTTCCATTGATATCTCTTCAACTGGTAGTTCAATTAAAGCTGAAGTTCCACCTGAAAGTAAATAAATAAAAAAATCATCTTCTTCTAAACTCTCCATTGATTCTTTTAAATATTCTGCTGCAATTAAGCTTTTATTATTTGGGATTGGATGACTACTTTCTAAATAGGTTAAATTCTTTTTATCTATACTATTTTTATAAGGACCTACAAGTACAGCTTTTTCTATTTTGTCTTCAATATTTTCATAAATACCAAGAGCCATACTCAAAACTGCTTTCCCTGAACCAAAAAGATGTATTTTCTTATCTTTGGGTAAAGATATTATTTCATCATTAATAATTATTTCATTTTCTTTAAATATGCACTTATTATTAATAAGTCTTTTTGGCTCAATATTTTTTAAAACTTCAAAAAATGAATCTTTTAGTATCTTTTTTACTTGCATAAAATTCCTTTTAAAGCTTCATTCCAACCAGCAGGTCCAATGGCTTGAGTTTTTATTAAATCTTTTTTATCATAATCGATAAAGGATCCATCAAACTTTTTAATTAGTACTGAAATATCTGAAATATCAAGCATTGATTTATCATTTTCACCATCACCTAAAGCAATAGTTGTAAATTTTTTATGATATTTTTCTTCATATAGATTTTTAAGTTTTATTAAGGCATTTGCTTTATCTTGACCTTGTGTAATTAGATGATAAAACCTACCACCTTTAACAATATCAAAGCCTTCTTTTAAACTAAGTTTTTTAAGTTCTTGAATTTTTGATTCATCTTCAATTATAAAAGGTTCACAAAAATCTCTTTTTTTTGCAAGTATTGAACTTTCTATATCAAGTCCAGTTAGACTTGAAACTAGCTTATCACTCATATCAAAAAAACTTTTAATATTAAATTTTTCTCTATATTGATTAAGAAAGCATAATGTTTCACTGTAAGTTTTTCCCATATTTATTTGTTTGAAATATTTATCCTCAGGTAAGAAAATACCTGCACCATTTTCAACAATAAAAGGGTAATTTATATCAAGTTGTTTTCGAAGTTTTAAAATTTCTTGTTTTGTTTTACTCGTAACTATAATTAGTGGAATATTTTTTAATTTAAGATATTCAAGCATCTCTTTTGCATCATCTGTACTATACGTATTATGATCAAGTAATGTTCCATCTAAATCTGTAAAAATAAGATAATTTTTTGTTTTTGTTTGTAACATAATTTAGTATATCGTATAAATTCTAGTATATCAATTCTAGATTGTATAAAAAATATATATCTGTATGGAATATTTTATATGCAAGTGATATATTAATAAAAAGTGTTTAATAAAGGAAAAAACTATTCATTTTTTCCTGTAGCTACATTAACTTTTCCAATAGCACATGATACAAAACTTTTTGCAGTTGTTGCAGCTTTTTGTAAACCTGATAGTTCATCTGTAGATAAAGGATATCCTAGGTCTCTTAATTTAAGTTTTAAAGATTCTTTCTTTTCATCTTCAATATCAAGTGTTATTTTTCGTGGATGAGCACTTAAATCCACAATGATTTCACCAAATTCTTCTTTAAGTGATGAAACTAATGTACTTGCACATCCACCACATTTTACGTTTTCTACTTCAAGAGTTTGTTTCATTTTTATACCTTTTAATTTAACTAAAAAATTTTGATTCTAATGTATCTACTAGTTCTTGTACTGAAGCTACAGATTTTTTAAATTGAGCTTCTTGACTCTTGTTTAAATTTAGTTCAATGATTTTTTCAATACCATTACTTCCTAACATAACAGGAACACCACCTACAATATTTTTATATCCATATTCTCCATCTAAAAGTACTGCACATGGGTATATTTTCTTTTGGTTATGCAAAATTGCTTCAACCATTAGTGATGTTGCATGTGCTGGCGCATAATAAGCAGAACCAATTTCAAGTAGTTTTACAATTTGTAATCCACCATTTTTTGTTTTTGTAACAATTTCTTCAATCTCTTCATCTGTTAATAATTCACTTAAAGGAACTCCAGCAACTGTAGAATAATTAGGAAGAGGAACCATGTCATCACCATGTCCACCCATAACTGATGATTCTATTTGTCCTGCACCATATCCTAGTTTTTCTAAAATAAAGTGAGACATTCTAGCAGAATCTAAAATACCAGCCATTCCAATTATTTGATTTCTTTTGAATCCTGAACTTTTTAATGCAGAATAAACCATAGCATCTAGTGGATTTGAAACTACTATAATTATAGCATTAGGAGCATTGTTCTTAATATCTTCAATTACACTTTTCATTATTTTTGCATTAGTAAGAAGTAAATCATCTCTACTCATACCTGGTTTTCTTGGAATTCCTGCAGTTACAACAATAACATCACAACCTTTTAAGTCTTTTCCATCAATTGCTGCAGTTACTAAAGTATGCGATTTTGCAGCATTAGCAGCTTGTGATATATCTAAAGCCATAGCTTGTACAATATTTTCTCTAATATCTTTTAATACTATTGTTGAACAAATACCTTTATTTGCCAGGGCATAAGCTAAAGTAGAACCAACATTTCCAACTCCAACTATACCAACTTTTTTATTTACCAAAATAGGTCCTTTTTTATATAACTTAATTATATAATTTTAAATAAAAAAAGGCAAAACATTTAAGTCTTGCCTTTTTTAAATAAAATAAATTTATTTGTTTATTTTTAACTTATCCAATAATTGAATTTAAAGTTGCAGATGGTCTCATTGCTGCACTTACTAAATCATCATTTGGTAAGTAGTATCCACCCATATCAATCTCTTTACCATGACCAGCTACTAATTCAGATACAATTTTATCTTCATTTTCACTCATAGCTTTTGCAATTGGAGTAAATTCAGCTTTAAGTTCAGCATCAACATCTTGAGCTGCTAATTCTTGTGCCCAGTACATTGTTAAGTAGAAGTGAGAACCTCTATTATCAATTGAACCTAATTTTCTAGCTGGTGATTTATCATTTAAAAGGAAAGTTCCAGTTGCTTTATCTAAAGTATCAGCTAAAACTTGTGCTTTTGCATTTCCTTGTGTATTTGCTAAGTGCTCAAAAGATGCAGCTAATGCCATGAATTCACCTAATGAATCCCATCTTAAGTAATCTTCTTGTGCAAATTGTTGAACGTGCTTAGGAGCAGATCCACCAGCACCAGTTTCAAATAATCCTCCACCTTTCATTAATGGAACGATTGATAACATTTTTGCAGATGTTCCTAATTCTAAAA
>MDTG01365000.1_pt1 | contig 20527 bp, 19 predicted proteins | sample 811421 | NCBI WGS metagenome assembly MDTG01 (sample SAMN05326645, study PRJNA326480) | marine metagenome | isolation source: seawater | place: Pacific Ocean: South East | collected 2011
AGATTTATTCTTGTTACCTTTATTATTGTTCCTCTAAGGTCGTTTTCATCCTCAAAAATATATCAGCAAGTATGGGATAAAGATACAGGATCACCATTGTTACATAATACAATCAAATTAACTGAAAAACTGAAAGAGAAGCTCCCAGAGTATGACGTTCAGTTTGCCATGCGTTATCAGAACCCATCTATAAAAGATACATTAAATAAAATGTTATCTAAAAATCCTGACGAAATAATAATACTGCCCCTCTTTCCACATTATGCTGCTGCGACCACGGGTTCTGTTTATGAAGAAGTTTCAAGAATTATTTCAAAAAAATGGGTAGTGCCTAAAATTAAATTTATCAGTCAATTTTATGATAATGAAAAATTTATAGATGCATGGGTTGAGAAAGCAAATAAATTTGATATAGATACTTATGATAAAATTATTTTTAGTTATCACGGCGTACCAAATAGCCATGTTGATAATGTCTATGAAAATTCAGTTTGTAGTGACCACGATTGTGAAACTAAAATAACTGAAAAAAATAAATTCTGCTATAAAGCAACAGTTTATGAAACAACTAAGATTTTAGCTAATCGCTTAGGGCTTTCTTCTGAGCAGTATATTGTTACGTTTCAATCAAGACTAACTAATAAGTGGCTAACACCATTCACGGATAAAGTTCTTGAATCAATGCCAGAAGAAAATAATAAAAATATTCTCGTCTTCTCACCCGCATTCACTGCTGATTGTTTGGAAACTATCATTGAAATAGGAGACGAATACAAAGAATTATTCTTTGAAGCAGGTGGAAAGAAATTAGATTATGTAGAGTCATTAAATTATTCTGACAGCTGGTCAGATGCTATATCTGATATTATAAAATAAATTCGAAATAATAACCCTCAACTTAGTTCATGAATTAATATGAAAATAAATTTGGACAAGAATCATAAAAAACAAATTTTGACAGACAAATTTGCCATGGGCATGTCATTGATTTGTTTGGTGGTTTGTTTGTTTGCACCATCTTTTTTGATTTTAACATCGGGTTTTATATCGTTAACTATTGAGAACGAACTTATACACAAATTAATATTAGTCATAGCAATACCAATAAGTATCTTTGCTTTGTGTATTGGTTATAAAAACCATAAAAAAATATTATCTGTTTATTTAGGTTCTATGGGGATATTTTCATTGGTTGCGGCAATTGCTTTTGGTGAAATAATTTTTGGTGATTTTGGAGAGAAAGGGCTTACTTTTTTTGGATCTGCATTAGTTATATTTTCGCATTTTAAAAATTACCAAACGTGTAAAAAATTAAAATACTGCTGCCATCATGAATTATAAAAAATAATTACAAACTTTATTTTTTGAAAGATAAATTTGCTAAGAGAAATTTTAAATTAATACTTACTTTACATTATTTATTGCAATTGTTTTTGAAGTGCTTGGCACCATGCTTCTTCCAATATCATTAAACTTCACTAAATTATTACCCAGCATTATTATTGTATTTTCATATGGTATTTCATTTTATCTTTTGGCCCATATTTCTCAACAATTACCGTTAGCGATTATATATGCATCTTGGTCTGGTCTTGGGGTTTTTTCTATAGCTATATTGAGTTTATTTTTTTATAAGCAGGCATTAAATTGGCAAATAGTACTAGGCTTATTCTTAATCGTTATTGGTGTTACTTTAGTGAATGTCTTTAGAGGTTAAGCTTATTATTTTTTACATCAAGGATCATTCTCCTCTTTTAAGATCATTTTTATGGCATTCCTTATATTTTTTTTGACAGTTATGCAAATAACGAAAATTATATTTTTGGATGGACATATAAATAATTCAAATATTCAAAGCCCTCAAGGGGGTTACTTCAATTAGCCCTGCAGTGGATATGGACAAGAAGCCAAATCCTCATTGGAAAAAGTTATGAGAAAATCTAATGAAATCAATGTCTACAAAGGATTTAATGGATAGCAGCTATGGCCTAAGTTATTTAATCTTTCTTATGAATATGCAGATGGCAATAAGGTAGTAACGAATGACATTGATGATGTCATCATAGAGCATATAAATTAATAATCATTAGAATCTTATTTCACCTAATTTTTATAAATCAAATTAAAAGCTTTTTTGATATCCGACTATTATTTGATAGCTCGATTTCATTTGTAAATTATTTTTTTGTTGATTTATAGGTATTAAAACCTCAAAACCAAGACGATCTTTTTTGCCTGGAAGCAAATGAGTTAAGTAGTTTGCTCCAAATCCTATTAGTAGCTCTTTACCACCATAATTTTTTGGGTTGGCAGTTTGAACGGGCGCAGAAATATTAGAATCACTGCCAGAAATTTTATTTTGTTGAATCCATTTTAATCTTGTAGATACAGAAAACATTTGATTCATTTCATACTGAAACCATGAATTTAACTCTGTTTGGTTGCCATAATTCCAATTATCTTTGGATAAAATAAACTTCGTTCTTACCTGATTTCCCCATCTAAATTTCTGATTTATTTTTTTAAGGTGCGTTAAACCCAAGCCTATTCTTAAGGATTTATCACCTAATTGCATACCATAAGGAAGAGTCATCTCGACACTACTGTTCATTGGCGTTAAAACAATTCCTTTTTCCTTATTGTTTCCAATTGATTTTTGGAGCGAGATGTCGGCATGTAATCTTGAGGACTCGTCCTCTCTTAATCTTATTAATGCACCTATAGATACATCTGAAATTCCTTTAGTGGAACTATTAAAGTTGCCTAACAAATCTCTATTCATCATAGCCTGATAAGAGTTTAGGTTCATACTTTTAGAAACAAACATACCCATGATCATTAGAGTAATTTTGTCAGAGGGTGCATACATTCCACCTATCATTGACATTTGCATAGACATGTCAGTAGGAACTACTGATAGATTGGCAGGCATATTTCCAAGTGGATTAGGCATCATTAGTATATCGTTAGATGAAATATTAGAGCCATTAAATATATTTTCACTCATTTTCATATAACCATGCCTAATTGAAATCATTGATTCATTCTTTTTATGGTAATGGTCGGCTGATACTCCTATAGGAGCATGATCGATCGCCCTAGATTTAGTATCACTATCGGCAATTACGCTACATGTAAAAAATAACAGGAAAATTGGAAAATATTTCATTAAAATTCCTCATAATTGAAGCTCGAGAATTATAAGTATTAATTTTTTTTTTGGAATACCCCATAGGGGTAAAAAAGTTTTTTTTCTGTTAAAATAAGTTAATGAATAATCCATGCCATAAAAAAAGAATTGCTTCATTGAGGCGGATAGAAGGTCAAATTAATGGCATCATAAGAATGATTGAATCTGGCCAGTATTGCATTGATATTCTAAATCAAACTAAAGCTGCGAAAAATGCATTAACTTCCGTTGAAAATAATATTCTGGAAGCTCATTTGTCAAACTGTGTGCACGATTCTTTTTCTGAGCCGGGAAGTGCAGACAAAAAAATTGAAGAGTTGATAGCAATCCTGAAAAGAAACTAGCATTTTCTAATCATGCTTGGGTTTAATTCCTTTAAACTACTAATACCCATTAATTTCATATCACGCTCTATCTCTGATTGAATATTCCCTAACGCTTTATCCACTCCATTCCTACCTGCTGCTGCCAAAGCATAAAGGTACATTCGACCTCCTGAGCAGGCCGTGGCTCCAAGTGCCATTGCTTTTAAAATGTGAGTTCCCCTTCGGATTCCACCATCAAGAATAATTTCTATTTTGCCCCCTACTGTTTGTACAATTTCTTCAAGTTGGTCAAAAGGGCTTCTGCTACCATCGAGTTGTCGTCCACCATGGTTTGAAATCATAATCGCATCTGCGCCTATCTCCACAGCATGTTTTGCATCTTGAGGACTCATTATTCCTTTTAAACAAAATTTTCCACCCCAATCTTGCTGAAGTTTCGCTACATCATCCCAGCTCATATTTTGATCAAGCATAGATGAAAAATAATCACCTACAGATATAGCAATATTAGAACCTTCTTTAACATGGCCTTTTAGTTGAGCAAGTTCAAACTTATCTCGAAAAACATAGTTCAAACCCCACATAGGCTTTATTGCAAATTGCAAAAGGCTCTTTGGTGTTAATTTTGGTGGACTTGTAAATCCTGTTCTAAGGTCTCTTTCACGATTTCCACCGGTAATAGTGTCAACTGTCAGTGTTAAGATATTAAAATTAGCTAATTTTGCAGCTTCAAGCATCGAACTATTTAGGCCTCGATCTTTATGAAAATAAAACTGAAACATTTTTGGTGTTGTAATCAAGTCATCAATTTCTTTCAAGCCTACTGTTGTAAGTGATGACACACCAAATAATGTATTATATTTTTGCGCAGCTAATGCTACTCCTCTTTCACCTTCATAATGAAATAGACGTTGTAATGCAGTGGGGGAACAAAAAATTGGTAAACCTATCTTAAAACCCATAACTTCAACCGACATGTCAACATCTTCGACACCAGCAAGAACGTTGGGCACTAAGTAATAATCATCAAATGCTGAGGTATTTCTACGATAAGTAACTTCATCGTCAGCCGCTCCATCGATATAATGAAAAATTGGACTCGGTAATTTACGTTTAGCTAGATCTCTAAAGTCTGAAACGTTATGACAATTTTTTAATGACCTCGACATGCATTTTCTTCCTTTTTATAGTTGTAAATAGTGTAAAAATTCTTTAAATATTTCTTTTTTTCATAAAATAATTTATGCCTGCTTGTGCGCAATCCATATCCTGATCGGGAGTGCCAGAGCTCAAACCGATTCCACCAACAACATCACCATCTACAATCACAGGTAACCCTCCACCAACAACACTTAATCTTCCATCTAATGCTGTATGAATACCAAAAACTAAATTACCTGGAACGCAAGCCGCATTATATTCATGAGTTGCTTTTCGTGCAGCAGCAGCTGTAAAGGCTTTATCCTGAGAAATTGTGATGCTGGTTATCTTTCCTCCATCCATTCGTTCAAAAGCAATTAAATTTCCAGATTCATCAACTACAGAAATACACATTGGAATTTTAATCTCAGCTGCTTTTGTTCTTGCCCCTTTAATTAGTAATTCTGCATCAGATATACATAATCGATTTAAAGATAACATTTCAATCCTTTTAAGGTGTTGTGGTTTAGATTGTCATTTTACTTGTTTTTACCAGGTACTGATAATTTTTTATTTTTTGAATAAAACTTTAAATTTTATCTAAAGTATCAATTTATATCTTCCATTTAGCCGATACTGAGTTATGATTGAAAACCTAAATATCCAATATGGAACCTAATCATGCCTGTTGATATTAATCTAAATGGTGAAAAAGTAAGCCTAGATGTTGATCCTGCTATGCCATTGTTATGGGCAATTCGTGAAATTGCTGGATTAACTGGTACGAAATATGGTTGTGGTAAAGCTCTTTGTGGAGCATGTACGGTTCATGTTGACGGTCAACCAATGCGTTCTTGTTTGCTACCCATCTCAGCAGTTAAAAATTCTAAAATAACAACCATTGAAGGTCTTACAGAAGATGGTAATCATCCAGTACAGATTGCATGGCGTGAGCTAAACGTTGCTCAATGTGGATATTGTCAGTCCGGACAGATAATGAGTGCAGTAAGTCTTCTAAATCGTATTCCTAACCCTACTGATGCGGATATTGATGAAGCAATGAGTGGAAATATTTGCAGATGTGGCACTTATACGAGAATTCGAAAAGCAATACATCTTGCTGCAAAAAGATCATGAGTGAACTTCGTAAAATAACTCGCAGAGAATTTTTGAAAAATACAGGTCAGATGAGTGGCGGCCTTGTTTTTGCTTTAACATTCTCATCTGCTTGCGAGACAAATACAATTCCTTTTGGTTTAGCCGATAAAGCCAACAAAAATGTATCACCAAATGTATATGTAAATATTAGAGATGATGGAATTGTTGAAATTATGTGTCACCGTTCTGAGATGGGGCAAGGCATTCGGACTTCATTACCTCAAATTGTTGCTGATGAATTAGATGCTGATTGGGATAAAATTAAAGTTATTCAGGCCATTGGTCATGAGCTATATGGAGATCAAAATACTGACGGGTCAACAAGTATCCGAAAACATTTTGATTTATTAAGAAATGCAGGCGCCACCGCCCGCGATATGATGATTGCAGCAGCATCGGTGATGTGGTCAGTCCCTGAGAAAGAGTGTATTACACGAGAACATGCAGTTCATCACTTAAATACTAATAAATCAGTGGGTTATGGAGAACTTGTTGATATAGCTGCTGGTTTGCCTCAACCAAAGAAAGCTACATTTAAATCCCCTGAAGATTATCGTTACATAGGCAAAGCTGTGGATACGATTGATGGAAGGGCATTTACAACAGGGCAAGCAAAATATGGAGTAGATACAGTTTTACCAAACATGCTGTATGTTTCAATTGAGCGATGCCCTGTAGTCGGCGGTACCGTAAAGTCTTTTGATGATAAAGCTACAAAAGCGGTAACCGGAGTCGTTAGTGTTATAAAGATGCCAAATCCTACTTCTCCACCTCTTTTTAATATTAAGGGAGGTATTGCTGTCGTAGCAACAAATACTTGGTCGGCATTTGAGGGCCGTAAAGCCCTTAAAATAAAATGGAATTTTGGTGAAAACGAAGAGCACGAAAGTGTAAGCTATAAAGAAAAGCTTATTGCTTCAGCTTCCGCGCCAGGCACTACTGTATTAAAGCGCGGTGATGCTGATATTAAAGCCCAAAGCCAGCACGAGGCACTTTATTACACGCCTTATTTAGCTCATGCCCCAATGGAACCACCAGCAGCGGCAGCTGTATTTAATGAGGATGGTACTTGCGAAGTTTGGGCGTCATCACAAGATCCGCAAACAGCTCGTGCTACTGTCGCTTCAACATTAGGAATTGATAAAGAAAAAATTAAAATGAATGTAACTTTGCTTGGCGGTGGATTTGGGCGAAAATCAAAACCTGATTTTGTAGCAGAAGCTGCTTGGCTTGCTCGAGAAATTAGACAACCTGTAATGGTTGCATGGTCACGAGAGGACGATATTCGTCATGGTTACTTTCATTCTGTAGCTGCACAATACTTTCGTGCAGGAATTGGCGAGGATGGCACAACTCAAAGCTGGCTTCATCGCAGTAGTTTTCCCTCAATATTTTCTACTTTTGCACCAAATGTTAACGGCCCAAGTGGATTCGAGCTTGATCTTGGTATCCTCGATGCTCCATGGAATGTACCAAATATGAGAATCGAAACTTGTGAAGCTAAAGCTCACCTTAGGATCGGATGGCTTCGATCAGTTTGCAATGTATTTCATGCTTTTGGAGCTTGCGGTTTTGTTGATGAACTTGCTTATGTAAAGGGCTTAGATCCAAAAGTACATCTTCTTGAAATGATAGGTCCTGCACGTAAAATTGATTTGAGTGATAATGAAAAATACTCAAATTATGGACACGATCTTTCTGAGCATCCTATTGATACCGGTCGTCTTAGTAGAGTTGCAGAAAAAGTTGCAGAAATGGCCGAATGGGGGCGTAAATTACCTGATGGCCATGGGTTAGGCATAGCGGTGCATCGTTCTTTTGTTTCCTATGTGGGTGCAGTAGCTGAAGTAAGCGTAAATAACAAAGGAGCTTTGATTGTTCACAAGCTTTGGATGGCTATTGATGCAGGTGTTGTTATAAATACTGATCGCGTTCATTCTCAGCTCGAAGGAGCGGGAATTTTTGGAATGAGTCTTGCCCTTCATGGGGAACTAACCGCGAAAAATGGTGCCATTTTAGAAGGAAACTTTGATTCTTATCCGATGGCACGAATGAATGAAGGGCCTGATGAGATTCACACTTATATTATAGAGTCAGATGAAGCTCCAGGAGGTGTAGGTGAACCAGGTGTTCCACCTGTGGCTCCTGCAATAGTCAATGCCTATTTTGCTGCATCTGGAAAGCGAATTCGTGAATTGCCACTAAGAAATGCTGGTCTAGTTTGAACTTATCTTTTCAAATTTAAAAAATTTTGAATAATTAAGAAAATGAGTGAGCAACCTCTTCGGTTAAGAAAAAAACATGAAAGCATTAACCCCGAGGATATAGCATCTGTTGATGTTTCCTCATTGATTAAAGCACAATCAATCAGCTTTGCTTTTATGGCAAGCCTTATAACAATAATCTTATTCAGTTTTTTTTGGGTTTCACTTTCTAAGTTAACTGGCCGAATCTTTCCTTGGCTGACTATTATTTTGGGGTATTTACTTGGACATGTTATTAGAATATCCGGTCGTGGAATAGATTGGCGTTTTCCAGTAGTCGCAATGATACTGACTTTAATAGGCTCAATTTTCTCTAATTTTCTCCTTGTTGCTTCTGTGACTGCAGAAAAATTAAAGACCGAAGTACTCGATATTTTATTATCAGTAACAAGCATGACATGGCTTGTTTTTTTTGATGAATTTTTAAATGTGGCTGATATATTTTATGCTGTACTAGCCATATCAATCGCTGCTTTTTTTTCTAAACGAAAACTAAATAGAGCAGAGTACAACGCTCTAAGATTTCGCAGAAAATAAACAAGCTTACTTTTTTTAAAATACATTATAAATCAAATTCAGCTATAACAGGTGTATGATCTGAAGGTCGTTCCCATGTTCTTGGTTCTTTATCAATATAGCTTGCAGTGCATAGTCTAGTCATCGTTTCAGACGTTAAAATTAAATCAATCCTAAGGCCTGCATTACGTCGGAATCCTGCAGCTCGATAATCCCACCAACTAAAGGCTTTCTCTGGCTGTTCAAACTTCCTAAATATATCAGTAAAACCCAACTTTAATATATCAGAGAGAGCTCCTCTCTCTAAAGGGCTGCATAAAATCTTTTCACCCCATTGATCTGGGTCATGTACATCAGCACTAGTAGGTGCAATATTAAAATCACCCAGAATTACTATTTTTTTATAGTTTTTTATCTCAATTTTCAAAAAATTTATCAAAGCTGCGAGCCAGCTAAGTTTGTAATCATATTTTTCTGAACCAACTTCAGAGCCATTTGGCACGTATAGATTGATTACTCGAACTTTATTAATAGTTACTGCAAGAATTCTTCTTTGAGGATCCTCAAAGTCAGAAAAATCTGTGATTGTGTTGCTAATACTTGTTTTACTAATGACAGCTACACCATTGTATGTTTTTTGTCCGCTGGCCAATGAAGAATAACCAATTGACTTTAAATCTTCAGTTGGAAATTTTTCAGTTAGTTGTTTGATTTCCTGTAAAACTAAAACATCTGGTTTATGGTTTTCTAGCCATTCAATAACATGGCTTTGTCGAACATTCATAGAGTTGACATTCCAGGTTGCAATTTTCACTTAGTTAGAATTCCATTTTGACGTAGCAAGGCATTCGTTGTTGGTTTTCGACCTTTAAAGGAGACATAAGCTTCCATTATGTCTTTACTGCCTCCAACCTCAAGAATCTCAGTACGAAAACGTTTGGCAGTTTCCTCATTAAATATACCGGTCTCTTCAAATGCTGAAAATGCGTCTGCAGCAAGCACTTCTGCCCATTTATAACTGTAATAACCTGCAGCATAGCCCCCAGAAAATATATGTGTAAATGCATGTGGAAAACGATTGTAATCTGGGTGCTTTATTAATGATATTTTTTTTCTAATTTTTTTTATTAAGTTAAGAACTGAAATTGGTGCCTCAGGTTTAAATTCAGTATGCAGTGAAAAATCAAATATTGCGAATTCTAATTGCCGCAACATAGCTAGTCCAGAGCCAACATTTCGACTCTTCTCTAATTTATTGAATAAATCTTGAGGTAAATAATCACCTGTATGAATGTGAGATGAACAATTTTTTAAAACCTCATAGTTCCATGCAAAATTTTCCATAAATTGACTTGGCAATTCAACTGCATCCCAGGGCACACCATTGATTCCAGAAATACTGGGGATGTCAATTCGTGTTAACAGATGATGCAGCATATGCCCAAACTCATGGAATAAAGTCAAAATATCATCATGAGTAAGAAGTGATAAACCTGATTCATCACAAGGCGGAAAATTGCAGACTAAGAATCCAACTGGTATTTCTTTTTTACCATTAAGTTTTTGTCGATTAATGCACTCAGAGATCCATGCACCACTTCTTTTTCCATTGCGAGCATATAAATCCGTATAAAATCCACCAATTACTTCACCAGTAAAATTTTTAAGTTCAAAATAACAAACATCTTCATGCCAAATAGGAATATCCTTTTTTTGCTCTAAAGATACCCCAAATAGTTTCGTTGCTAATTCAAATAATCCATTGACAGTTTTTTTTGCTGGAAAATATCGACGCATTTCTTCATTAGAAAAAGAGAAATGTGCTTCTTTGTATTTTTCCAGCCAATAAGCTACATCCCAAGGTTGAAGATCTGATGCAGCAAATTTTTGTATTGCTTTTAATTCTTTATCGGCATATTCAACCGATCTATTTGCTAAATCCCATAAAAATTCAAGAACTTGTTCTGTGGATTCAGCCATTTTTGTTGCTAAAGAATATTCAGCAAAATTACTGAAACCTAACAAAGTGGCAGTTTCATGCCTTAATGCTAATATTTTTTCAATATTTTCACTATTATCCCATTTTGGATCTTTACTTTGATCAGATCCTCGAGTAGCCCACGCGCGATATAATTTCTCTCTTAAACTTTGATTATCAGCGTAAGTTAGAATTGCATGATAAGTTGGATAATTAAGATTAAACACCCACCCATTAAGTTTTTTTTGTTTTGCATCTTCTTGTGCGCGCTCAAGAGTTTGCTGCGGTATTCCTAAAATTTCATTAGGGTCTTGAATATTAAGAGACCAAGCATCGGAAGAATCTTGAACATTATGTTCAAAGCTGGCTTGAACTGCAGCAAGTTCTTGCATTATTTCTTTAAAACGATTCTTCTTATTTTTAGCTAAATCTACACCCGATAAATGAAAGTTCTTTAATGCTTGATCTACAGCACTTTTTTCTGAGTTATTCATTTCTTTTTTCAGTGAGCTGCTAACTTTTGAATATGCTCGCTGAAGTCGCGCATCTTGAGACGTTTCAGTGCTATGCTTAGTAAGGAGAGGAAGAGCCTTAATATATGCTTGCCGCCAATCTTTTGATCCTAGAACACTTTGCAAGTGACTTACTGGTGACCAAATACGATTAAGTTCATGTTCCATGATTTCTATCGGTGCGACTAAAGAATTAAAATCTTGATTTTTATCATCACTTAGTAAGTTATTTAGTTTCTGACGATGATTTGAGATTGTTTTTTCTATCGCTGGCAAAACATGATTTGGTTTAATTTCATTAAATTTTGGCAGTGTTGAGATGTCTAGTAATGGATTTTTCATAAAAAATTTGATTTCCTTTGTAAGGTTTTATTTTAACACAGCATAAATTTTTATCGATTGATGATTTAGCTGAATTAAAATTTTGGAGATAAGAGTGCCAAAAAAATATGATCTGTTAGTAATTGGTGGAGGTAGTGGAGGTCTTGCACATGCTCAGCGTGCATCTGAATATGGAGTAAGTGTTGCCATAATCGAGCAAGGCCCAATTGGAGGTACCTGTGTCAATGTTGGCTGTGTGCCGAAGAAAGTAATGTGGTATGCAGCTAATTATGCAAATCAGATTGATTATGCAGCAGATTATGGTTTTAACACATCCTCAAAAGATCATAGTTGGGTAGCACTTAAGTCTCGACGTGATGCCTACATTAGTCGCCTAAATAATATTTATGAGGCCAATTTAAATAAGCGCGGTGTCAAATATATTATTGGCGAAGCAAAATTTATTGATGCCAATAACATAAAAGTTGAAGATGAAGTTTACCAAGCAGAGCAAATTGTAATTGCAACAGGCGGTCAGCCAGCAATACCTGATATTCCAGGAGCAGCACTTGGTATCCATTCAGACGATTTTTTTGCTTTGACCAATAAACCTAGTAGCGTATTAATTGTTGGCAGTGGTTATATTGCTGTTGAACTGGCTAGCGTACTCAATAGCTTAGGTGCTAAAACATCAGTTGCAGTCAGAAAAAACGGTGTACTTAGAAAGTTTGATAATATTATAAGTACTGAGCTTTTAGAAAGTATGAAGAAAAGAGGTATTACTATAGAGACAGCTGTCATCCCAAAATCAGTTTACTCAACTGATAAAGGCCTTATCCTGACTTCAGAGGATGGTAGAAATCTTGGTCCTACTGAAACTATATTGTGGGCTATTGGAAGAACGCCTAATACAGCTTCATTAGATCTTCATAAAGCTGGCGTCAATAAAGATCAATACGGATTTATTGAGACTGATAAAATGCAATCAACAAATATAAAAAATATTTTTGCATTGGGTGATGTGACTGGAAGAGCTGCGTTGACTCCAGTTGCAATTGCAGCAGGCCGATGTCTTGCTGATCGTTTATATGGCGGTATGGCTGATCGTTACCTTGATTACAGTTTGATTCCAACAGTAATTTTTAGTCATCCTACGATAGGCACGGTCGGTATGACCGAAGATGAGGCCCGAATGCAGTACGGAGATAATATAAAGATTTACATTAGTAAATTTACTCCCATGTTTTATGCACTAAGTGAAGATAAAAAATCATCTTCTATGAAGCTTATTACTGTAGGTAAAGATGAACGCATTGTTGGGCTGCATATTTTCGGAAATGGCGCTGATGAGATGCTTCAAGGTTTTGCTGTTGCCATACGCATGGGTGCTACAAAGAAAGATTTTGACGATACAATAGCAATACACCCATCAAATTCAGAAGAAATTGTAACTATGCGCTAGTGATAAGCTGTTTTAGTACCGGCCCTGTATTTGGTCTGACACCACGCCAAAGGCTGAATGATTCAGCTGCTTGCTCAACTAGCATCCCCCAACCCATGAAAGATTGATATGCACCTGAATTAAGAGCCCATTTATTAAATGGTGTTGGTTTAAGGCTATAGGATAAATCATAACAATAAGTTTTATTAGAAATGATACCTGTAGGATAAAAAGTCTTTTCACCTTTAATACCGGCTGAGGTTGCATTAACAATAAGATCATAATTTTTAGAGGCGGGTATCTCATTTAACTGACATGCAGAAATTGGACCTAAATTTGAAAAATGAATTGCAAGCATTTCTGCTTTACTTATAGTTCTATTTGCAATCAGTAATGATTTGGGTTTCATGTCAAGAATTAATGAGACGATACCACGAGTTGCTCCCCCAGCTCCCAATATCAGAATGTTCTTATTTTCTAAAGGTATATTTAAATTAACAGATAGATCTCGTATTAAGCCAATACCGTCTGTGTTGTCAGCAAAGATCTGGCCATCTTTAAAAGTGAGTGTGTTAGCAGCTCCACCAATTGAAGCTCTCTCAGTTATTTGATCAGCAAGCTTTAAAACTTCTGTTTTATGCGGAAGAGTGATATTGAGTCCTTTTCCTCCTTTTTTCTGAAATTTTATTATTTCCGATTCAAGCTCATTAGGTGATACCTCTAAGCGCTTGTATTCAATACTTTGTTGGGTTTGTGATGCAAATGTATTATGAATTACTGGAGAATAGCTATGTGAAATAGGGTATCCCATTACACCATAGCTATCAGTTGATATAGACATGTTTAAATTTTTACCATCATTCGCAATCCTTAATCCATTTGGCAGCATCTAGAGCAAAGTAACTAAAAATACCATTAGCGCCCGAACGCTTTATACTAAGTAAAGATTCTAGTACTACATCTTTTTCATTTAGCCATCCATTATTTGCAGCAGCTTTTATCATCGCATACTCACCACTTACCTGATATGCAAAAGTTGGAATCTTGTAGGTTTCTTTTACTCGTTTGACAATATCAAGGTATGGAAGAGCTGGTTTTATCATCACAAAATCCGCGCCTTCTTGAATGTCAAAACCAACTTCCCGTAATGCCTCATCAGAATTGGACGTAGCTATTTGATAAGTTGATTTATCAGCCTCACCGAGATTTTTAGATGATCCAACCGCGTCACGAAATGGTCCATAAAAACCAGAGGCAAATTTTGCCGCATAAGATAAAATTAATACATCTTTAAAATTTGCGTCTTCAAGTGCACCGCGAATTTTTCCTATTCGTCCATCCATCATATCTGAGGGCGCAATTATGTCAGCTCCTGCAGCAGCATGACTTAATGCTTGACGAACTAACATCTCAATTGTTTCATCATTTAATACATAATTTGAATCGTTAATAATTCCATCTTGACCATGAGTTGTGTAGGGATCAAGCGCTATATCTGTGATAACAATTAATTCCGGAAATTCATTTTTTATGGCGCGAATAGTAGTTTGTACAAGACCATTAGGATTGGTGCATTCAATACCATCAGGTGTTTTTTTTGAATTATTAATTACTGGAAATAACGCGATAGCTGGAATTTCCAAATCAGATACTTTTGTTAATTCCTTCAGTAATTGGTCTATAGTCTTGCGACTTATTCCTGGCATTGATTCTACAGGCTCAACCTTATCTTTACCTTCAAGTATAAAAACTGGATAAATAAGGTCACTAGAAGATAATTTCGTTTCAGCAATAAGACGACGCAAACCTTTCGTGCGTCGAGTACGCCTTAAGCGAATTTCAGGAAATTTTCCAAGAATTGAACTACTCATATTTAAATAGAATAAAAATTAAATAAACAATTATTTTTTATTCTCCTTATGTTGAATGATATTTTTGAATACAATTTATAAAATGTATTATAAACATTTTAAATTAACATATAGATTTAATCTTCATTAAATATCATTGATTATAATCAAGCCAATCGTGTGGTTTTAGGTACTTCTGATACAGTTCTTGTTCTGGAGAGCCTGGTTCAGGTTGCCAGTTATATTGCCAATTTACTTTGGGTGGAAGAGACATAAGAATAGATTCTGTTCGACCACCAGACTGCAAACCAAAAAGAGTCCCGCGATCATATAGTAAATTAAACTCGACATATCGTCCTCGACGATATAATTGAAAATTTCGTTGGTCTTCCCCAAAAGTATGATTATGTCGTTTTTTTACAATTGGCAAATAAGCTTTTAAAAAGCTATTAGCAACTGATTTTACAAAACCAAAACTTTTTTCAAAACCCATTTTATTCAGGTCATCAAAAAAAAGACCACCTACTCCACGAGTTTCTTTTCGATGTTTCAAATAAAAATAGTTATCACACCATTTTTTATATTGGTTATATAAATCCTTACCAAAAGGATCGCAAGAAGATTTGGCAACTTTGTGCCAATGTTTAACATCCTCATAAAATGGATAATATGGTGTTAGATCATAACCTCCACCAAACCACCATATCGGTTTTTTTGAGCCAGCAGTAAAAAATCTAAAATTGGCATGAGTTGTTGGCACATAAGGGTTATTGGGGTGCAAAACTAAAGAAACACCAACAGCTTGAAACGCTTTACCTGCTAAATCAGGGCGATGAATTGTCGCACTAGATGGCATTTCTTCTCCAAAAACATGCGATAAGCTTACCCCAGCTTTTTCAAAAATAGCGCCATTATTTAATATGCGGCTTTCACCACCACCACCACCATCTCGCTCCCAATTATCACTAATGAAAGCAGACTTTCCATCTAAAATTTCCAAAGAGTCACAAACTTTATTTTGAAACAATTGTAGATAATTCTTTACTAAATCTATATCAATCATTATTTATTTTTTTACCATTTCGTAAAATTTGCCCAGTCATTAGATTACGAATTTCAGATGGACCTGATGCTGGCCCACAATTACCAGGGACAATAAAATCTACTAAATCTTCAAATTTTTTCTTGAGTTCAGTTTGGTTTGTTACAACCGGCTGACCACTTAAATTTGCACTAGTAGAGATAATAGCTGATTCTACCCTTGAACAGATAGATCGCACTATTGGATTAGTTGTTAATCTAATTGCAATCCCTTCATTCTTACCAGTTACTAATTTAGATATTTTTTTTGAAAAAGGAACTATCCAGGTTATAGGGTACTGCTCTATTGGTTCTGGAAGAAATGTTTTATCTGGTAATTTAATCCATGGATCTAATTGTTTAGCATCACTGGCAATTAATATTAAGCCTTTGGATGCATCGCGATTTTTTATTGTTAAGACACGTTTAATTGCTAATTCCTTAGAAGGTAAACATCCAAGCCCAAAAACGCCTTCTGTTGGATATGCAATAACACCGCCATTGTGTAAAATTTCTGCAGTAATAATGGCAGTTTTTTTCATTGAGGATTTAACTCTTCTTTTTCTTTGTAGCTTTCTTTTTTGAAACTTTCTTTTTTGAAGTTTTTTTCTTAGAGACCTTCTTACCGCGTTTGCGGCGCACAGGCGCTGCTGCCAAAAGATCTATACATTCATCAAGTGTTAAAGAATTTGGCTCCCGATCTTTGGGTACACGCGCATTCTTTTCTTTATTTGTAATATAAGGTCCATAGCGACCGTTCAAAACCTGAATGCCATGTTCTTCAAATTCTAAAATTAAACGATTAGCGTCAGCTATTATTTTTTCTTGAATCAGTTCTAATGCGCGAGGTAATTCCACAAGATATGGATCATCTTCTTTCATTGAGACATATTTATCACCATAACGTATGAAGGGACCAAATCGCCCAATACCAGCTAATACAGCCAATCCATCCTCAGTTTCTCCTAATTTTCTGGGCAACTTAAATAACTCCATTGCTGAGGCCATGTCAATGTCAGCCATTTTCTGTCCAGGCCGAAGCCCAGCAAATTTTGGCTTTTCCTCATCATCTTTAGTGCCAATCTGTACAAATGGACCGTAACGACCCATTCGAACAGTCACAGGTTTACCACTCTTTGGATCAGTGCCTAATTCTCTTGCTTGTGCAACTTGTTCACGAGTAACCGATGAATCTTTTTCTTCACACAGTTCATTAAATGGTTTCCAAAATTTTTCAAGTAATGGCACCCATTGCTTTTCACCTAAAGAAACAAGATCAAGTTCATTTTCAAGGTTTGCTGTAAAATCATAGTCAACATATTGTGTGAAGTGCTCTGTGAGAAAGCCTATAACCATGCGACCGATATCTGTTGGAAAAAAACGTTTAGCATCCATTTCAACGTATTCGCGGTTCTTTAATGTTTCAATAATGCTAGCGTAAGTAGATGGACGGCCAATGCCATATTCCTCAAGAGTTTTTACTAAGCTAGCTTCTGAAAAACGCGGGGGTGGTTCAGTAAAATGCTGTTCTGCTTTGAGTTCATCAAGCTGAATGACGTCTCCTTCTCTGATTTCTGGGAGTAAGCGATCATCATCATTATCATTAGAATCATCTTTACCTTCTAGATATACAGCCCTGAAGCCAGGCTCTACCAGAACTGAACCATTAGCTCTCATGCGATGTCCATCATCTACAGGACCTGCCGCCATTTCAATTGCAACCGTATCAAAGATAGCTGGCACCATTTGACATGCCATTGTTCGCTTCCAAATAAGTGAATAAAGCTTTAATTGGTCTTCATCGAGTACTGTTTTTAATTCATCAGGTGTTCGCACAACTGAAGTTGGCCTGACAGCTTCGTGGGCTTCTTGAGCGTTCTTTGCTTTTGCTTTAAATCTTCGAGCATCTTGAGGAACATTTTCAGGGCCATAACGGTCTGAGATCAAATGACGAATCTCAGTTAATGCAACTTCTGATAATGTGACCGAATCTGTACGCATATAAGTTATTAAGCCAACCTGATCTTCACCTGGAAGCTCGATGCCCTCATAAAGTTTTTGTGCAACACTCATTGTACGACGAGTATTAAAGCCTAGTTTACGGGCAGCTTCCTGCTGTAAAGTAGATGTTGTGAATGGTGCTGCCGGATTGTGACGACGCTGGCGTTTAGTGACTTTTAATGCATTTAACGTGCCAGAAGCAGCATTAATAACAGTGCTTTCAACTTCTCGTGCCTCTTCTTCATTTTTGAAGCTGAATTGTTCTACTTTTTTACCTTTATAATTTACAAGTCTCGATATAAATCCCTGTTCATTTTTACTTACATTAGCTTTAATCGACCAATATTCAACCGCTTTGAATGCTTCAATTTCCAGCTCACGCTCTATGATCATGCGGAGTGCTGGACTTTGAACGCGTCCAGCAGATAAACCACGTTGAACCTTTTTCCAAAGCAATGGAGATAAATTAAAACCAACAAGATAATCTAATGCCCGTCTTGCCTGTTGTGCTCCAACAAGATGAGTTGAAATCTCACGCGGATTAACCACTGCATCACGAACAGCTTGTTTTGTAATCTCATGGAATACAACTCGATGAATTACAATATTATCTAGTACACCTTTTTCTTTTAAAAGCTCCACTAAATGCCATGAAATTGCTTCGCCCTCACGATCTGGATCAGTCGCAAGATATAGACCTTCAGCATTTTTTAATGCTTTAATTATTGCTTTAACGTGCTTTTCATTTCGCTCTATGATTTGATAATTCATAGCGAATTCATTTTCAGTATTTACAGCACCTTTTTTTGGTACAAGATCGCGCACATGGCCATAAGATGCGAGAACATCAAAGTCCTTACCTAGATATTTACTGATTGTATTTGCCTTAGCAGGCGACTCTACTATTACAAGATTTTTTGACATTTTTTAGCTTATGCCTTTGTAATTACGTTTATTAAATTACTAAATAACATATTGTGCCGCGGTTTAATTACGTGGTTAAAAGCTAGCTGTCAAGAGAATTAAGAAATTAGTTCAATGAATAGAACTCATTTTTTTGTCAAAAATGAGGTCTTCCATACGCGCATAATTCAATTCTTGTCCAGGCTGACTAAATAAAACCATCAGAACAACCCATTTAATTTGTTCAACATCAATATCATTTGAATCAAGAGCCAACAATCGATCGATAAGCAATTCACGCTGTGGTGGTGATAATATCCCTATTTGCTCTAAGTAAACTATATAGCCACGACAATGACAATCGAGCTTTTCTTGCTCAAAATTACTATAAATACGGATCCCATGCGAATCTAAGTTGCCATATTTAAGAGTTTTTTGATGTCCTGTTAACTCATCTAACCAAAGAAGTGCATTTTCGATTTCACCATCATTAAACCCGGCCTGCAAGAGCTCTAAACGTAATTCATTTTGATTAGCTTCTGGATTTTCTTCAGTTTCGACATAACTTTCAAACAGATACATCAACACATCAATGACATTTTCTTTCATTCGCAGGGTCAATCCTTATAAATAGGTAAGTAATAATAAGTTTCATTAATAAAATGAATTTTAGAAAACAACTACTCTATGTAATGTAAATATCTACTTATATTAATCTGAATTAAAAAGTTTTGCTGTATTATAATCAAATAACTTATATCAGCTTTTATTACTTAATATTTTATTACTTAATATTATGCTTTTATAAGACGTATTTTGTTTAAAACTAATAATAACTAATTAATTTAATTTTATGGCAAAACTTAATATTCTCACATTTCCTGATCCGAGACTCAGGATTAAGGCAAAGCCTATTGAAAGTGTCGATGACAATGTTCGTGCATTAATTGATGACATGTTCGAAACAATGTATGAAGCACCGGGTATTGGTTTAGCGGCTACTCAGGTAGATGTTCATAAACGGCTTTTAGTGACTGATGTGTCATCTGACAAGGATGAACCATTAGTTTTGATTAACCCTGAAATTCGTGAAAAGGATGGCCTTACTGTGACTGGGGAGGGTTGTTTGTCGATTCCAGGGTTTTATGAGGAGATTGAACGCGCAGAATCTATTAAAGTTTGTTTTCTTGATCGATATGGCGTTCAAGCAGAATTGGATGCTGATGGATTACTTGCAGTATGCATACAACATGAAATAGATCACCTTAACGGTAAATTATTTGTAGATTATTTATCTGAAATTAAGCGTTTACGAATTCGAAAGAAACTCGAAAAAGTGCGCTATAAATAGATTCCTTAGAAAACCATATATTTCTTTATAAATATTTTTTTGAATAACCTATTTTTGTTAAAAAAGGATATATGTTTGAATAAACCCCGTATCATTTTTGCTGGCACACCAGAATATGCATATGTTTCATTATTAGCATTAGTTGATAATGGTTATGATGTTGTTGGTGTTTTAACACAGCCAGATAGGCCAGCTGGTCGTGGGCAACAATTAACTGCAAGCCAAGTGAAAAAATATGCCCTAGAAAAAGGCATTAAAGTATTACAGCCACTTTCTTTAAAAAATTCTGACGCAAAACAAGAGATAGCTTTATTAAAGCCAGATATTATGATTGTTGCTGCATATGGCTTGATTTTACCTCAATCAATCCTCGATATTCCAAGATTAGGTTGTTTAAATATTCATGCATCTTTACTGCCGAGATGGCGAGGCGCCGCACCTATTCAAGCCTCTATAGTTGCTGGCGATGAGTGTACAGGTGTTAGTTTAATGCAAA